>OIYT01000126.1_pt1 | contig 101771 bp, 87 predicted proteins | sample 1588201 | NCBI WGS metagenome assembly OIYT01 (sample SAMN03283260) | human gut metagenome | biome: human-associated habitat; material: feces | host: Homo sapiens | place: USA | collected 2013
AGGATTTTGCCCGGAACGGGCAAGATAGAGTTAACCGCGGGTAGCCCCGGAGTGGACACCCGTGGAACGCAAGCCCTACCACACTATACAACCCTGAAACGGGTTGCATAAATGTGTACTAATAAAGCGGCTATGCAACCCGCTCCGGGGTTGAGCCAAGGAGAGTGGCTCTTGAGCCACGGGTATGCCTCCGGCATTACCCGCGGTTAACAAGATGAATCCCCTTCCGGGGATTTACGACTCATGCGTCCTAAGTCAACAGCATTAAGGTGTCCCCACATTAAGGGCCAAACTATAAACCCTAAACCATAAACAACTATTGGCGCGAACCTTTCGCGCCAATATTATATTATTACTATTATGAAAAAGGCGATTTTTTTACTATCACTGCTATTGTTAACCGTAACAATGAACGTCAACGCACAATATTCAAAGCCTGACTTCGCGTATCCGAAGACAGTCAGCAAAAACGCCCTTGCCTCGCTTGACAAGGCTCTTGCCGACGGCGACGGGAAATTGCTTGTAAGGGCACTCATCGACTATAGCCTCGCTGAAAAAGCGGTGGACAATGACAGCATGCAGCCTGTGCTTAATAAAATCGCCGACATAGCAACGCGTGAAAGGGATGTCGCCACTCGTGCCATGCTTTCCCTCCTGCAAGCCGACATATACACTTCCATATATCAGGCAAACCGCTGGATTTATGACAACCGCAAGCTGCCTGCTAATGCCGCCGGCGAGGATTACTCACTCTGGAGCGGCGAGCAATTCCGTGATAAGCTGCTTAGTCTGACAGAAGAAGCACTCTCTCACCCCGAAGTGCTGAAATCGCAGAAAATCTCCGACTATAAAGGTGTCATAACAATACAGGATGACTCGAAACCATTTTATCCTACCTTGTATGACTTCGCGACGTGGCGGTCAATCGACATTTTAAAGCAGCTGTCACCGTCACAATGGATGTTCCCGGTCGGCTGGCTCTGCCGTTCTGACGTCTATGTCACGCTTCCTTTCAACTATCAGTCGCCAATCGCCCGACGCATACTCACCCTCTACCAACAGTTGCTTGACTTTCACAAAGGCAATGCCGCTCCGTTTATAAATACCGACATAAGCCGCATCGATTTTGTGGCACAGGGTGTAGATGACCCGGCAAAGGAAAAGGCAAGACTTCTATATGAATTGTACGATGCCTACTGCGCATCGCCCTACTCCACCGAGGCGTTGATTGCCATCGGTACAGACTCTCACCGTCTTGACATCGAAGAATTTCCTGCCGAGACCCAAAAGTTTTATGACGCGGCAACAGCATGTCTTCACCGCTATCCGAAATATTTCAGGGCAGAATGGCTCAAATTCTGTATCGACAAGATCACCCTCAAGAATCTCAATCTTGAATATAACGCCACGGTCGTGCCGGGCGACACACTCACAATCACAGTTAACAACAAGAATGTCAACTCCGCAAGAATAGAAATCTACAGTGTGCCCTATAATCCGCTTACAGGCAACAGCATGTACAACATGCGTAAAGGCAAGGCGCAGGCAACACTCATAAAAACTATCCGGTTGAAAAACGACCTTGTCGCACCCTTCTTCAGCAAAACCAAAGAAAAGGTGGTTCTCGACAAAGCGGGTGCCTACGTAATCGTGCCGGTCATTGACGGGAAGCGTGACAATCCGAGTCTCAAAGGCGAACGCAATGACAATCCCTACGGACGTGCTTTCGATATTGTACACTGTACGTCGCTCAACGTAAGTACAGGTGCGTACGGCAGTGACCGATGGGCATACATCACCAACCCCAAGACCGGTGTGCCGGAAAAAGGCAGCATTACTGTCACCGAAATATTGTCGGATAAGCGCACAACAGACTACACGACCGACAGTGCGGTTGTAAAGATAAAAGGTACGGGACACCGTGTTTATGCCACAAAAGGCACTGACCGCTATGCTCAACCTTGCTATCTTCCCTATTTCTATACTCCCGAGCACCACGACTCTTACATGGTTCAGGGTAACACCGATCTTGCCATATATCATCCGGGCGACACGGTAAGATGGGGAGCGGTAGTGCAGCATTACAGCACTAAGAAGCCTTCTGTAGTAGCTCCGGGAATTGTTGTCAAAGTATCCCTGCGCGATGCCAACTACGAGGTAAAAGACACTCTTCTTGTAACCTCCGATGAATTTGGCAGAATTGAAGGTTCTTTCGCAATTCCAACCGAAGGACTCACCGGTAATTACTCACTCGTATTCCAAAATTCTAACGAGAAAGACCAGTGGAACAGCTACGGGTCTACCACGTTTATGGTGTCGGACTACAAATTGCCTACCTACGAGCTTCAGGTTACCGATGTGTTACGTGACTATCCCGCAAAAGGCGATGTGACCCTCAAAGGCAAAGCCGAGACTTATTCCGGATTCCCTATAGCGGGATGTAGTGTTACGGCTGATCTTGAAGTGTCGCCACGTTTCCGCTTCTGGTGGGGCAACAGCAACGGGCAGTCATTCTATACCACGACCGTATCGACCGACGATGCAGGGGAGTTCACCGTATGCTTCCCGGCGGCATTGCTTGCATCATCGCCCGTAGTTGACGGGATATTCACCGCTCGGCTAACATCAACTTCTCCTACCGGAGAAAACCGTCAGACCGACCGCAATTTCACCACCGGCAAACCGTATATCCTCGCCGCAAACCTTCCATCGTCGCTTGACATATCGGGCAACGTAAAACTTGATGTGACCCTCGCCGACCTCAACGGGAAGCCGGTCAATGAAGAGATCGCCTACAAACTCATCGATGCCGACAGCGCGGTTGTTGCCGAAGGGCATTTTATGAGCAACAAACCTTCGGTCGACCTGTCTAAGGTAAAGTCAGGTTTCTACTCCATGACGTTCAGCACTGTCAATCCGGAGTTAGCGGACTCCGCAAATGTTTCTTCAATCACTTTCTACCATCCCTATGACAAGGATTGCCCGATAAAAGATGCTATCTTATGGGTTCCTGTCAGCGACTATACCATTAAGGATCGTGTCACCGACATCCTTTACGGCACTACAGGCGAGCGCCAATATATCCGTTATGCGATTGCCACAGACACCGCAATAATCGAACAAGGATGGCTTGAAGTTGAGGCAGGAATGCACCGATTCACCTACCGTCTCCCCGACGGCATTGACAAAGTGCGCATTACCCTCGCCACCAACTATGATTACCGCTATGAGTCATCAGACATAAATGTGGTTACCGATGCATCAATAAAGCCTATCAATCTCGCAATCGAGAGTTTCCGCGACAAGATTGTACCGGGCAATGAGGAGAAATGGACCTTCACCGTGCGCGACCGCAACGGCGCCGGAGTGAAGTCGGCAATTATCCTCGACATGTATGCCAAGGCGCTGGACGCGTTGCATCCTCAACGGCTTTTAATCGCTCCGAGAGGAATGGCGACAACCATTTTCTACACCAATTTTACAGGATTCGACCGCCTTTCATCAAACGATATAATCTGGTATAACTGGTTTAAATTGGAAAAATGCCCGGCAATCACCGCCCCCGCTTTTGACCTTTGGGGACAGCGTTGGTCAAGAGATATTCGCATACGCGGATATGGAGCCAGACCTACTGCGACAGGTGCGATGTTCCGGTCACTTGCCAAGAGTGATGATGCAGAAGATGCGGTAGTTGAAGAGGAAATGTCATACGACATGGCAGCCCCGATGGTTGTCGAACATAAAATGGCGGTCTCTGTTAATGCCGATGCAGGAAACAGTGTTGAGAACGTCGAAGAGGAAGCAGCCGAACCCACAGCCGGAAAGCCCGACAATTTCCAGTATCGCGCCGCAGAGACTCCGCTCGCGTTTTTCCGCCCGATGCTCACCACCGACAGCGACGGCAATCTCTCCTTCTCATTCACGGCACCTAATGCCAACACCACGTGGCAGCTGCGCGCACTCGCCTTTACTAAAGACCTGCTCGTAACCGACCTTGCGCGCGAAATCCTGTCAAACAAGCCGATAATGGTACAGCCCAACATGCCGCGCTTCCTTCGCACAGGCGACAAGGCACTCGTCAAGGCTTCGATAATGAACAACAGTGACTCCACAGTTACGGTCAACACTGTTGTCGAGCTGTTCGACCCCTTTAGCGGTGCAATATTTACTACATATAACTACAACTCAGTCATCGAGGCGGGTAAATCAGCTGTCGTAAGCACCGCTGTTAACGCCACAACAGATATGACCGCGTTAGGCTACCGCATAAAATCGTCGACCGATACATACGCCGACGGTGAACAGAGTGTGATTCCGGTATTGTCATCAATCGCCCCGGTTATTGACACATATCCATTCTATATCTCCCCCGATTCAACAGCATTTGAGATGCAGTTGCCCGCGATGCCTGCCGACGCGTCAGTGACACTTCAGTTCTGTAATAATCCGTCATGGTATGTCGTGACAGCCCTTCCGGGATTGCGCAAAGAGGAGGCAAAGGACGCGCTTTCAGCATCAGCGGCGATATTCTCGGCAGCGATAGCCGACGGCATCCTGAAAAGCGACCGCAATATAGCCGAGGCAATAAAGATGTGGAATGAGAGCGACCGCAGCGACTCTACGCTCGTGTCGATGCTTGAACGCAATTCCGACCTTAAAACCATCCTTCTTAACTGCACCCCGTGGGTGATGGATGCTAAAAGCGACACCGAAAGGATGGAGCGTCTTGCACTGCTGTTTGACCCCGGAGTGATTGCCGACACCTACGAAAAGTCAATCAGGCAGCTTGCCATGCTTGAGGCTCCGCGTGGCGGATGGTCATGGATAGGTCAGGTTAAAGACCCCTCGCCGTGGATTACTGAAAATATTATCGGCATGATGGGCAAGCTCAAGCGTCTCGGATTTTTGCCTGCAAACAAGCGTCTTGACGAGATGATAAGGCGCGGTGTCGAGTATCTTGACCGTGACGCGGCAAAAACGATAAAGGAATATCCGCAATCGACCGACTTAAGCTATGCCGTGATTCGCCTTGACTACCCGGAAATTGCACTTCCGGCAGGCGCGCAGCGCATGGTAAACAATACCGTTGCCGAGGTCAACGCCCGTTGGAAACAATATAGCGTGACCGAGAAGGCTCTTGCCGCCACCCTCCTTTACGGACACAAGTACCGCACTGCAGCCCGCAATATCCTCGCATCACTGCGTGAATATGCCACCACGACCCCGCAGAAAGGCATGTGGTGGGCATCGCTTGACGACATGACCGTATGGTCGATGGGTAAGGTTGCAGCCACTTCACTGATTCTTGAGGCATTCAACACCATCGAGCCGCAATCGCCCGACGTGGAACATATACGTCAGTGGCTCATACTGCAAAAAGAGGCAAAGAACTGGGGCACATCGGTAGCCACCTCCGATGCGATAGCCGCCATACTGCTTTCCGGCAAAAACATGACCGTGCCGGTGTCTGTGCCCGTTGTAAAAGTCGGCGATAAAAATGTCACACCCGACAGTGTCGATTCGCTTCTCGGATATTTCCGCCGCGATATCAGTAGTCTCAATCCTTCCGGGGCAATGCTCACCGTGGCTAAGCAGAAAGATATCCCTTCGTGGGGTGCGGTGTTCTGCCGCTACAGAAGCGAGATGTCAGAGATAAAAGCCGCTTCATGTGACGACGTGTCAATCGAAAAGAAACTCTTCGTCAAGTCGGCTGACGGCAACCAGACCGTATGGCTTGACGCTGACACGGTGAAAGTAGGTGATGTAGTGCAGGTCAATCTCACCATCATCACGAAACGCGACATGGATTATGTGGCGATAATAGATGACCGGGGAGCATGTTTCGAACCTGTCGAGCAACTTCCCCAGCCGCTGTATGCAGAAGGTATTTGCTTCTATCGCGAAAACCGCGATGAAGCGACCAATATTTTCGTCACACATCTCCCCAAAGGCATCTACCGTCTCAGCTACGAGCTTTATGTGAACAATGCAGGGCGATATTCAGCCGGGGTCGCATCACTCCAAAGCCAGTATGCACCCGCGCTGTCAGCCCATTCTGCAGGAGCAATAATTAATGTTGAGGAACAATGAAACGACAGAAATTCTCAATTTTACCGCTTGCTGCAGCAATGCTGGTATTGTTCACCTCATCGACCACGATATTGTTTATAGGCGATTCGATAACCGACGGAAACTGGGGTAATCCCGTCGGTTATCCCTGCCCTACCGAAAAAAGGTCGCTGACTGACAAAAATCATATTTACGGACATGGATATGTGTTCCTCGTTGCAAGCAAATACGAGAGCGAAGAACCTTGTGCCGAACGCCGCTTTCTCAACCGTGGCATCAGCGGCAACACTCTTGCCGATCTCGAAGCACGTTGGCAGAGCGATGTCATAGCCAATCGCCCCGATTTAGTGTCGATACTTGTAGGCACCAACGATGTGCATTACTGGCTTGACGGCGACAAGACCGTGCCGTTTGACTATGAGGGATGGGAGAAGCGTTACCGCTCTCTGCTCGACACTACTCTCGACTCACTGCCCGGCGTACAATTTGTCATCGGAGCGCCCTTCACCGCCGCATCAGGTTGGACCGGCACTCGCGAGGACTTCTCCGAGCGTGAGGCAATGATAGCGCATCTCGACGCCATCACTGCCCGCATTGCGGCAGACTATCATGCAACATATCTGCCCTACGACAAAATGTTTCACAGGCTCCAATCAATTCCGGATCTGCCAGCCGACTACTGGATATGGGACGGCATCCACCCCACTCCCGCCGGTCATCACCGCATGGCTGACCTGTGGCTCAACTCCGTCACCCTCCCACCCCGCAATACCGACAATACTAACTTTTGACACAGCGCAAAGTCCGGCACACTGTTTTCTGCCTCCCTACGCCGTCGCCATCCCCCTAATTGCCGACTACAACCGGAAAATTCACCATTTTATGCGCGTTTTTCCGATTATAATCGGGAAACGATACATGATTTTCTTAAATCGGATTTATAAATTAATAACTTATAGACAATCAATCTGCGACCAATATATCCGGCTATTCAATGACATCTATAGTATAAAAATTGTAACTAAACCAAAAGAAACAAACTCAATCGCATAGTGTACCCGACTCTATGAAATTTTTGAGGGCATCGTGTGTTAGGACATAGAAGAATACGTTACGGAATAACGTCGAAATTTCTACTCAGTCATTCCCCTCAAAGTACCTCTGCGAAGTTCTTCCTTGAATATTTCATAAACATAAGCCGGACTTTCGAGATACATGTCAGTCTTTCGTTCACATAATTTGTCAAATGTCGCTGAATTATGGAACATCAGTAGAGCCTCTTCAAGCCTGATATTATTATCTTGTATAATCCACTCTACTACTTTAGTGGTGATATATTCTACTAAAAACTCGAAGTTATTTTCGACTGATTTCATACTCTTTTTAAATAATTCAAAGCCCTCGCTGTCGCAAAGAAGTATTGTGAATTTAAGTCTTTATAAATCAATCCGGCGACGACAGCGTCGAGATCGATAATTTCCATATCATATAGTCCGAACAGACGAGCCATCCTGTCATCAGCAACCGGGCCAATAACAATATCATAATCATGGCTAAAATCTTCGCCGCTTTGCTTGCGATTCGCCATTACGAATAATGCCCATTCTTTGTCAGGCTTTTCAAATATCTTCACATTAAGTCCTTCCGCTAACGCTGCATCCATATCGAATTCAAATTCTGTGACTGTAGCTATTCCTCCAAACCTATCAGATATTCTTTTAGACCAATACACTGCTTGTTCCGGAAGATGTGTGGTATAAAAGCCTTGTCCAAAGTCTTTGTATTTTTTACCTTTTGATAAGTCAATATTATGAATCGGCTGATTAGAACCATGATATAGTTTCATCGGATCGCACCTCCATTTCTACGACAAATTGCAGCCATATCATCAACACATTCATTTAATGACAACTGGTGTTCTGCCTCATAATTGTTAACTGCAAATTCAAATCCTTTAAACCGAGAAAGATAATTGCACGCTTCCTTTTTTGAAAGATTATATTTGCGTGCGAACATCCCAAGACTCATTACAATATAATGGATAATGTCTTTTGTCACCTGAGATGTCGCTCTAAGCCTGACCTCCGCCTCAACACCAAGAGCCTCCGACAATTTATTTATCGTAGCGAATGTAATTCCTCTGCCATTTTCAATTTTGGATATCTCAGACTTGGTTACACCAACCTTTTCCCCCAGTTGCTCCTGAGTGAGACCAAGTTCCTTTCTCCGTTGAAGAAACAGAGAACCTATCTCATCAAATCTATCAGCCATGGTCAATATGCTATTTTGCACAAAGTTAACAAAAGTTTCCAATATTAGCAACAAACCTGTCTAAAAATGATTTAGGTCCGTATGTGCACCTCCAAAACTTGACAGAATCTGTCGATAAGTCAAAGGTTTTCAGGGTCAACACTCGGTGAAGCAGCCTATGCTAAAATAATCGAAGCATTCAAGAAAACCGTATAAGCCATCTATGCCAGTAAAAATGATTGCTATGTGAGCATTTTTGAGTAATTTTGCAGCGCATTATTTGAAAGCGATGGCGAGTTACGAAGAGATACTTAAACGACTTGAAGCAGAAGGCAACCTGCGCACAATCCCCGCAGTGACCGACAGGGAAATCATAGATTTTTCAACCAATGACTATATGGGGCTGGCGACACGCGTTGACCTCCGGGAGAAATTTTTCAGCAATGAAGCCAACAGACTTTTGCCAATGAGTTCGTCGGCTTCGCGTCTGCTTGCCTCTTGTCAGAATGAACACAACCGTCTTGAACAACTTCTTGAAGAGCTTTACGGTCGCCCCGCCCTGCTCTTCAACAGCGGCTATCACGCCAACACCGGTATAATCCCGGCTCTTGCCGAGGGGAACACCCTTATTGTCGCCGACAAGCTAAGTCACGCAAGCATAATCGACGGCATGGTATTGTCGCGCACCAAATTCACGCGCTTTCCCCACAACGACTACGACCGCCTCGAACACATACTTGGCGAAGCCGAAGACAGATATGAGCGCATACTGATTGTCACTGAATCGGTGTTCAGCATGGACGGTGATTTCTCGGATATCGAACATCTCGCCGAGATTAAACGCCGTCACAAAAACGCAATGCTCTATATCGACGAGGCACACGCCTTCGGAGTGACCGGGAAATACGGTCTCGGACTCTCCCGTGACTCAGCTGCATTTCCTGACATCGATGTCGTAATAGGCACTTTCGGTAAAGCGGCGGCATCTGCCGGAGCATTTGCATCTGTGACACCGACCGTTAAAAGCTATCTTATCAACAAGGCGCGCAGCTTTATCTTCTCCACGGCACTCCCCCCTATGACATCGGCATGGACCCGTTTCATGGTCGAGACGCTTACCGGGATGGAGCACGAGCGCGCCCATATAGCCCGACTCTCCGGATTGCTTAACGAGGCGCTGCATATCACCGACAGGGCTCCGAGCCATATCGCTCCATTTATCACCGGCGATGCGCGTCGTGCCATAGACCTCTCAAAAAAGCTTCTTGCCCTCGGATACAAGGCTCTCCCGATACGTACGCCGACCGTACCCGCCGGCACCGAGAGGCTGCGGTTCAGCCTGAGTGCCTCCATGACCGCCAACGATATCACCGGACTTGGAAACGCAATCACAACACTGACGACATGAAACTGGAATTCACGGTAAAACAAGGCAATAAAAAGCTCATACTTATCTTTGCCGGATGGGGAATGGACTCCAATCCGTTCCGCGATATCAGGCTTGACGGTCATGATATCGCCGTAGTATGGGATTATCGCGACATGACACTCGACATCACGCCGTTTGCCGTGTATTCCGACATATATCTCTTTGCATGGTCATTCGGCGTATATACTGCGGCAAGAGCCATTGCAGAAACATCACTCAACCCAACGGTCAAAATTGCCGTAAATGGCTCACTTAACCCGGTTGATGACAGAGAAGGCATACCCGTTGCGATATTCCGGGGCACTCTCGACAATCTATCGCCACGGAATCTTGACAAATTTTATCGTCGCATGTGTAAAGACACCGACGATTTCACCACGTTCAACACTCACCGCCCGTGCCGCGAGCTTGACGAACTAAAAGAGGAGCTTTCATCCATCGCCCTTCTTGCCGCAGATGAAACGGCAAATATCATGACCGACTGGGATCGCGCCGTGATTTCAGGAAACGACAGGATATTCCCGATAGAAAACCTGCAGCGCGCCTGGAGCTTCCTCCCCAGGACAAGAGAATTGACAGGAGGAGCCCATATGCCCGACTGGCAATCGCTCATCGAACAGGAAATCATCGACAAGAATCTTGTCGCGCAACGCTTTTCCAAGAGTGCCACGACTTACGATGCCAATGCCGACGTGCAGCGCCATATCGCGGAGAAACTATGGAGACTGTGGCAAAATGCGACCACACAACCACCACTCTCAATACTTGAAGCAGGTTACGGAACAGGAATACTCACCCGACTTTACACCTCCTGTTGGCATCCATATCGCATAAGCCTATGGGATCTCGCACCGGTTGAAATAGATATCCCCGAGGCAGGCGAGATAATCGCAGGCGATGCCGAGGAGCTAATCAGGCTCATGCCTGAAAATTATTATGAGGCAATCGTTTCCGCATCGGCGATGCAATGGTTTGACTCTCCAGAACGCTGGCTTCGCAATGCAGCACGTATCCTGACCCCCGGCGGCATAATTGCCGTATCCACGTTCGGTCCTGACAATATGCGCGAAATCGCGGAAGTGACACAGCTTCCGCTGCGTTATTATACAGCTGACGAACTTACCGCGATGATTCCCGACGGATGCAGTGTCATCGCTGTCGAAGAAGAGCGCATAATAAAAGAGTTCACATCGCCGAGAGAAGTGCTCAACCATCTTAAACTCACAGGTGTTAACGCCATGCGCTGTCCCGCCACAAGTGCCAGAGACCTTATTGCCTCCTATCCTATGACTGACGGCAAAGCGCGCCTCACCTATCATCCAATATATCTTATCATAAAAAAGGACACAAATGAGTGACATCATCTTTATATCGGGTATCGATACTGATGCCGGCAAAACCTATGCTACCGCATGGCTTGCAAAACACCTGATGAAAAAAGGTCAGCGCGTAATAACACAAAAATTCATACAGACCGGCAACACCGGCTACTCAGAAGACATTGTCAAGCATCGCGAACTCATGGGAACCGGGCTTCTCCCCGAAGACGAAGATTTCACGACCGCACCGATAATATTTTCATATCCGGCATCCGCCCAGCTCGCCGCGCGCCTCGACGGCAAAGAAATCAACCTCGACAAGGTGAAACAGAGCAGTGCCGTCCTTGCCTCGCGTTATGACACCGTGCTTGTCGAAGGCGCAGGCGGCCTCATGGTTCCGGTGACCGATGACTACTTCACGATTGACTACGTAAAAGACGAGAAACTGCCTCTCGCCTTGGTGACAAACGGGGTATTAGGCTCTATCAACCACACAATCCTGTCACTTGAGGCAATCAAAAACCGGGACATAACACTACGCTATCTTCTTTACAACACTTACTTTGACAACGATAAAACAATCGCTGATGACACACGCGGATTTATCAGTCGTTATCTTGCCAAGCATTTCCCTGAAAGCGAAATGCTTGTATTCTAAATACAAACTGTGCATGTCTTAATCATAAATTAAGTTAAAAACATCAGCGAAAAGTTAAATCACACATCTGACAATAACAATATATCCTACTTCTCAGTGAAAATTCTTATCTTTACAAAACTGAGATAATACAAATATCCCGGTACATTCAAGAGAAGTCGAGAAATCTTTATTATTTAAACCAAATGGATGTAAAAACTATTGTATTGTCTATTACCAAGGAACAATTGGCATCTTTACCGACGGTCACCTATCCCGGGCATATCGTGGTTGTGAATACGGTAGAGCAAGCTAAGAGTGCGCTTGAGACAATACGTAGATACAGCGTGGTCGGATTCGACACAGAAACAAAACCATCCTTCCGTAAAGGACACACAAACCAGGTGGCGCTTATTCAGATATCAACCGGCGACTGCTGCTATCTTTTCCGTATCAACAAGTTCGGATTTACCCCCGAGCTTAAAGAATTTATTGAGGACGAAAGCATTACAAAAGTTGGATTGTCTCTTAAAGATGACTTTCATGTTCTCCATAAGCTCCACAACTTTTTACCGAGCTCATTTGTCGACCTGCAGGAAATGGTGAAAGATTTCTGCATACGCGACTGCAGTCTTCAGAAGATATACGGCATAATATTCAATGAACGCATATCCAAGAGCCAGCGTCTCTCCAACTGGGAGGCATCCTTGTTGACTCCTCCCCAGCAGACCTATGCCTCCATTGACGCATGGGCATGCATTAAAATTTACAATTACCTCATTTCGGGTAAATTTAATCCCGAAGAATCAAGATACATATACACACCGCTTTCCGAAGAAAACAATTCGGAATAGCGATAAACCTGACTAAAAACTATATTTACCCATGAAAAAATCAACCTACATCCCGCTATTGTTACTGGCGTATCTCGGAGTGATGAGCTACATCGGCCGAGGAGAGTTCTTAGCCGGAAATTACCTGTATTATTTCGGCATAATAGGCATTACGCTGCTATGTATAATACTTCTCCATTTCTTCATGAAGAAGCGCGACAAACTGCGCCGGCAGCGGGAGGAAGACATGCAGCACTGACACTTATAGTCCTATTGTTCGGCGTCAATTACCGCAGGAACGCGTTTGTGCAACGGCAGTGTATAGCTGACCGAGAGCGACGCGCTGAATGAGGATGTGCGTGTACCGTAACCGGGTATATACCATGGTTCACCATAGATAAGGTTACTCTTGTGGGCTATGGTGTGCATACGCACATCCCATCCCAGGTATATATTTTTAAAAATCATCACCTTCAGCCCTATTGCAGCTTCTATATAGCCGACAGTAGCTCTCTGTGACGGCACGTTAAATGTAACGTCATCACCCCAGTAGCTTTGGTCAAGGGTTACATCGGTCGCCTCAAAACTGAAATTGCTTATGCCGTAACGCAACCCTGCATACACCGAATATGCCGGATCGGAATTATATAGAAAATTATAGTTGAGTCCGATCTTGAAATATGGGGCAACGGATGATTTATATGTGTAATTACCGTTGTCGGGCGCCATGTCGGCTTGCCCGAGACCTATCTCCACCACCGGCTTTATCCAGTTATGGATGCTCAACTCGCCCCAGAAACCTATCAAACCGTATTTCTGACCGAAACAGCGCATCAGCGGGTCCCAGACATTTACTCCTATCGACACCGACTCAAAACGCGGGTACACAAGCTTAGGTGCCTGTGTAAGGATTGTGTCACGGTACTCCACACCGGATATCGTGTCGACAAGCACGGTGTGACCTGACATATCTGTCATTTCCACAACACTCGCCGGCTTGCCGGTCGATACTGTATCGGTAACCACAGCAGGAGTATTCTTGTCAGGGACTTCCACCGGGGTAATACGCCTCTGTGCCGACATCACCAAGGATGTCAACACAAACAGCGATATCAATATGCAACGGATAGCGTTCATTCTGCAGGTTGTTCTTCTTCACCGCCGGGGACATCCGGCTCATCAGGTTGCCGTGTCCTGAAATACACGCGGATAGTCTCTATATCGGCATTGGTCATCACATCCGTCACCAGCCCGACAGAATCCACGAGATGTCGGGTATAGGAATAATCATCTATACGGTAACGGTACATAGCCCCGCAATCCTTGGATGCGAAATAAGGAATCGGGGTATAGTTGAAAGTAATCGTGTCAAACAATTCGGGATAGTTCAGCGCCTCATCCTCATAACGGATAAAAAAGCGCGACTGACCGGCATCGGCACGAAACGGCAGATATACCTGGCTCACCGACTCGTTACTGACGATAAGCGAGTCATTGGGAGCCCCGACACCACCGATCGAGACATTGTTGACAGTGACGGGAGTAAGCTCCTCGTAAGAGTAAAAGCCGGCGAGGGGTATCGAACTCTTATTGTCGGTGCAACCTACGGAATTGCATGACGGCAACACTGACAGCAGCGCCAACCCTAATATCACCCGCCCGGGATTCAATACTTTCCCCATTTCACAATCTCCTCAAGAGCCTTACGCTTCTTTACAGGTATGGAAGTATCGTCAAGCGGATATCCTACAGGAATGATTGCCACAGGCTCTACCCCTTCAGGAAGAGAAAGAGCCTCGACAAGCACAGCAGGGTCAAAGTTACAGACCCAACATGTGCCAAGACCGAGTGTAGTTGCTGCGAGGCAGAAATGCTCAACAGCAATCGACACATCGACATCAGTGTGGTCCTTACCGTCATAAGGGCGATGCCACGCCTCTTCGTGAAGCCCGAGAGCCACGACATAGACCGGAGCCGAGTCAAACCATTCGCGGTCATAGCTCTTCTGTATAGCGTGCCGAAGTTCCGGAGTGTCAATCACCAGGAATTTCCAAGGCTGCCTGTTGCATGCCGACGGTGCGAGACGCACAGCGTCAAAAACCGCCATGATAAGGTCACGGGTAACAGGACGGTCGGAATAACCACGACAGGAGTAGCGGCGTTCCGAAAGATTATAAAATTGAGGATATTGTTCCATATCGCATTGATTTCTTTTTTTATTTTTCAGAAGAGAACGAGCCTATCTCCTCTTCTATTTCATATTCATTTCGCCTGTCGGAATTACGCACTATCAGCTCGCCGATAAATCCGGCAAGGAACAGCTGTGACCCGAGGAGCATCAGCGTAAGCGACAAGTAGAAATAGGGAGAATCGGTCACAAGTATATAAGGCAATCCGTGGTGCATATTGTAAAGCTTGCCGAAACCGACAATCGCCACAGCTATAAGTCCGAGCAGAAACATCAGACTTCCGAGCAACCCGAAAAAGTGCATCGGTTTAACACCGAAACGCGACGTAAACCACAGTGTCCCCAAATCCAGATAACCGTTAACAAAACGGTCAAGACCGAATTTGGTGGTGCCATACTTACGCGCCTGATGATGGACTACCTTCTCGCCAATACGGTTGAATCCGGCATTTTTGGCAAGATACGGGATATAACGGTGCATGTCGCCATACACCTCGATATGCTTCACTACCTTGTTGCGGTAAGCCTTAAGCCCGCAGTTAAAATCATGAAGGTTACGGATACCGCTCACCCGGCGTGCGGTCGCGTTAAACAGTTTTGTAGGAATAGTCTTTGACAGCGGGTCGTAGCGTTTCTGCTTCCATCCCGAAACAAGGTCATACCTCTCTTCCGTAATCATACGGTATAACTCCGGTATTTCGTCAGGACTGTCCTGGAGATCGGCATCCATCGTGATTACCACGTCGCCCTGCGCGCGTGAAAAACCGGTGTTCAACGCCGGTGACTTGCCGTAATTTCGCCTGAAGCTCACTCCCTTTATATTGGGATTATGTTCTTTAAGACCTGAAATCACTTTCCACGAATCATCTGTCGAGCCGTCGTTGACAAATATTATCTCGTAAGAAAATCCGTTTTCATTCATCACTCTCGCTATCCAGCTTTCAAGCTCAGGAAGCGACTCCGCTTCATTATATAATGGAACTACGACTGATATATCCATTGTCGTTCTGTTAATTTGCTCGTTTTTTGTAACCTCTCGCCTGTACAAGCAGCGACATCAGCATCGAAAGTATCGAGCCGGAAAACACGATGAGCCAAAGCATATCGACGGCAAGGTCAATCGGACTCGGTATAAGATGCTGCTCCTTTGCCCTGACAAGAATATCGGAAAGTTCTTTCCCGCGCTCCCAGTCGGCATTGCCATAAAGCTCTATCATCATGTCGACCTGTCCGTAAAGATAGCCGGGGTTAATCCATGTCATGTAAGTCACGGATACAAGCGACGCTATCAGTCCGCCGAAAAAGAATATGGCTATACCCTCCATCCATAACGATGAAAATATGGTTTTCCCGTAATCGGCTACATAACTTTTCCGGAGCATTATATATATCGCCACAGGCACTCCCGTCATCATCAGCAACGAAAGGAGGCTCAGTACCGGCACAGACAGAGAATAGGCTATCGCAAAAAACAGCACACTCAAATACGCGCCGAAAACGACACCATAATAGGCGCCCCGGCTATAAGGCGATTGATTTGTCGACTGCATACTGCTCATACCTTGCAAAGGTATAAAATAAAAACGAATTTTCAGAGTCAATCAAGAGAGAAAACGTAAGCGCCTACATCGGGAGCATTTCCTCGTGTAAGCCCGTACATGTCGCTCGAAGCCTCGGGCAGGCAGAGCGACGGGTCACCGGCACCTATTGCCGGCGAACCTTCCCGGAGCCGATAGTCAAAATGGTAATCCTCCCTCACGGTATAAAACAGCGGGTCGGCATCCCAGATACTATTTATGAAATTTTCATCATCACTGCCGGCTGCTGCAAAAAGACAGTTGCGGAAATATACCGGTTTACCGGCAAGGTCAGCGGGCAGTACCTCGCCACCCATCCCGTAGAGAATCGAATTGGAGATGTCGGCACCTACATTTTCACCGTCAAGATAGAGCATGGGTCCCGTTATCGCAGCAAACAGGTAATTGTTGGAAAACGTACACTGGTTAAAAACATGATTACCCTCATTCACATACACCACCCCTTTAGCCGCCTCGGCAAATTCACATCCAACCGCCTTGACAGGCGCATAATTAGCCACAAGTGCCGCACCGGTGGAATTGCGCAACTGACAGTTGACAAGAGTCAGCACCGGGTCGACGGCATCCACACTCACAGAATCGATGTAAACCCCGTAAACGCTGTTTCGTATCGACGTGTGGGACAAACGGTTGTCGCGGGTTGTGCCATAAAAGTAAACGCCGCCCCACTGTCCAGACATTATTTCGTAAGGAATCCTCCCTACGACCTGTCCGAAACGGTCACCGGTCATATTGACGCGGCGATCGGGCGTACCGTTGGAAATCAGTGTGCCATGCACTACAAGCTCTGCCTTGTCATGGAAATACAGGGTAGTACCGGCATCAAGTGTAAGTGTCGCACCCTCCGCCACCACAAGGCTGTCATATATCTGATATGGTTTTGCTCCTGAAAGTGTCATGTCAGACGACACCTTAAAGTCCACAAGACGCGTCACATCCTGACCGAAAGCGTTTAACACGACTGTCGAAGTGACACCGTTTGCCTCGAAGTCAAGCTCGGCATTAAGTTCCACGGGCAAGTCAGTGCCCGATTCCGGCAACGTAGCCTCGACAAGCACAAATATTGAGTCATTTGCCCTTATTTCAACATTGTCAAAACTTTTACCCGACACACCGTCGACATTAAGCCTGAAAATCTCTTCCATCGCAGGGTCGCGGAAAGAGATTTTACTAATGCTTAATCCCTTGTCATGACGGTTGAATACCTTGAAACGGCTGGTAGGCGTACCCTCGGCGGTAAACACCGTGCCGATACGGAGTGTATCGGTGGAATATACCGGCTGGTCGGAGGGCGATGTGGTGAAACCGTCCTCAATACATCCCGTGACAACAAGTCCCGGCAACACACATAATAATATATATCGTAATAATCTGGTCATGGATTTCAATCATCAGAGAACATATACAATAACGCAAATCCCGTCACCTTTATTATATCGCAGGAAAAGCATCGCCCGCAACTAAAATGCAGAATAATTTGTTAAAACACAAAATCATATTTATATTTGCGCGTTTTTAAGCGAGAATACAAATTTTAGGATTAACAGTATTTTTATAAGTCATGAAAATTAAAAGTATGCTCGTCGTTTGCAGCCTATGCGGCTTATTGACGACCGGTTGTGTGACCAACAAGAAGTATCAGCAGCTTCAGGGCGACTATCTGTCGACCCGTGAAAGTCTTATCAAGTGTGAAGCCAATGGCGAAAATCTCCAGCAGCAGCTCGATGCGGCAAATAAAGCCAACGACCAGCTCCGCGCAGGACTTGCCGAGATGAAAAGCACTCTTGACAAGAGCATGGACCAGAACGCACAGGGCAACGTGAACATTGCCAAACTCGTAGACGAAATCAACGCCTCAAACAAATACATCAAGCAGCTTGTCGATGCAAAGTCCAAGAGCGACTCACTCAACATTGCCCTTACCAACAAGCTTACCCGCTCGCTCAGCACCGACGAACTTAAGGATGTTGACGTGAAAGTGTTGAAAGGCGTGGTCTACATCTCGCTTGCCGACAACATGCTATTCAAGACAGGCAGCTATGAGGTAAGCCCCCGCGCCATGGAGACCCTCAGCAAAATCGCAAAGATTATCAAGGATTACAACAGTTACGACGTGCTTGTAGAAGGCAATACCGATAATGTGCCCATCAGCCGCACAAACATCCGCAACAACTGGGATCTCTCGACACTGCGCGCATCGTCGGTAGTGCAAGTGCTCCAAAACGACTTCGGCATCAATCCGCAGCGCCTGTCGGCAGCCGGTCGTGGCGAGTATAACCCGATTGCCGACAACGACACCGAGCTTGGACGTCAGCGCAACCGCCGCACCGAAATTATCATCACCCCGAAACTCGACGAGTTCCTTGACCTTATCGACAAGGCGCCTGAAACAGATGACGCAAAGTAATGATGAGATACAATACAAAATAAGAGGGGATGCCTTTCGGCATCCCCTCTTATTTTGTATATAGGCTGATTTATTTGTTGACCTGGAATTTATTGATTCCATCGCGAAGATAAGCCACTACCTGATTGGCGGCGGCAATACCGGCGTTGATATTTGCCTCCGAGGTCTGCGCACCCATCTTTTTGGGAGTGAAGAACACGCGGGCGCCGAATTCCTCCTTCAACGCGTCGGCATTGTCAGGCTTTACATCGGCTACATACTTCAGGTCGGTGCGCTCACGAAGAGCCTTTGCAAGACCATCTTCATCAATCACCTCCTTACGGGCGGTATTGACAACCACGCCTCCGAGAGGCATATTGGTAAGGTTGAAATATCCAATGCTCTTACGGGTCTCCGGAGTGGCGGGGATATGAATCGACACAATGTCATTGCCGGAATAAAGGTCGTCGATAGAGTGAACGGGCTTAACGCCGTCGTTAGTCATGACCTCATCGGGGCAATACGGGTCAAAAGCCGACACTTCCATGCCGAAGCCCTTGGCGATACGCGCCACATTGCGACCAACCTGACCGTAAGCCTGCAGTCCGAGACGCTTGCCTTTAAGCTCGGTTCCCGATGTGCCGTTATAATTGTTACGGACAGCCATCACAGCCATACCGAACACAAGCTCGGCAACGGCATTGGAGTTCTGACCCGGAGTATTCTCCACCACAACATTATGAGCTGTGGCTGAAGCGAGGTCTACATTGTCATAACCGGCACCGGCACGCACAACGACCTTAAGATTTTTAGCTGCATCAAACACCTCGGGGTCAATCACATCGCTGCGGATAATAAGACCGTCAGCATCTGCAACGGCTGCGAGAAGATCGGATTTAGCCGTATATTTTTCAAGCAATTCGAGTTCATAACCCGCGTCTTCAACGACTTTGCGGATACCGTCGACAGCAACTGTCGCAAACGGTTTTTCGGTAGCTACCAGTACTTTCATAGCCTGAAATCTGATTAATGTTTCTTTTCAAATTCTTTCATTGCCTCAACAAGCACCTTCACGCTCTCGATAGGAAGTGCATTGTAAAGCGATGCACGGAAACCGCCAACCGAGCGATGACCCTTTATACCGACAATGCCCTTGGTTGATGCAAAGTCGATAAAATCCTTGTCGAGTCCATCGTATTCGGGCTTCATAACGAAACATACATTCATGATTGAGCGGTCTTCGGGAGCGACTGTGCCGACAAACATCTTGCTTGAGTCGATAGCCTCGTAAAGCATCTCAGCCTTGGCAAGGTCACGACGTTCCATCTCCTTGATACCGCCGAGTTCCTTGTAATATTTCAAGGTCTGGAGGGCAGAATAAATGGGGAGCACGGGAGGCGTGTTGAACATCGAGCCTTTCTTTACATGAGTACGATAGTCAAGCATTGTCGGGATAGCACGGTCGACATTGCCGAGAGCCGCCTCTTTAACAATAGCGATAGTCACACCGGCGGGAGCAAGGTTTTTCTGTGCACCGGCATAAATCACGTCATATTTCGACACATCAACGGGACGTGAGAAGATATCGCTCGACATGTCGGCAACCAAAGGCACCTTCACATCGGGGTCATAGCGCATCTCCGTACCATAGATAGTGTTGTTGGTAGTATAGTGGAAATAGTCGACATCCTCGGGTACGGTATATCCCTTGGGGATGAAAGTATAATTCTTATCCTTGCTTGAAGCCACCACATCAACCTCGCCGAAGAGTTTTGCCTCCTTGATGGCATTGCTTGCCCATGTGCCGGTGTCAAGATATGCCGCTTTCTTCTTCAACAGGTTGTAAGGCACCATGCAGAACTGCATCGAGGCACCACCTCCGAGAAACAGTACGTGGTAACCTTCGGGCACTTCAAGCAACTCCTTTACAAGCTGTTGAGCCTCCTCGATTACTGCTGTGAACTCCTTGCTGCGGTGAGAGATTTCAAGAATAGACAATCCGGTACCGGCGAAGTCTTTGATAGCTTCGGCTGTATTCTTAATCGTATATTCGCTAAGAATCGAGGGACCGGCATAAAAATTATGCTTTTTCATCTTATAACGTGTTAAATGGTTATATCTGCAAATTTAGTGATTTTATTAAGGCAGGTCAACAAAACGCAAGAAAAATGTAGTTAATTATGGAAATTTTTCCATAAATCTTATTTTTTGACCTCAAATTGTCTCCTTAGACCGATATTGTCCACGATAGCGGAGCCGTCAAGTGCCCGAAAGCGTATCTCGGTGACATGCACACTGTCAGCAGCAGGAATCGGAAGGCGGAATGTCTGCATGACCATCTCTTGCTCCCTGTCGCCTTGAATCGGAAATACCAACAGCGACCGCGACAGGCGCGCCCGCAAAGTAGCCGTGACAGCCATGGTATCGGAGAGAGCTGCCGTGTCACCCGCATACACAACCATAGAAAGGCGTGTATCTTCATCCGCGTATGCCGAAAACACCAGGTCATGACAAGGAGCGACGGCGAGCACACTGTCAAGTGTTAGCCGATATTCCGTACCTTCATCCACTTTAACGCCATGATTAAGCTGTGACATGCGCGAACGGTCGCGCAACGTGAGTTCGACCACGTCTCCACCATAGACGTCACTCTCAAAATCAGCCATACAGAGTGTGCGCGTGTCAGCCCACTGAACTATATCACCGCTATGCAAAGGGTTGATAAATACTTTGGACATTTCACCCTCTCCTTTTAACGAAGCGTCAAGAAATGCGGTGATGTAGGCTGCGGCGACATTACGCTGCTCCTCGCCGGTCAACATTCCCGTACGGTCAAGAAACCAGGCTGCCGGAGGTTGACGGTCATCGGCTCCCCATGCAGTATTGAATTGTCCATGATTGGCACCCGCGATATTGACCGCCACCTTGAAATGATACACCGAGTCAGAAAAGGTCGCGGTATTATAACGGCGCAACCCGTACATGAACGACACATCGCCATCCTTGTCGCCCTGCAGCAGCAGGCAGTCCACATTATTATATATATAAGGCGACCCGTCAGAAATCGTGAGCATACCTGTCGGAGCTATCTCGATGACACTTTTTATACCAAACCCGAAATCATACACCTCGCCATTCTCCGCCGGCGACTCTTCAAGACCGTTAAGCCAAGTAGCGGCAGCTATGCCGTCGCCTCCGCGAGAATGTCCCATGAGTGCCACACGGTCAAAGTCAATTACGCCCGAAAGCGGCGAATCGGCATCAGACGCGATTGCCCGGAGATATTCAAGATTTTTCAGAAGCAACCATCCTCGCCCTATATAATCTTGAGAACCGTAACCGCCCGTGAAACTCTTGTTGATGAAATTTTCATCAACCGTCACCACGGCATATCCCCGTCGCGCAAGCGCCACGGCAAGATAATCGTATCCGCGGTCTGACCGGTCGAGCATATAATGGCTTCCATGAATTATTGCCACGAGCGGAAGACGGCGTCCGCTATCGGGGTAAAACAGAGTACCGTGCAGAGGCAGGCGTGTGTTGTCAAATCCCCATATCCTGTCGCGAACAATCCGGTCAATCCTACGTTCAACCTTGAAATAAGCCGAGCCATCGACACGCAGTGTATCAGCTCCTGCGCCATATTCCCAAATATTTATCCCGTCAACAGCAGCAATCGGCTCTACCTGAGAATCGCTCTCTGTCATTCCCTCATGAAGCCATACATATCCACCTGACAATACCACCACGGTCAACACCACCGGCACTGTACGCCATCCACGACTGCGCACATTCCAAAACAGAGGGAAAGCCACACCAAGTATGCCGCCGATAATCGTAACAGTCCATCCTATACGCGGAAAATCAAACCTCCCCAACAACAGCCATGCAGCAACGAGCGCGCCGACAGTGTAAATCCGCATTCCGGTCAACCGCTTCATTCCATAGCCGGTCACGACCACAAATGAGACGACGCATACCGCTACAATCATCATCCACGCAAGCCACTTCACAATGGCATTGTCCATAAACGACACATACCACCATGCCGTCAATCCGGCAAAAAGCAGCATACCGGCAATCAACCCGACCGCCAGCCCCCTATCCACACATTGCAATATCTTCCGCGACATCTCTTTCCGATGAATCATCTGTATCGCTTTTTGATGATTCCCAACGGAAACATTCCTAAAAACGACCATTACCGTAGGTTTCGCTATGCTCAACACTACGGCTAAAAACAGATTATCCTTAACGGGAAATCCCTATTTAATTATTTCACATGAATCTATCAGCTTCATATATCGCAAATATAGGCAATATTAATCAATTTGCAAAAATAACGCGATGCAAATGCCTGGCTTCTATTCACCGTCAACCCTATAACCTATTAACCTGTTAACCTTATAACCTTTCTCGCTTCAGCCGAAGTGGGAAATACTGGCATTTTGCAAGCAAAACATCTCAGCTAAAAGAAATTTTCCATTCAATATCTTACTTTTATTGAAATCTGCTTGCACGATAGCGATTATTTACCTACATTTGCCACATCAATTATTATCAAACTTACACGACTTAAAATTATCCGCGTATGAAAAAAGTATTACTCACGTTATCAATCGCCGCCATCATCGGTGGCACAATGCCGCAGGCTGTCAGTGCGGCAGGCATCCAGGAGACACCTAACGGTGTGGCTTATGACAATATGTACCGCAGCTCCCAGCAGTATCTACAAATGTGGGGGTCGCTCTACATTAATAACGTCGAGGGAAAAATCAGCTCCATCGTAATCGACGGCAAAGACTTCTACATGTATAAGCCGGTCGATACATTTGGCAACGGTTATCCCTATTGGATAAAGGGCACTCTCGGTGATGACAACCTTGTCGTGTTCACTTTCCCGCAAGATGCCTATGTAGTACCCGCCAATGAATATCTGGGAACTCCCGAGTCGCAGGTATCGGCAAGAATGGCTAAGGTCGTCACCAACGGCGATGTACAGGAATTTGTGGAAGACACTGAAAATCCCAATCTCGTAATGAAATGGGAAAACAACACGCTTACACAAGTTGACGCCGAGATAGATGGCGTACCCCGTATAGTGGGCATGTATAACAGTGACGGCACATTCACCGGCACAGGCGAAGGCAACATCAACTGGAACGTGTTTGACACCACTCTTCCCACCCCTCCCGCAGGGACAGAGACCACACAGTATGTGTGCATGGCAACCGGTTCATGGGGCACCCCGTTCAATCGCATAATTGAATTTGCCACTGTCGGTGATGAACTTTGGATAAAGGGCCTTTACGGATATTTCAGCGATTCATGGATTAAAGGAAAGATTGATGGCGACAAGGTAACCATCGACACCAACCAGTATCTCGGTATATATACTACCGAAATGTATTATTACTTCTTCCAGGCTGCCGACACCGAGGAAGGTGTCAGCGACTGGGGAGAACCGGAAATCCACTACATTCCCCAGCCGGCTGTGACCCTTACCAAAGAAGGCGACAAATATATTGCCGACAAGGCTATGCTAATGACCTTCGGTATGAAGACCGCCAATCCAGGTATGCCCTCAGGCTCAGTGCTTCTTGACGCAACATTCGTGCCCTATAAAGAGGTTCCGGCTACACCAGCAAATCCTTCAATTACATCCGTGGGCGAATATTATGCGCCTTGGGGAAGATCGGTAACCCTCAACATTCCCGCCGTTGACACCGAAGGCAACTTCATCAACCCCGACAATATGTATTACAACATATTTATCAACGGCGACATGTTCACCTTCACACCCGAGGTATATCCTGCACTTTCAGAGCCGATAACCGACATACCTTATACCTTCGCCGAGTACGGAGTGGTTGCAACCAATGAAGGCTCGGCTGACCACACCATCACACTCATGATGGAGGAAACACCGGTGATTGAGGTACAGAGCACATATACAGTGAACGGAGAAACCCGCAAGTCAGCCAAGGTCGGCACTGCAGGAATCGAGACTGCAAATGTAGCCGCACCAGAAGTGGTTACAACCGAATGGTATAACCTGCAGGGTGTACGTATCGACTCTCCGGCAGCAGGCACTATCGCGATACGCCGTGATCGCCTATCCGACGGATCAGTCAAGACTGCAAAGATTATCCGATAACGATTCTGTCGATTTTTAGAGATATCGACAGGGGGATGCATCGATTCAAGGTGCATCCCCCTTTTTATTTCATTTTGCACCGGGAGTGAATTATCTGTATTTTTGCATAGAATAAAAAAGACAGCAATGACCAATCAAAATTCACTACACGACGACTGGGACCGCGAACATCTGTGGCATCCCTACACCTCAACGATAGACCCTCTCCCCACATACAAGGTCGACTCGGCTCACGGCACGCACATACGCCTCGCCGACGGCACGGAACTTATCGACGGCATGTCGTCATGGTGGTGTACCATACACGGTTATAACCATCCTTCAATCAACGATGCCATAACCCGACAGCTCGCAAAGATGTCGCACGTCATGTTTGGCGGATTTACTCATGAGCCGGCAATCGAGCTTGGGAAAATGCTTCTCGAGATAGCCCCCCCGTCAATGCACAATATATTTTATGCCGACTCCGGCTCAGTGGCGGTAGAAGTGGCAATGAAGATGGCTGTCCAGGCTGCTATTGCAAAAAGTGGCGACCATAAAAAGAGTAATTTCGTGACCATACGGTCGGGATATCACGGCGATACCTGGAATGCAATGAGCGTGTGTGACCCGGTGACCGGCATGCACGGGGCATTCGGTCCGGCACTGCCTATACGCTATTTTGTGGAAGCCCCCTCCGTAGGATTTTATGAGGAATGGCGTCCGGAAGCCACAGCGGCTCTTGAAGATACCCTCAAGCGGCATCATGACGAGATAGCGGCACTCATACTTGAACCGGTAGTGCAGGGTGCCGGCGGGATGCGCTTCTACCACCCGCAATATCTCGTCGAGGCGCGCAAGCTCTGCGACCGTTACGGGGTATTGCTGATATTTGACGAGATAGCCACAGGTTTCTGGCGTACCGGCAAATATTTCGCCTGGGAATGGGCGGGAGTACAACCCGACATAATGTGCATTGGCAAGGGGCTCACCGGAGGTTATCTCACCATGAGCGCGGTACTGACTACCCGCGAGGTAGCCGACACAATCTCGCGCGGCGAGGCAGGAGTGCTGATGCATGGCCCTACGTTTATGGGAAACCCGCTTGCATGTGCCATCGCTTGCGAGTCAATCAGGCTTCTGCGCGAGCAGGACATGGAATCACGCATCAAACATCTCGAAACAATCATAAAGCGCGAACTCGCCCCCGCCGCTTCCACTCCCGAAGTGAAGGAGGTCAGGGTACTCGGTACGATAGGAGTAATCGAGATAAAGGAACCGGTCAATGTAGGCGAATTTCAGAAAAAATGTGTCGCCAACGGGATCTGGGTACGCCCCTTCGGCAGAAATGTCTATATCATGCCCCCCTATGTCATCACCGACGACGACCTCATCACCCTCTGCCGCCGCCTAATCTCGATAATCTAAAATGTATGACCATGAAAAACAAGAAAATCACATCAATGAGAGTAGGCAATACGCCTAAGTGCTATCTGATGCGGTGGAATCCCGAAATCAGCGATTACTCGCTTGACAAATACCGGGAGCTAACAGCTAAGCATCCTGAAAGCTTCGGGATGCGCTGGAGTATCTATGACTACAAAGATGCAAAAGAAGGAGATTTCTTCTACATGCTTCGCGAGGGAGAAGAAAACGGAGGCATAATCATCTGGGGAATTTTCTCCAGTGACCCGTTTGAGGGTGAAGACTGGCGTGGCTCGGGCAAAAAGAGCCACTACATCAACATGCACTGCGTCCACGCTGAAAATGCCGATACGCAGCCACCACTATCCCTTTCGCTGCTTGAAAAGGAGATTCCTGAAATAAACTGGCGCAAAGGTCATTCCGGTGAGTCTCTCACTCCGGAGCAAGTACTTGCTATAGAGACGCTGCGCGCCCGTTACTACAATAACGAGGAGGATTCATTTGATGCGGATGCCGGACATGGCGCCCACCTTTCCTGTTTCGACGAAGATATCGAGTCGGTAATTGCAGAGATTGGAAAAATCATTCATCACAGTAAGCCGTATGACTCAGCAAATGACGTCGTCACTGATGAAGGGATATCCGACCTTACATATATGTCGACAAATGGGAATGATCTTAAAATTCATACAATTTTACGCAACGACACGGATTCACTTGAAGTCCTGGCATTCGTACCGTATGCCGTAAACGACCGCCCTGTCAAATTCCGTCTTGTCAACGTGCAGGAATACTCCAATAAATTTGAAGCGGTGATCACGGTGAAATATGGCGACAACGAGCTAAGTTTTTTTGACATAGAATACGGCTTACATAAGGAATTATACCAGGTAGGCGAAGATTACAATTTCGCCTTGTCGGCAATGGCATACGGCGCCGCTTGCGTTCCGGAAGGAGAAATGACTGTCGAGATGTCAGGAGATGAAGCGATGAGACTACACCTTTCGGATAGGCACGATGAGCCTGCTATGCTGTCGCTTGACCATCTTGTAGCCTTTTTGCAGCTCGACAAGGCATATCCCGACGATGGAGAATTTTGGTCGCCGGTCATGTCACGCGTTAAAAAGGTGCCCTGTCTCGGTCGTGAATTTTACCGCATGGAAATATGCATCGCCAATGAAAACGACTCCATGGAGACTCTGAACATCCCGTTGATTGCACGAATTTCCGATTTTGACAAGAAACCAACGATGAAAAATTCTGTACGCGGGAATCTCTGGCTGCAGGGACGGCTGATTGAAGAGGGAGCATAATCCTTGCGATCTTTTGTCGTGTAATAATATTATAGTAACTTTGCCGCGGATATGGAAAAGGTTACCATTGTCATTCCGGCTTACAAGAGTGAGCTGAACCAGTATGAAGAAATTTCGCTCCGGGCGGCAGCCGACAGGCTCGGCAACTTTCCGGTCACATTCGTAATACCGGCAGGCCTCGACGTATCGCGCATGAAGGAGATTATGCCGTCGGCAAAGGTCGAGGAGTTTTCTGCTGCATATTTCCAGGGCATCGCGGGCTACAATCGTCTGATGATGTCAGAAGAATTTTATTCACGCTTTACAGATTACAGGTATATACTCATCTACCAGCTTGACGCATACGTATTTTCCGACAAACTTGACGAATGGTGTGACAAAGGCTACGACTATGTCGGCGCGCCCTGGCTATTAAGACCGATTTACAACAATCCACTGCTGAAAGTCGGCTCTAAAATCAAGCATGGATTCCGCAAAATCATGCAGCTTCCCGACGCTCGCGCGACATGGTGGCGCGTAGGCAACGGCGGACTCTCGCTCCGGAAAGTGGAATCACACCTTAATGCCGTAAAAAATCTACGCCCGGTGATTGACCGCTTTTTAGAACACAGAAACCATCTCTACAATGAAGATGTGTTTTTTTCAGTCGAGGTCAACCGTCACGGTGTCGGCTTCATCTATCCCGATTGGCAGGAAGCACTCGACTTCGCCTTTGACAAATATCCGGCTCTGTGCTTCCGGCTAAACGGCAACCGCCTGCCCTTCGGATGTCACGCATGGCAAAAACGCAGAATGCGCAAATTCTGGTTCCCCATAATCCTTGACCACAAACCGCCAATTGCCTGACCATGATGACATTCAAACGCATAAAATACGCCGTGAAATCGGCTCTTCTCCGGCTCTATTCGCGTCATATATGTCCACCGCCGACCGACGCGAAAAAGATACCGGTGATAATCAACAATTTCAACCGCCTCACAACCTTGAAGCGGCTCATAGCGTCGCTCACCTCGCGAGGCATCGACAACATCATCATCCTCGACAACGCCAGTACCTATCCTCCCCTTCTCGATTGGTACAAGGAGTGTGGTCACACGGTGATACATCTTGAAGGCAATCTCGGCTTCAAGGCGTTGTGGAAATCACGTCTAACCAAAAATCTGTATCGCAAAGGATGGTACATCTACACCGACAGCGACGTTGAACTTGCCAAGAATTGTCCCGATGATATCATCGAGAGAATGTTGCATGTCATGACCGTGGAACGACCGTCAGCGCTTAAAACCGGTCCTTCACTGTTAATCAACGACCTGCCCGATTGCTTTGCCAACAAGACTGACGTGATTGCCCATGAGCAAAAATTCTGGGAGCATCGCGAAGGCGACTTGTTCCGCGCTCCTATAGACACTACATTTGCCCTCTATCGCCCCATGTCGGGACTTAACCGCTCCCGTGCGGCTGAAAGTTACCGTCTGGCACCGCCTTACGCGCTGCACCATCTCCCCTGGTATGCCGACAGCGCCAATCCATCGGAAGAAGAATTATTCTACCGACAGGCATGCACCCAACCTACCATGTGGACATCCGCCGCCAAATAGCGCAATTTTCATGCGCCTCTCTGAAAGCGATTAATCTGACAAAGTTGTCGCTGATATTCTCTTCAAGGCAAGCGAGGTGTTCAGGCGAGCCATTAACGCGATTATCCATTTCGCCACGGAGCGGCATAAGTCAATCTTCTCTCCCTCCGAAGCAGCCGACATCAAGAGCGTGATGCAGTCTTATGGTGAGACCACCGATATGATTGGAAGATTGATAGGGGGCGACGTGGAGTCAGTCTGTAATAATTATTTCTTTATTATGATAAATTTCACCTTTTGAAGTCCCTTTTTATGGACGTTGGCAAGAATAGTTACTGTGACGAACTGCTTATAAATATGTGTTATTCGGATGCTGTAGCTGTCAGTCGTTCCATCAGTTGTTTCTTCTGTTCAGAAGTCGATCGTCCGCCTCCTATTGATATATATGGCATAATGGAATATTTAAAAATTGTTTTTACTTCCGAAATTATAAGGGCAGATATCACGGCACTTATGACATGATATTTTCCATGTATTCAGGTCTTTATCATCACCAAACGCATGATTCCAGCAGTCAAGCTGCTTGAGTTCCGCTTCCGATAAGGCATTGACGGGACAGGCAGCCACGCAGAGATTACAATTATCATATACGGATGAACGAATTTCATCGGGTTCAAATTCCTGCTCACACAACACGGCACCTAACCAGACCATACTGCCATACTCCGGCGTAATCAGCAAAGAATGTCTGCCAATGGTTCCAAGTCCAGCAGCCTGTGCGGCATGTTTCTGCGAAATTATCGAGCGGAATCTACCAGTCGATGTGTCCCGGATGCTTTCATTTGTGGGAATAGGGACACAGACCACGCCATGCTTCTCCATCTCTATACAAAAATCCAGAGCAATGGCATCCAGCTTAGGAGTCATGGAATTCCGCACACGCGTGTAGGGAATATCAGATTTGCACCTCAGCGTCCCGATTGGAAACCGGCACGCAAAGGAAATTACGGATTTACAAGATGGAAGGATATCAGTCGGATGGAAACCTTTTGGAGCGTCGTCGAACCTATCCACGGAAGCGACTCCGCACAAATCAGCGCCTAAAGAATGTAGAATCTCCTTAACATACTGTTTCTTGATCATATTTAAAATTCCTTTTCATTGTCTGACATTTACATTTAGTCATTTCCTCGGCAAAAGCCTGTTCGCCATGCTCGCGGATGTAGCGGATACAAGCCGGACGGTCGGACCTGAAAAGAAAGGCGAATATCTTTCCGATGAAATTAGAATATATCTTGCACTCGCTTACGTCCTTACGACATTCGGCACAAGAGTGGTAACCATTACCTTTAGCGCAAGACCTTATCTTGCACCATGTCGCCTTTTCATTATCATGATCATGGCAACCGGGACAATTCTCCAATAGATACTTGCGACACGCGCCGCAGTAGAGACCGCACGCCGCAATGAGTTCTATGTTTGCTTCAATATTCTTCATATATCAAATGCGCCACAGTCCGATGATGCTGACTATTGTAATACAGAAGCGCGGACTGCAATGCCACGTCTTATTTGGAGGTCGTAGGAAACCTTGTGTACAGATGTAGAGATAGCAGCCCACGCCGTATGCGTGAGAACCGCTATGCAATCTCAGTACACTGGTGAATTTCCTACGTTCCCAAATACAAGAGAGCATATCGCTTCTTATTTATTTCTTATGTCTCAGATTGAGTTGCCACAATTCAAATACAAAGGTAATGAAATCCCGTAAAAGCCTTTCACTGACAGGTAGAAAAACTGCTTTTCAAGGCTCATTTTCCCTCTTTTTGTACCGCTATTGTTTCTCCAAGCGTCCAAAACCCTGTTTAATAGCGGTAAAGAATGATTCCTTGACAAGTATTGAAGGACGAAATATCATCAGCCGTAAGTCTCGACTACATATAATTCAATATCAGGATAGTTCACGGAGACCCTATTCAGAATTTCTTTCACATCATTCCAATTCAACCCACCCAATCCGGCTCCGATCGCTGGAAGGGCTATTTTGGTTACGTTGTCCGAAGCTGCTAATTCAAGCATTCGCCCAACCGAATTTTCAATATACTCCAACCGAGCTTTTGTTTTCCAAGACACCTGTGTGCCAAGATTATATATGTGTCCGTTGCCATAATTGTAATCAAAAACATCCCCGGGATTGAATAACCCATCCTTGCACATGGCACGATATTCGGAATACATCTTAGGATATTTATTCTTGAACTGTAACGCTATTCCTTTTCCCATTGCTCCGGCACAATTACAACCATGTGCATAGTTGTTTACGTCCTTAATATTAAATATGTCACCTCTTTCAATAAATTGAATCATAGCCTATTTTACTTCAATAGTTTTCTATCGTTGTCGCCGCTTTCCAATATGCTCATCTGATGAATGGCTATCTGGTTCAGTTTCACAAGCCGCTCGCCTTGCGTCATTCCCTGCTCGATGAAAACCGCATTGAGGTTTTCCATATTTGACAGGCAGATAAGTTCGTTGATTGTAGCGTAGTCGCGTATGTTCCCTTTGAGGTCGGGATTTGCCTCACGCCATTGCTTTGCTGTAACACCGAACATCGCCACATTCAGCACATCGGCTTCATTGGCATAGATGATGCTTGCCTGTGCCGGAGTAACTTCCGCAGGGACAAGGTTTTGCTTTATTGCCTCAGTGTGTATGTGATAGTTGATTTTCGACAACTCGCGCTTCGCCGACCAACCCAACACCCGCTGCTCCTCAGTTTTAAGCCGCTGAAATTCCTTGACGATGTAGAGTTCAAACTCAACAGAAATCCAGCTTGCGAACTTCAATGCAATGTCTTTATGCGCATATGTTCCGCCATAACGCCCTGATTTAGCGATTATACCAATGGCATTTGTCGCATCTGTCCATTTCTTTGGCGAAAGCGTAAATGCGTTCAGTCCTGCCTGTCGCCTAAACCCCTCGAATTCGGTGGGTTTAAAATTCGGATTGTAAAGTTGTTCCCAAATGCCCAAATATTCTATTGTATTACGATTGCGCAACCAGTTAGCAATCACGGCATTAGGTTCATCGCTTTTATGTCGTGCCAAATCGGTCAACGAAATATAATCATCCCCATTGACGGCGATAATTGTAATATCGGTATTTTGTACTGTGATTTTTGCCATGGATTATGATATGGCTGTATGCCAATACACAAAGTTATACATTTTTGCTGATATATAGCATTTTCCATCGAAATTTAATGTCTCATTGCTCTCAGAGATACAACCCTCGCATATTATGTAGATTCAAAAGAACTTTAAGAGTTAATTTGGAGGGGGAAATGAAAATGAGTTGGCTGTAACGGGAATTTTTTGTAAATTTGCGAAAATTATTATGCGGGCATCCGTTTAGGCTCGCTTTCAAGCAAATAAGTAATGAATATCTCATACAACTGGCTCAAAGAGTATATTGACTTCCGGCTTAGCCCTGAGGAGCTTGCCGACGCACTCACCTCTATAGGACTTGAAGTGGGTACAGTCGAGGAAGTCGAGTCAATCCGCGGCGGACTTCGCGGCATCGTGATAGGAAAAGTTTTGACCTGCGTGGAACACCCCAACAGTGACCACCTCCACATAACCACAGTCGACCTCGGCAACGGCGAGCCGACACAGATAGTGTGTGGCGCACCTAATGTAGCCGCCGGACAGACAGTAGTCGTGGCAACTGTAGGCACTACTCTTTATGACGGTGACAATGAATTTTCAATCAAGAAATCAAAGATACGCGGCGTAGAGTCATTCGGCATGATTTGTGCCGAAGATGAAATTGGCATCGGCACTTCCCATGACGGCATAATCGTGCTCAACGAAGAGGTAAAGCCCGGTACTCCCGCAGCCGAATACTACAACCTCAAGAGCGACTGGCTGATCGAGGTCGACCTTACGCCCAACCGCGTAGACGCTGCAAGTCACTACGGAGTGGCGCGCGACCTTAGCGCATGGCTTGCCTGCCACGCCGAGCCGTCGCAGCTTCACCGCCCGTCGGTAGAAGCATTTGCCACCGATCGCCCCGATGGAGCCGTCGCAGTTGAAGTCGACGACTATGAAGCTTGTCCACGCTATTCAGGCGTTACCATCCGCAATATCAAGGTAGGCGAAAGCCCCGAATGGCTTAAAAACTATCTGTCGGCAATCGGTCAGCGCCCTATCAACAATATCGTTGATATCACCAACTTTATTCTTCTCGGCATGGGGCAACCTCTCCACTGCTTCGACGTGGATAAAATCGACGGAGGGAAAATCGTTGTGCGCAAGTGCAAGCAGGACACCCCGTTTACCACGCTTGACGGTGTGGAACGCAAGCTCGATGAACGCGACCTAATGATATGCAACGCCGACAAGCCGATGTGTATCGCCGGAGTATTCGGCGGTCTTGATTCAGGGGTGACAGAATCCACCACATCGATATTCCTTGAAAGCGCCTATTTCAACCCGACATCTATCCGCAAGACGGCACGACGTCACGGACTTTCCACCGATGCCTCATTCCGCTATGAACGCGGCACCGACCCAAACATCACCATGTATTGCCTCAAACTCGCGGCACTCATGGTCAAGGAGCTTGCCGGCGGCGAGATATGTGGTGAACCGGTCGACATCTATCCAAAAGAAATCAAGCCTTATCCCGTGACCCTGCGTTACGACTACCTCAATGCCCTCGTAGGAAAGGATATCCCATCTGAAAAGGTAGACTCGATAGTAAAATCACTTGAAATGGAGATAGTCAACCACTCCGACAACTCTATCGACCTGCTCGTGCCGACATATCGCGTCGACGTGCAGCGTCCCTGCGACGTGGTGGAAGATGTGCTCCGCATATATGGGTATAATAATGTCGACTTCTCGCGCAATCTCCGCGCAAGCCTGTCGTTCAAGACTATAACTGATAGTTCCAACGAACTTCGCGAACTCATAAGCAATCAGTTGACCGCAACCGGATTCAACGAGATTCTGAATAACTCCCTCACTGCCGAAAGCTATTACGAGGGTCTTACCGACGAGCATCATGCCCCAGTCAAGCTACTTAACCCGCTCAGCAATGACCTCAACGTGATGAGAATGTCATTGTTGTTCGGCGGACTGGAAGTAATTGAGCATAATGTCAACCGTCGCGACGCCGACCTCATGCTCTACGAGTTTGGCAAGATTTACAGCCGCGACCTGTCGATAGAGTCAACGGCTGAAAACCCGATAGCCCCCTACACAGAAACCGAGCGTCTCGGACTATGGCTCACCGGCAACATCCGTTCAGGCAACTGGGCGCGTCCAGAGGAGAAAGCCACATTCTTTGACATGAAGGCAATCGTGGCAAACATCTTTGCGCGTCTCGGCATCAACGGTAAAGAAATCGAGCTTAAAACCGTGAAGTCGCCTTTCTATAGCAATGCAGTCGAGATAACCACCCGCTCCGGCAAGCAGCTCGGCACCCTCGGAATAGTGGCAAAAGCCATGTTGAAGCGCTGCGATGTAAAGCAGGAAGTCATCTACGCCGACCTTGACTGGACCGCACTTGTAAAACTCGCCGTAAAGAAGAAAGTGACTTATGCTCCGTTACCCAAGACCCATCCCGTGAAGCGTGACCTCGCCCTGTTGCTTGACGAGGCGGTGACCATGGCACAGGTTGAGAAGATTGTGCGTGACAGCGAAAAGAAACTGTTGCGAGGCGTAGAACTTTTCGATGTCTACCAGGGAAAAAATCTTGAACCGGGCAAAAAGAGCTACGCAATCTCGATAACACTCCAGGATGACGAAAAGACACTCCAGGACAAACAGATTGAGGCTGTAATGGGCAAAATCACCGCCAACCTGCAAAAGCAGCTCGGTGCATCACTACGATAATCAAATAAATCATAACTATAACGAACTGAAATATTATGGGAAGAGCTTTTGAATACCGCAAAGCCAGAAAACTCAAACGCTGGGGTAACATGTCGCGTACATTTACCCGCATAGGTAAGGAAATCACTATCGCAGCAAAAGCAGGTGGTCCCGATCCCGACACCAACCCGCGCCTCCGCGTGCTGATGCACAACGCCAAGGCAGCGAACATGCCCAAGGACACTGTTGAACGCGCAATAAAGAAAGCGACCGACAAGGACGCGAGCGACTACAAGGAAATCGTGTATGAGGGATACGGACCCTACGGCATCGCCATCGTGGTAGAGGCTGCGACCGACAACAACACCCGCACCGTGGCAAATGTGCGTTCATATTTCAACAAGCACGGCGGCACACTCGGCACACAGGGTTCTCTTTCATTCCTTTTCGACCACAAGAGTGTATTTAAAATCAAACCCAAGGAAGGTGTTTCGACCGAGGATCTCGAACTTGAACTTATCGACTACGGTGTTGACGAAGTAGAGCCTGATGAAGAAGAAATCGTGCTTTACGGTCTGTTTGAAGAATTTGCCAACATCCAGAAATATCTCGAGGAAAACGGATACGAAATCATCAGCGCTGAATTTGAGCGCATTCCCAATGACCTTAAAGAGGTGACCGCCGAACAGCGCGCACAGATTGAAAAGCTCCTTGAAAAGTTTGAGGATGACGATGATGTCCAGAATGTATTCCACAACATGAAGGAAGAGGAAGACGACGCTGAATAAGCACGTGTTTCGTCATTTATTCAGAATATAACGAACTTGTCAGGGTGAATCCGCGCCATCGGGTTCGCCCTGATTATTATAAACAGCTTCTCACCCATACCACAATGGAAGATATAATGGTCGATTTAGGCATATCGGTCGAAAAATTGTCGACACTGCAACGTGTGCTCATGTTTTGCCTCGTCGTTGCCGTGGCATACCTCCTTGAATTTTTCTGCCGGAAAGTGCTCATAAAAACCATCCGCTCGGTCACCGCACGTACAGAGACAAAATGGGATGACTATATCCTGAACACGAAAGTGCTCAACTGCGCATGTCATCTCATCTGCCCTGTAATCATATTCTTCTTTCTGCCACTAATTCTTGAGCAGAATCCTACGCTGCTTTTTTACGCGCAGAAGCTCATCACACTGTATATAATTGTGATATGCGTGATGCTTGTGTGCGCGCTCCTTGGCGGCTTCTATGCCGCCTCGGCTGAGGAAGCCGGGTTGCAGAACCATCCGCTTCAGGGTCTTGCCCAGATGTTGAAGCTTATCGTAATAGCTATCGGCGTAATTATCGGCATCAGCGTATTGCTTGACAAGAACCCGATAGTGATATTGACCGGACTCGGCGCATCGGCGGCGGTGCTGATGTTAGTGTTCAAAGATACCATACTCGGACTCGTGGCGGGAGTACAGCTATCAGCCAACAAGATGCTGAAAGTAGGCGACTGGATAGCCATTCCGTCGCGTAACGTCAACGGAGTCGTGTACGAAGTGACCCTTACCACAGTCAAGGTAAGAAATTACGACAATACGATAATAACAGTGCCTCCTTACTCTCTTGTCAGCGAATCGTTCCAGAACTGGCGCGGGATGTGGGAAAGCGGGGCGCGACGCGTGATGCGTTCAATCAACATCGACATGAACACAGTGCGTTTCTGTTCGGCGGAAGATATGGCGCGTTATGAAGGAGAAAAGTGGTTTGAAGGGATTGAACGCAGCGGCGACCGTGAGGTTAATCTCAAGATATTCCGCCACTATCTCGAACATTACATCACCAATCATCCCCGCGTAGACAAAAACACGATGATAATGATACGCCAGTTGCAGCCTACGCCCCAAGGGCTGCCCGTAGAGCTGTATTTCTTTACTGCAACTACCGAGTGGAAGCGTTATGAATATATCCAGGCAGATATTTTTGACCATGCAATCGCCATAATCAATGAGTTCGGACTGAAAGTGTTCCAGTCGCCTACCGGTGATGACATAACCTCACTAAAACTTACACAACGATGACCGACCGCGACCTTAAAGAGATGCTCGACCGTGAGGCGACACGCATCAACAGCATAGATTTTATTGACCGTGATCCCGTGCAGTTTCCAAAGCGTTTCGATAAATTGCAGGATATTGAAATCACGGCACTACTCTGCGCCACTATTGCGTGGGGCAACCGCAAGATGATATGTAACAACTGCGAAAAAATGCTGTCCCTGATGGACCACGACCCGTATAACTATGTCATGGACAAGGGATACGAGGACCTGCCCGACATGAATATCCACCGCACATTTTTCGCAAAAGATTTCAGGCATTTCCTGCGCGGCTTAAACGCCATATATAGCCGTCACGCATCGCTCGCCGACTTTGCCAGGGCCGAAGATATCGCCTCGACAGAACTGCCGTCATGGACCCTTGTAGAACGGATGAACCGTGCGCTTGCCGACGCCAACGGAGGTGTCACCGATTCGCGATGTCTTCCCGGCAACCTTGACACCACGGCACTCAAACGAGTCAACATGGCTCTGCGCTGGCTCGTGCGCAATGACGGCATCGTTGATATGGGCGTATGGGATGTCATCAGCCCGTCACAGCTTTACATTCCGCTTGACGTACATGTAGGCAACACAGCCCGGCAGCTCGGACTTCTCAACCGCAACGCCAACGACAAGAAGTCGGTCATCGAACTAACCGAACGGCTACGCTCCATGCGTCCCGACGACCCGGTATGGTATGATTACGCCCTCTTCGGACTCGGTGTCGATAAAGAGCTCAAGATTGGCGATTAACCTAAATTAACACGGCGTGGCGATAAACCATCTGCCTATCTTTGTATCTTTACATTATTATATTGTTATAATGTCATAACCGTTTACATTATGAAAAGATATATTTTTTCGATTTTGACGGCTCTTGTAGCTATCGCAGCATTTGCCGCCGCCCCGGTCATCTCGTTTGACTCGACAACCTATGATTTCGGCAACATAAAAGAAGCGGCAGGTCCGGTAAGCCACGACTTCGTGATAACCAATACCGGCGACGCCCCGCTGATTATCATATCGGCGACTACATCATGCGGCTGCACCACTCCGGAAATTCCCAAGGAGCCGATTAAGCCCGGAGCCAGCGCAAAGCTAAAAGTCACCTTCGACCCGCTCGGCCGTCCCGGTGAATTTACCAAAAACATCAAGGTAAAAACCAACGTGAAAGGCAACCGCCCGACATTGAAACTGAAAGGATGCGTAATCCCCAAAAGCAGTAAATAAGCGATGAACATCAGATATATGTTGCTTACGGCTTGCGTTGTCGCCTCGGTGACAGCGGTTGCCGGTCCGGTGGCACGATGGAAAAGCGTCACTCACGATTTTGGTGCGTTTGACGAGGATATGGGGAAAGTTACTTCCGACTTTGTGGTCTTTAATGACGGCAATGCACCTATGATGATATATGCGGCACGTGCGTCATGCGGCTGTACGGTCCCGCATTTCACATCCGACCCTATAGCTCCCGGTGACAGCGCTGTCGTGAAAGTAACATACGACCCGACAGGGAGACCCGGCAAATTTTCAAAAAAAGTGAAGGTTGAGACCAACTGCCAGCCGGCGCAAAACATACTCACCATCAACGGCGTGGTAATTGGTGCTTCCAACACGTTACGCGCACGATACCCAATCGAGGTAGGGAAGCTCAAACTGCGCAACAAGACCCTAACTTTCGGCGACATCAACAAGGGTAGCACAAAGACCGCGTTTCTCGACTGCTACAATCAAAGCAATGACACGATACACCCGATTGTCACAGGACTGCCACAACACATTACGGTAAGCACCAGTCCTGAAGCCGTTCCACCGGGTGAACAGGCTACGTTCACTTTCTTTTACAACTCGGCGCGCAGCTCCGATTGGGGCATGACCTCCGACATGATTACGGTAGCGCCGGATGTGACAAGCGATATCGCACAACCGGTCGAACTTATCGCAATAGTCAACGAAGATTTCTCGCGCATGACACCGGAAAAGCGCGAGCGCGCACCGAAAGTGGCATTATCAACCACGGCTATCGATCTCGGACAAACAGCTGTAGGCACACGTAACGAAGCCGAGGTCATAGTCGAAAACTTCGGCAAAGACCCGCTTGTAATCCGCAGGATATCATCATTTGACCCTGCCGTTGAAGCAAGTATAAACAAGAATGAGGTCAAAGGTGGCTCACAGGCAAAAATCAAGGTCAAGGTCGACACCCGCAAGTGTGAGTCTGACATCCTGAACGCCCGCATCTCCTTAATCACCAATGACCCCGACCGTCCCGTATCTAATATCCGCGTTGTAGGCGAATTGCTAAAATAGTTAATACCATCCATACACATGACACAGCACCATCATATCGAGAATGACGAAAAATACAACGGACTGACTGTAAACAGCGGCGTTATACAGCCACCGTCGGTCAACCCGTATCTGAAACCCCGTAAACGCCGCCCGCTTCCTACAGCGGGAGAACTCGTCGAGGGCATACTAAAGGGCGATGTCACCACATTGAGCCGTGCGGTAACGCTTGTCGAGAGCCTGTCGCCCGACCATCAGGCTATAGCGCAGGAGGTCATCGAAAAGTGTCTGCCCTACTCAGGCAATTCTCGCCGCATAGGCATAACAGGCGTACCCGGAGCGGGAAAATCTACCTCGATAGACGTGTTCGGACTTCATGTGCTTAAAGACGGAGGTAAACTTGCGGTGCTTGCCATAGACCCGTCAAGCGAGCGGACCAAAGGTTCTATACTTGGCGACAAGACCCGCATGGAAAAACTCGCAGTCCACCCGTCAGCGTTCATCCGTCCCAGCCCTTCGGCGGGAAGTCTCGGCGGTGTCGCCCGCAAGACCCGTGAGACAATAGTGTTGTGTGAGGCGGCTGGCTACAATAATATATTTGTTGAGACTGTAGGAGTGGGGCAAAGCGAGACTGCCGTACATTCTATGGTCGACTTTTTCCTCCTCATCCAGCTTGCCGGCACCGGCGACGAGCTGCAGGGTATCAAACGCGGCATCATGGAGATGGCTGACGGCATAGTCATCAACAAGGCTGACGGCGACAATATCGACCGTGCGCGTCTTGCGCAGGCACAGTTCCGTAGTGCACTTCATCTTTTCCCGCCCACACTATCCGGATGGATTCCGGAGGTACTCTGCTACTCAGGCTACTATGAGCTTGGCATCCCGGAGGTATGGGAAATGATTGACCGCTACTTCAAGTTTGTAACCGAAAACGGCTATTTTGAACGCAAACGCCAGGAACAGGCGCGCTACTGGATGTATGAGACCATCAATGAAAAGCTTCGTCAGCATTTTTACTCCAACCCCGAAGTAGAAGCGATGCTGCGCGAGAAGGAGATGCGTGTGCTCTCTAATCAGCAAAGTTCATTCACAGCCGCGCGCGATGTGCTTGACTTTTATTTCAAGCATTAATCATCATCCCAGTCATCATCATGGTGATGATGGTGCTTCTTATGTTTCTTATGTTTTTTAGGCGGTTTTGGCTTGTGATGGTGGTCGTGATGCGAGTCATACCCATATTCGCTACCGACGCCCCAATAGCCGTGAAGTGTTTCGCAAGATGTCAATCCGGAGCAACCGATTAACAGGATTGCGGCAAGAAGCCATGCAATATGCTTTCTTTTCATATCCGTCAAAATAAGCTGAGACAATTATAACTTATAATACACATATTGCCAGCCGATTGTTTACAGTGCTTAATAAACCTACCGAAATACAGCTTACAGCCGACGGCTCGCCGACCATCTATCTGCCCGATATCGACGAGCACTACCATTCAGTCAAAGGAGCCGTGACAGAAAGCCGACACGTATATGTGGAGTGCGGCATGCGGCATCGCGCCGCATCGACATGCGATTGTGCGATACCGTTACGTGTGCTGGAAATCGGGTACGGCACGGGGCTCAACGCTGCGCTTACAGCTGAAGCCGCCTGCCGCAAGGTCTACTACACGGCGATTGAGCTTAATCCGCTCGCGCCTGAGATGATTCCTGACTACGGCGTGGAGATAATGAAAACGCTTAATGCCGCACCGTGGGACTGTCCGGTAGAAATCTCACCGCTTTTCACCCTTGAAAAACGTCATGCCGACTTTCTTACCACAACGCTTCCCGGAGAGATCGACGTAGTGTATTTTGACGCGTTTGCCCCGGAGAAACAGCCGGAGATGTGGAGCGAGGAAGCATTACGTCGCGTGACTGAAGTGATGAATCCCGGTGCGGCATTGACTACATACTGTGCCAAAGGGGCAATCAGACGCCTGCTGCAGTCACTCGGACTCACCGTCGAGCGTCTGCCCGGGCCTCCCGACGGCAAGCGCGAAATCCTCCGCGCCACCAAGAATTGAGGGGAAGGGGTTGGCGTTGTGGGAGGGATTTGTTATTTTTGCCGGAAATAAACCGACCATGATTGAAGATATACTTAAACACAACAAGAAGTTTGTAGCCTCAAAGGGCTACGAGCGTTTCGTTACATCCAAATATCCCGACAAGAAAATCGCGATAGTCACCTGCATGGACACGCGCCTCGTCGAACTGCTTCCCGCAGCGCTCGGCATACGCAACGGCGATGTGAAAATCATCAAGAATGCGGGAGGCACCATCACCAACCCTTTCGACTCGACCATGAGGTCGCTGCTTGTGGCAGTCTACGAGTTGGGGGTCAATGAGATAATGGTGATAGGTCACACCGGATGCGGCGTTCAGGGCATGAACGCTGACGAGATGCTTCATCTCATGCGTGAACGCGGAGTGAGCGAAGAGCATATCTCACTGATGAAACATTGCGGTATCGACCTTAAAAGCTGGCTGCATGGATTTGAGGAGACCGATGCCGCCGTCAAGGAAACCGTGGACCTCATACGCAATCATCCGCTGATGGCAGCCGATGTAAGGGTCGCCGGCTATATAATGGACTCCCTCACCGGCGCACTTGAAAAGATTGACGGGCAAGACTAAGACAACAAATTACCATGAAAAATATAATCATCGCCATGACATTGGCTGCCGCCGCACTGACCGCAGAAGCAAGAGTTTATGACATCACCGACTATGGGGCGGTAAGTGACACCACGCGACTAAGCACCGCCGCAGTGCAGAAAGCAATCGACAACTGCAATGCCGCAGGGGGCGGCACTGTGTCGGTGCCGGCGGGAAATTACAAGATCGGGAGCATCGTGCTCCGCAGCAATGTGACCCTTAATTTTGAGAACGGGGCTACACTTTACGGGAGTACCGACATAGCTGACTATCAGCCTATGACGACCGATTATGTATCGCTCCGCACCAATGTGCCGACCATACAACTTATCTACGCTGACAACGCAAGCAATGTCGCAATCACCGGTCTCGGCACCATCGACGGCAGAGGCAATGCGTTTCCAAAGCTGACATGGAACGACGAGGGAATCACGCGCCCGCATCTGCTTAGGCTGATACGCTGCAGCGATGTGACCGTGAGTGGAGTGACGTTGAAAAATTCCGGCTGCTGGATGCAGCACTATCTTGCCTGCGACCGCGTAAAAATCCACGGAATCACGGTGATTAACCGCAACAATTACAATAATGACGCTCTTGACCTTGACGGTTGCCACAATGTGACTGTAAGTGACATGATTGCCGATTCCGACGACGACGGCATAACCCTGAAAAGCACCTCGCCGCGACTCTGCGAGGATATCACCATAAGCAACTGCGTGGTGTCGAGCCACTGCAACGCGATAAAGCTCGGCACGGAGACCAACGGCGGATTCCGCAACATAATCGTGCGCGGCGTGGTAGTGAAACCCTCCGCTGACCAGTCAAGCCGATATTTCGGACTCCCTACGGGTCACTCGGCTATCTCCCTTGAGATAGTCGACGGCGGCACAATGAGCAATGTCGACATAGCCGACATCACCATCACCGGCACAGAATCGCCCATATTCATCCGTCTTGCCGACCGTCGCCGCCCCTACGCGGAGAATGCACCGATCGACAAAGTGGGGTCAATAAGCGGCATACGCCTTCATGACATACTGATTGACGGAGCGGGACCGACAGGCTGCTCGATTACCGGCATTGAGGGCCATCCCGTCACCGACGTGCAGATCAGCGACGTGACTATCCGCCACGCAGGCGGTCAGCCGGTTACTGCAGCTCCTGCCGATGAAAAGATTGCCGAATATCCCGAGGCGACCATGTGGGGAATACTTCCCGCAAAAGGATTCTGGCTCAACCACACCCGTAACGTGACATTCCGCAACGTCAACGTAATCACCGATGCGCCCGACGAGCGCCCCCTCTTTGTGGCAACCGACTCCCCCGCCCTCGTCACCGACAACTGCGAGTAATCCCCGCAATCGCCCAAAACAAAACAAAAGTCTCACATGCACCGGGCGAGCTTCCACTAAATGTCACTAACTTAAGGTGCAAGAGCCATAAATCCCCTTACGGGGATTCATCCTGTTATCCGCGGGTAATGCCGAAGGCATACCCGTGGGTCAAGAGCCTCTCTCCTTGGCTCAACCCCGAGAGTGGGTTGCATAGTCACTTGATTAGCATCCATTTATGCAACCCGTTTTAGGGTTGAGAAGTTGTGGTGGTGTTGCTTTCCACGGGTGCCCGCTCCGGGGCACCCGCGGATAACTCTATCTTGCCCATTCCGGGCAAAATCCTTAAGTTAGTGGCATCGAGCCTCCACTCCTTCCTACCGCTACGCACTGATTATCAGTAGCATCTCAAATACCAGCCGATGTAGGAGCTTGTGGAAGGAAGCCCGCGTCACGACAGATTCTGGCTATTTTGCAACACCCTTACTTTCCGTGATTAACAACCTTAAAGCGGCGCGTCACTTAACTGTTACAGTCAAGGTCAATGTACGCTCGGCTTCGTAATATGTTTCAGCGGCAAGGATTCCGCTGCAGTCAACGGTCTTGCCGTCAACTGTCTTTGTCCCTTCAATTTTGTAACGGTTCACATTATTAACCAATATCTGCTCTATCGACACATCAACTGATAATAATGCATATCCCGACACAATATTATTCAAAGTCAGTACGCCTTCAGTTTGCTTCTCCGGATTAACTGTAAGTTTCGCCTCTCCTGACGTGACGGCAACACCGTCGACAGTCGCCACAAGCGCATACTTGCCTCCCGGGGTAAATGTGCCGGAAAGATAGCTCACATAAATCGGTTCGTCATTATCTTTGCTACACGAATAAACCACGCAACAAAGCAATGCAATCAATAACAAATTTAACTTCTTCATAATTAATAATTTAAATTGATAAAATAATAATGATTGATATCCTTAGTCATAACATCGAATACTCTCATCGTTTACGCCACAAAGTTAATATCTTAACTGTTAATTTTTAATTAATAGACTCTCGATATCAACAATCTTAATTTAAATATCACTTCATTATTATAAATTTATCAAACATTTTACATCAATAAAAACTATTTCACACTTCCTTAGTCTCCAAAACAATAGCAATAGCTATCACTACTCTATAAGAGTAACAAACTTTCTAATGTGCAGGAATCGTGCCATTTTCTATATTCTCGAGTGTAACAATCCTGAAAACCACTGATGATATTTTATCATTCCATCCAAAATTTTTTAATCTACGATCTTGATGGGTAGCAGTTTCAGGTCTATTAATATCAGCCTCAGAAGAATAATCCGCCACGCAATATAAAACCTTTCCTCCATAATTTGAATCTTCGTAACTTATAAGACAAGTCCTCAATTTGGAGCCCTTCATTGGTGAGAGAGGTTTATCTAACATCCACGGTTTATCTATATGTGGAGTGTAACTGCCATCCGGCAATAGGAAATTAAACACTCGAATCGATGAAGTTTTATCGTTAAATCCTGCATAATCCTTTAAATTCGGAATTGCGATAAATAAATCCTTGTTAATATCTAGCACTATACTCCTATCCTTATAATCCTTGTCATCATAAAGTATCGCCCTTCCAACGATAGGACCTTCTATCGCTCGTGAACCTATTTCATTGACGGAATCGGTATTAAAATACTCCATACTGTGTGTATCTTCAAGTTCGGCAGCAGTATCATAAAACTCAATGGTATCTTCTCCATCGCCAGAACAAACAGCGAGCATTGCGAGATGTTCGTTCAATGCAATTTCATTTACATATAGGTCATTAAAAGTTTTGTCAAGATACTCAAGTGAGTCATTCTTAATACCGCATAATACGCGATAAACCATACCATTATACTTAATATTTTGGGTAAAGGTTTCTTCATACTCGCTCAAATCGATTGATTCTTCCACTAATACCTCAAATTGGTACTCTTCGCTACATGCAGTAACTATTACGGCAAAAAGCGACATAATAAACAAAATCTTAAATTTTTTCATTGAATAAATATTAAATAAATTAATCATAAAATCTAATATCTGTATCTGCTACATTCTTCCGCTCTCTAATCCATACATATATAACCTTCATATATTCCATTATGAAGCGTAATCACACTAATAATGTATCTGCCACAATCAGGTAAATCAAATTCAGTACAACCTGAAGATGCCAAAGTTTCAAAAATTACATTCTCATCTTCATCAGTCACGACAACTTGAATCATATCTTCTGGAATTTCCACATATAATTCCACACAAGTTGCACTTAATAAAGCATAAACGCTGGAGTCTTGACTAGTTGAAATTGGGGGCATCCGTTTCCTATTAGGGTGTCTTCTCTCAAAAACTATAGGATTCGAATCATCCTTTGCCTCCACAAAAGAATATCCCGAGGAGAACAAAATCACAAAAATTAATAATATAAATTTTTTCATTGTCAAAATTTTTATCACAAAATTATAGACAAATACAATCATAGCCATACTTTCAGAGCATACAATTTCTTATCACTCCCCATTATAAACCGCTAACAATCAGCGCATTGAAACAAGACAGAAAATACATTTATTATCACAACCTAAGAAGTTGTTATCCAGGCTATTACAAAATCCGCTGATTAACACAACGCAATTCTCTAGGAATAAGCTATTTAGCAAACATATCCAAAAATAACGCTCTATCTTTCACGTTTGATGATGCAATTTTAGCCTTTAAACGAGTTCGTTTATTATAGTAATTTCCAACCGTAAGATTCATAAATAGACATATAGACCGAAAAGAAAATCCGGCAAATAAGTAAATCAAAAATCGCACATCATCCTCCTTCATATTAGGAAACTGACATCTAAGTTTGGATATGACATCCGACCTATAGTTGTTAACTAAGCATTCCAACTTTTCTATGTATCTAGAATTTCGCATTATTTCTATGTTCTTTAAAACCTCAACATACAATAAATGCTTTATCTTCTCACTCCCCTGATTTTCAAAATACTGATAACAAATATTATTTATAATCTTAAATTGTGTCTCATAAAGATTCTCGATTCCGGAATACAAGTTAACTAACTGAAGATGTTGTCTATCAAAATCCGATTGAATGGATAACAGTAAGTTTTTCTGAGAAAATACAGTCTTTGAAATATCACTAACGTCACCCATAATTCGGTTTATTTCCAGATCTTTTTTTCTCACCCTTCTTCTATAATAACAAACAATCCATATAACTGCCAATACTATAATTACACACCCACCAATTACATATATAAACATAGCTCTACGTTCTTCTTCCTTTCTTAGATTTTTATGGACATAAAAATCACGTTGCGCGTAAACTACGGACTGTCGCAAAACATCGCGAACTATCGAGTCTTGATAAATATCTGCGTTTTTCAACGCACTATATGCCGATTTGTAATCCCCAACGCTTTCATAATAATTAATCCAAGCAAGTTTTATCGCCATTGAATCATTGTCAACAGCTGTCTTTTTCAACTGATTTAGAATAATCAATGCCGAATCAAGTTGCCCCGAACTTAGACAGCATCTCACAAGATTAGCATTGTTATTAGCACTTAAAATGTATGATGGAATCCTTTTTAATGAATCAATTACAATTTTAGCCTCACTATAATTCCCTGTCCTTATGAGTGGCGTTATAGCAGCCTCCATACAATCTGCGGCAAATAGCGAATCATTACCGAATACGCCAACAAGAGAATCCAATATATCCAAACATTTATCAGGCTCACCCGCATCAGTATATGCACTTGCTAATTCAAGCACAGCCCACTTATAATAATCCCGGTCGGTAACTTTAGCAAATTGTTCAACCGCAGATTTCCGACATTGAAGTTGAGCATCAGAATTATATGTCGCATTATATAAATCACCCATGGTATTATAAATGCGACCAAGATAAAAGCAGTCATTGAGTTGCTGCGCAACATTTTCCGCCATAGTTAGACTAACTATACTATTAGTATAGTCTTTTGCATTAAATTGCACAATGCCTTTATACAAATATGCCATCAGGCGATGGCGGTCGTTGCCATGCTTTTCGTAGTAATCGGTGGCGATGGAAATGAGTGAGTCGGAAGTAAGGTCGATATAGTTTTTATCATAAGCCTGCGACAGCAAGAGTGCGTGACGCGCCTGAAGTTCGCCGGTGAGACAAGAGCCGTCGATTGACTCCAGGACAGAAAGTGCGCTGTCGGGATGCTCCATCATAAGATTTTCGGCGGTCACGAGCGCATTTTCGTTGACATCTCGGCAAGCCACCGCTGAGATAATCATCAGCAGTGCGGTGAGCAGACTGTGTAGACGGTATTTTTTCATATAAGGCAGAATAGACAGCAAAGCGGGCATCCCCACAAAGGCGATGCCCGCTTGTAAAAGGTCGTGGAAAGGTATATTACTTAACTTTCTTACGATTGCCGTAGCGGCTCATGAACTTGTCGACGCGACCTGCGGTGTCGACGAGCTTCTGCTTGCCGGTGAAGAACGGGTGAGAAGAGCTGGTGATTTCAAGCTTTACCAGCGGATAAGTAACACCGTCAACTTCGATAGTCTCCTTAGCTGCAACGGTCGAACGAGTGATGAAAATTTCCTCGTTTGACATATCCTTAAATACTACTTCACGGTAGTTTGAGGGATGAAGTCCTTCTTTCATATCGGTTTATTTTTTATATATTATTCAAACTGTTCAAAATCACGCTGGTAAGGCGCAAATTTGTAATGGCTTGCAAATTTACGCATTTCTTGTCACCTGACAAAACTTTCGGCAAGATTTTTGAGCCGTATCATTCAAACTCTACGAGCGGTGCCTCGGTGCCGACGATATCGCCCGGTTTTACGAAGATGCGCTTTATGACAGCCTCTTTCTCAGCCTCGACATCATTTTCCATCTTCATTGCCTCGTAGACGAGAATCACATCGCCCGGCTTCACCTTGTCGCCTTTCTTGAAATGCACGTCAATCACCTTTCCGCCCATCGGCGCTGAAAGCACCTCGCCGGTTATAGGCTCTTCAGGCTCGGCGGGAGCTTCCTCGACAGGGGCAGCAGCTTTCGCCTTCTCGGCATTTGCCTTCTCCCACTCCTCGGCGCGGCGGCGCTTGAGGAAGCCGTTTGCAACGGTTGGAAGCAGTTCGAGAAGCAGGTATTCCTCATCGTTGGAAGCGAGCTTCACGCCATCATATTCGGGCAGCACGGGATTTTCCGGCTTCTTGTATTTAGTCACATCGTAAGCCTTCTCCTCGGCGGAACCGGTAATCTTCTCACGGAACGCGGGGTCGACAGGTATAGGTGTGTGGCCATACTCACCCTTCACAAGCGAGATAAACTGGTTGGAAGGATTGGAATAATCGGAATTGCCTTTCTTGCGGTCAAGAGCCACACTGACAGCCTGACTGCCGACAATCTGACTGGTAGGTGTAACCAACGGCACCAGACCGGCATCGCGACGCACCTTCGGGATAAGGCGCATGGCGTCGTCAAGAAGATCCTCAGCCTGGAGAGCCTTCAGCTGTGCCACCATGTTGGAGTACATACCGCCCGGCACCTCAGCCTCCTTTACAAGAAGATTGGGCTTGGGGAATCCGAAATATGCCTCGATAGCGTGACATGCGTCGAGAAGCGCTTCCTCATCATTCGCCTTTGCGGCACGGATAGCGCGGTCAAACTGCTCGTCGACATCGGCGGGAAGTTTGTCTGTGAGAGGGTCGAAATCTTTCGGGAACGACTTCACAAGATCGAAATCATGAAGCTCCTCGCGCACTGTGCGCAGCTCCTTGCGTATCTTGCCTACAGCCTCCATGTTGACCTCAACCTCAATACCGAGCTTGCCGGCAAACACATATATCAATTCAAGCGCGGGAGCTGCCGAGCCGCCGCCAAACCACCAGATGTTTGTATCCAGGATGTCGACACCGTGAATCATCGCCATGAGCGACGAAGCAAGACCGTAACCGGGCGTACAGTGGGTATGGAAATCGACAGGAACGGTCAGAGCCGCCTTTAGCTTCGGCATAAGCGACGCTATGCGCGAAGGATTGACAAGACCAGCCATATCCTTCAAGGTGATAATCTTCGCGCCGTAAGCCTCCATAGCCTTTGCCTTTTCCACAAAATACTCGTCGGTGAATATCTTTTCAGGCTTCTTGGCGAAAAGGCGCGAGAAAAATCCTGAAGGCTCTTCCTCCTTGGGGTCGACGGTATAGCATACCGCACCGTCGGGTATTCCGCCAAGTTCATTAATCATGCGGATGGATTCCTTCACATTGTCAAGGTCGTTGAGCGCATCAAATATACGCATCACATTAAGACCATTCTTGATAGCCTCCTTGTAGAAGCCCTCAAGCACAGAATCGGGATATGGCACATAGCCGAAGAGGTTTCTGCCGCGGGAAAGAGCCGACAGAAGCGACTTGCCCTTCATCGCAGCGCTTGCCTTACGAAGTCGCTCCCATGGCGACTCGTCGAGATAACGCATCACGGAGTCGGGGACTGCACCGCCCCACACTTCCATTATATAAAAACCGGCATTTTCATAAAGCGGCAAAAGTCGGTCGATACTTGATTGGGTCATGCGTGTGGCAAAAAGAGACTGCTGGCCGTCACGCATCGTGAGATCACGAATTTTCAATTTCTTTTGTTCCATACCTTTAAAAACTATGAGTTACAAGGTTACCAATTAAGGCAGGCAAAGTTAACTGAAAATCGTTAATTATGGAAATAAATCCATAATTATTTACCATCAGTCAAATACACCCTCGATACTTTCCTGCGTGGAATCAGACTCATCGACAAATTCGCCGAAATACTCCTTGGCACATAGGTCAAGGTCGGCAGGGAAATCAAATCTTACCTCCTGGCTGTAAGGCAAAGTCGGGTCACCGTACACTTTTTTCATGTACAAGCCGTAGATAGGAAGCGCCATTGACGCGCCCTGTCCCATAGCCATGCCGTTGAAGTGGATGTAACGCTCCTCGCCGCCGACCCACACACCCGACACAAGCTGCGGGGTAAAGCCCATGAACCAGCCGTCGGAGTTGGAGTTGGTCGTACCGGTCTTGCCTCCCATCTGTGCGGTCAGCCCGTAAGGGGCGCGGCGCAGACGGTTACCGGTACCGCCGTCAACCACATTCAGCAATATGGAGAGTATCTTGTAATAAGCGTCGGAACTTATCACCTCGGTATGTTTCGGGGCAAATTCAGAGATAATATTGCCGTTATTGTCGGCTATGGCGGTCACAAACAGCGGGTCGACACGCATACCCTTGTTGGCAAACGCCGAATATGCAGTCACCATCTCCTTTACCGACACATCACACGGACCGAGACACAGCGCGATAACCGGGTCGAGATGGTTGGTGATACCGAAATTGTGCATGTTGCGCACAAGTGTCGCCGGCGAGAGCTGGCTCATGAGGCGCGCCGATATCCAGTTGTTAGAGTTGGTGAGCGCCCAGCGTATGTCGACCATCTCGCCCACACGCGCGCTACCTGAGTTTCGGGGCGCCCAGGGCCGTCCAAGCTCGTCATAAATTACCGGCTGCTCGTTAAGAAACTGGTCACAGGGCGTGTAGCCCTCCTCCATCGCGTAAGTATAGAGGAACGGCTTGATTGTAGATCCGATCTGACGGCGTCCGGTCGACACCATGTCATACTGAAAGAAGGCGAAGTTAGGGCCGCCGACGTATGCCTTCACATGACCCGTGACAGGATCCATCGACATGAATCCGGCGCGCAGGAAATGCTTGTTGTACAGAATCGAGTCCATCGGAGTCATCACTGTATCTACCGTACCGGCGTAAGAAAACACCTTCATCTCAACCGGTGTGTTGAACGCCTTCGTTATCTCCTCCTCGGAATAGCCTGCCTTTTTCATAGTGTACCAGCGGTCGCTCTGCTTCATGCCTTTCTTTATAAGCGCGTCAAGCTGCGAAGAAGATAGCTCCTCGCGGTTGGTAGTGTACGGCGCACCTTTCACACCGCGCTTCTCGCGGAAGAAACTTGGCTGAAGCGTCTTTCCGAGATGCTGCACGACGGCGTCCTCGGCATAACGCTGCATACGCGAGTCGATGGTAGTATAAATCTTCAAGCCGTCGGTATAAATGTCATATTTCGAGCCGTCGGGCTTCGGATTTTTCTCAATCCAGCCAAACAGAGGATTGGTCTCCCAGGCAATCGAATCGTCGACAAACTTCTGCTGCTCCCAGCCATGATAGTCGGAGCGCACAGGTTTCTTAGCCCTCAGCACTCGTCGCAGCTCCTCGCGGAAATATGGCGCAAGCCCCTCCTTATGATCGACCTTATGGAAATCGAGCACAAGCGGCAGCTGCTTCAGCGAATCAAGCTCAGCCTCGGTCAGCATGTCATTCTTATACATCTGCTCCAGCACCACATTGCGGCGTTCGCGTGTACGTTCCGGCTTTCTCACGGGATTATAATAAGAGGGATTCTTCACCATGCCGACGAGGGTAGCCGCCTCCTGTACGTTCAGGTCCTTGGGATCCTTGCCGAAATACACGTAAGCCGCCGACTTGATGCCGACCGCGTTGTAAAGGAAGTCAAACTGGTTGAGATACATCTTTATAATCTCATCCTTGGAGTAACAACGCTCCAGTTTCACCGCTATCATCCACTCGATAGGCTTTTGCAGCGCGCGTTCGAGCAATCCATCGGATGATGGCGAATAAAGCTGCTTGGCAAGCTGCTGGGTAATGGTCGAGCCGCCGCCGGCATTTTTCTGATGCAACACGAGGGTCTTCACGGCGACACGCCCGAGAGCGCGCACATCGATGCCGGAATGTTCCTCAAAACGCGAATCCTCCGTGGCGATAAGCGCGTCGATGACATTCTGGGAGATATCGTCAAACTCGACATACACCCTGTTGCCCGTGTTGGCGAAATACCTGCCGAGTTCCTCTCCGTCGGCGGAATACACCACCGAGGCAAAACGGTCTTTCGGATTCTTAAGCTCCTCGATAGGTGGCATGTAGCCTATCACCCCGTTATATATAAGGAAGAAAAAGAAAAATACCGCACCGACAATAAATACAAACACCGCCCACATAGCGGCTATGATACCATTGCGGCTGCGTCTTGGCTTATCGTTGTTATTAGAATCGCTCATGTAGTAAGGTTACTCTTGATGAATTTGGTGCAAATTTACATATTTATACCCATTCAATATCGCTTTAAATCCATAAAAATCAATAAACGCCCGTCAAATCAAATAAATAATCTCAAAAATATGCCCGGTTGCGCCGAACACTATTGATAAAATAAATTTTTCTCTTTATCTTTGTAGATAGTAATTAAAGAAACGTCCTGCATCAACTAACCTTAATATTTATAAGTGCCTGCCATCAATCGTGACATCGGTCTGCGAAACGGCATCATTTATGAACCTGACTGTAATGAACCGACCTAACTATATCATAACCCTTTTTCAGGTAATGGGTCTCGTTGTCATCTTGCTGCTCCCCCGCCTCTCATTCGGACTGTCGGCGCAGAATCAACGCGGCATGGAGATTCTTGCCAATTTCGACAAGCGCTTCGAGCATCTCGACTCCCTCATCTTCGGGAGCCGCGACGGCAGCCGCCCGGCATCGCTTAGCGTCACCGACTCAACAGCCACAACAGGCGTATCCCCCACACGCGACGATCTCAACCGCGCCATCGACCGCCGCACCGCAGCCGAAATCGGGGAAATCAAGAGCCTTACCGGATTACGCTTCACCGGGCAGACCTACTACCGCCTTGACGGCGACCTTGGCATGGACGAGGAAGACCCTGTTTCAGTCTACAAGGGCAAAATCCAGGCGGAGCTAAGGTGGTATCCCTTCCAGAGCGCGCTTTTCAAGCGACAGGGAAGAATCAATGAGCAGAAACTGCGCGGACGCATCGACAAGCTCGCCTACGACAAGGAGGACCTCGGAATGCTCGTTGAGCGCCAGAAAGAAGCGTTCCGCCAGTACAGCGACTCGCTCATGGGAGGGGTATTGCTGCAACGCATCCGCAACCTCAACATGCTCAGTTCAGCCTACATGTATCTTCTGGAAAACGAAAACATTCCCAGTGACGACCTGCTCCAGATATTAAATGAAAAAGCCGAGGCTGAAAGGATGTTTGCATCGCTGCCCGGCAGGCATCTCCCCGCACTCGACCTCTCGCGCCCTGCCGGCTACTTTGTCGAAATCGACACCGCAGCCTATCTGCAGCATGTGCGCAAGACCCAGGCGGACCTTTCCACACTGCAGCTTCAGATGGAGTTGCTCGAGCAGCAGGAAAAAAACACAAGCTACTGGACCGAGGTCAACGCCGCGCCGTTTGTACGCTATTCCTACTATACCCGGCCTCACGCCCCCAACTCGTCAAATGTCGATGCGGGGCTGGTGTTTACCATCCCGCTCTCGTTTGAGTTCTGGAAAAAGAAAGACGCCCTCAGGGCGCAGCGCAACATACTCTCCGCCGAAGAGTCGCACATAGCCGCCCGCATAATGGAGGCGGTCAACGCCATACTCCTCGACATCGAACGCTACAACAACGCCTCGCTCGGCGAATACCGACGCATGGAAGAACTGAAAAAGTATCTCACCTTGCGCGGCAACGCCTACGACAACCGCGTGGGCGAATACAACCGGCTCGCCCGCATGAAGGAGTACAACAGTTACCTTTCATGTTGCGAGAAATTCATCGACTTCCAGTACCGCAAGGACTGCTGTATAGCCGATTTGCAGAAATTCCTGACCGATGAGTCGGTACTCCGTTTCTGCCGCGAGATACCGCTTGACTCAGTCACTATAGACACCAACATGTAACAGTTACCGCAGACATGAAGAATTTCACCTACCGCTCTCACGACGAGAAGGAAAACATAGAAGAGATCCTGCGGCAACGCAAACGCAAGGTCAACCGCCAGCAGATAGTAGCAGCTACCGTGCTTGGTGTGATATTGATTATTCTCGGGCTTTATGTCGGCAGAAAAGTCGTCTATTCCGATTTCGACGGTTATATCCATGTCGATGCCAACCAGATAAGGACACCGTTTGACATCTTCCTCGACAGCCTCTATGTCGAGACAGGCGACATCGTGCTTCCCGGCGACACCCTCTACTCCTATTTCATGATGGACGTGATGACCGAGCAGGCAAACATCAACACCGAGCCTATAATCGTGGCGCGCAACCGCGACCTTACCATCCGCTACAACAGCCTCCTGCAGGAAATAGCGGTGCAGAAAGTTAGAATCGCCGAACTGCGCAAACAGATATCGCTTGAAAACCACAATATTCAATTCGGTCTCAGCGACAACTCTCACCGCATGGACCTTGAACGTATGCTAAGCGAGGCACTCGCCATGTTAAAGGCGATGCAGGCGGAGGCGGGTATGCTCGGCGGCATGCGCCGGTCAACCGACCCTGCGGCGCGCGGCATCCACGGCACCGGAGGTGACGGAGCGCAGATATACGACAATTTCCGCGCGCGTTCACTCCAGGCGGCACAACGCTTCCGTCTTGCGACCGACTCGGCGATTATCGTCAATATCGTAGCTCCCGACCGCATGGTGTTCTTTGAAAAGGAACTTCTCATGACGGCGCAGCACCTCAATCTCACCGACAACAACCTGCATGTGGTCGCCTACATTCCGCCGGATAAAATCCACAACATCACCTATAACTCACTTGCCGAGATTGTAGTAAATGAAAACCTGTCGTTTGACGCCCATGTCTCGGTGATAGGAATGCGCACCGAGGAGATTCCCGAAAATCTGCGCAGCTATTTCACCAAGAAAAATACCGCGCTGATTGCCAAGCTCGACATCGACTACGACCAGAGAATACCTTTCTGGAGCGTCGCGTCGGGGCTTCCGGTCACAATCAGGATCAAGAATCTGGATACATGGAAGAGCGACTCCCCGAGCAATTATCTGTGGGTGACCACAGGCGCCGGGGTCAACGACTCGTCGCTTGTCGACTACCTGAACCGCCGACGTCATTACAGCGTGATTGAACGCCGCATGGAGGAAGCGCGCGCCGACTCGCTGAAACAGACGCGCAAACAGCACCGTGCCGACTCGCTCGCAGCCCTGAGGCAGAGCGACGACAGTCTGCTGAAAGTGGAAAATGAACGCAGGGCGGCAGCTGCCGAGTCGGAAAAGGTGTTCTACATTATAACCAATGTATTCCAATCAGAAAAAAATGCCGATACAAAGGTTGCCGAATTACAGGACATGGCGTTGTCAGGGAGCGGCAAGCTGTATCGCAGCGGAAAATGGTATGTCTACGCGGCGAGGTACGCATCGATGGATGAAGCCGCTGCGGAACTAAAGACTATTTCGAGGACACAGCGCGAATTTCGCGACGCATGGATACTCGATTCACGAAAACCGGAAAAGAAATGAACTCAAGAAACCGAGTAAACGAAAAATATCAGATTATCACCAATTTCAGCCGACGCAAGATATTGGTGATAAACGAGGTGCTAGATGTAGACCGCACCCCGGAGCTTGATTTTGAGGATTTCGATGCCATGTTTATAAACGTGATAAATCCGCTCCACGACTACACGCGCCTCGCCATACGCCTTGCATCGCCGCTTCTGTCAGAGAAGTGCCGGTTCAAGCCGTTGTTTGTCACCCAGCGGCTTCAGGGCTGGCTGGGGGAGGCGGCGATAATCGTCGACGGTTACGCATCGTCGCCCACCGACCGTGACCTGGCACAGACCATCGACGAGATATACGGCTCAATGCGCCGCCTCAACTTCCTTCTCGGCACGGAGCCGGTGGTGACCCACGCCGAAGAGATGTTCCGCCTTGTGCGTTACGCCATCTCGCGCGGAATGTTCACATTCAGCTCCGAGCCTATACGAGGCATGAGCATAGGTTACATGGCACTGTACAACTACACGATGTGGTACACCGGACAGGAACGAATAGCCGCACAGGAACGCGAGTTTTTCCATTCCGAGATGCTGCGTCTCGGCTATATACGCCACAGCAGGTTTATTGACAGGATACACGAGTGTCCCCACTGCGGAAGCAGCCATCTCTTCTTTTTCGAGACCTGCCCCAAGTGCAACAGCTCCGACTTGCGCCAGCAGTCGGTAATCCATCATTTCCGCTGCGCCAACGTGTCGCCTGAGTCGACCTACCAGTGGGATGGAGAATTGCGCTGTCCGAAATGTCATGTGCTGCTCAGGCATATAGGCGTAGACTACGACAAGCCCTCGGCGATATACACGTGCAACCAATGTGAGGAATCATTCATGTACCCCGACATGAGGGTGCTCTGCTCATCGTGCAAGCGAAGCCTCGAGACCGACGAGCTGTTGTCACGCGACGTTTACGAGTACGAGCTTACCCCCGACGGCATCCATGCTTTTGCCGGCAACGATGTGGTACACACCATAAGTCAGGCGGGATTCTTCGGCTACACCTCCACACGCAATTTCATGGACTATGTGCGCCAGTTCTCCACGGCACGCAACAATCAGGGCGAAGTGCTCATTGTCACCCGTTTCTATGTATTCGACCCTAATGCCGATGAAGGTCCGTCGCTTGACGCGCGACCGCCTATCGTGCAGGCGATGGCGCGATTCTTCACCTACAAGAGTGCGATATGGGGTAACAACTATTACTTCATGAGCCGTGTGCGGGAAGGCGAAATCGGGCGCCAGCAAAGCAAGATGGAGTATGAGCTGAAAGCCGAGCTTAACGACTACCGACAGCTTCACGACGGATTCCAGTTTGAGCTGGTGGAGACATACATCTACCATCCCGACACCGACCCGGAGACATTCGTAAGGCGACTGGAGGAATCACGCAACAAATAAACATATACATTAATTATATATACATCAATTATATATACATCTCAAATTATATATACATATTATAAATCTTATAAATCTTATAATAACCGATGATAGAGACATTTTTCAAAGGAGTGCTATACGACATCTTTGAGCTGCTTAACGGCATCATGGTGTGTTTTTCCACGAATCTTTCGTGGGAAGTGGCGCTCTCTACCTATTGGTTTCTGTTTATCATCGAGTTTCCGCGATATTATCTTCTTGATATCATAACGGCGATAAGACAGGTGTTTTTCCATAAGTCGTTTCGCCGTCGCGACACAGTGGCGCGCAATCTGCTTTACACAGAGATGCCGCTTGTATCGATACTCGCCCCGGGTAAAAACGAAGGACGGCATATCTACAAGCTCGTGGAGTCACTTCGCGAGCAGACCTATCAGAATTTCGAGATAATCATAGTCGACGACGGCTCTGACGACGCCACACCGATCATCTGCAACGACCTGCAGCGCGCGGGCTATATTACCAAGTTTTTCCGCCTCAATCTCGGCGGAGGAAAGGCATGCGCCGCAAACTTTGCCGCGTCACACGCCTCAGGCAAATACATCATTCACCTTGACGCTGACAGCTCGCTCGACCGGGATGCAATAGAAAAGATACTGATACCGTTTTACTTCGACCGCAACATCAAGGGCGTGGGCGGCTGCATAAAGGTGCGCAACGCCCATGAGTCGCTATGCTCCACCCTGCAGGCACTGGAATATCTCAAGACAATCATGGTAGGACGAATGGGCTCCAACATGCTCGGCATATACCATATCATCTCCGGTGCGTTCGGCGCGTTTGAGACCGAGGCGATACGTGAGGTCGGATGCTGGGACATAGCCCCGGTCTTGACGGCGACATCACCCAGAAACTGCGCAAGGCTGGCTACAAGGTGTGGTTTGCCAACAACGCCGTGTGCATGACCAATGTGCCTACGTCGTGGGCGAAGCTCTTCAAGCAGCGTAAACGCTGGTCGAAGTCGCTTGTGCGCTTCCGTATACGCAAACACAGCGACATTCTGTGGAGCGACCGCAATTTCTCGTTTCTCAACATGTTTTCCAATCTTGAAAACATCGTCTACGATTTCGCTTTCAACTACGTGTGGTTTTTCTACATCATCATGCTGTTTTTCATGAATGTCGACCGCTTGTGGGAAATCATCGTGATAGGCTATCTCATAAGAATGGCTTTCGCCATCGTGGCGTTCGGAGTGATACTCATTGTGACCGAGCGTCCCAGGGAAGAGGCGAAACTATTTCCATACGTGTTCATAACCACCTTCTATACCGGATATTTCTTACGTATCACGCGCCTCATAGCCCACACGTCGGAACTTTTCTTCTACTCCTCTTACAAAGATTCCTGGAACCCGAAGAAGACATCTGCCGTCGCGCGGGCCGAAGGCTTATAAGCAACTAAAATTCAATATGTTACCCCCCCCCACAAAATTTCAGGAGACAATAGCCATGAATGAAGAAGTTCTGACACCAAAAATCGCTATCCTCGGACTTGGGTACGTAGGATTGCCTCTTGCCTGCATGTTTTCAGGGAAATACCGTGTGACAGGACTTGATATCAATCCTGCACGTGTCGACGACCTGAACCGCGGAATCGACTCCAACGGCGACCTCACGCCCGGTGTACTCGCCGCCGCTCTCGGCAACGGCATGAAATGCACCTCCTCCCTCGACGACATAAGCGACTGTAATGTCTATATCGTGACAGTGCCCACCCCGGTCGACTGCTATAACCGTCCCGACCTGCAGCCGCTCCTCGATGCGAGCGAGAAAATCGGCAAGGTGCTGAAGCCCGGCGACACGGTGATATATGAATCGACCGTCTATCCGGGAGCTACCGAGGAAGAGTGTGTCCCCGTGCTTGAACGCACGTCGGGGCTGACATTCAACCGCGATTTCTTCGTGGGATACTCCCCCGAGCGCGTGAACCCGGGCGAATATACACGCCCGGTACATAAAATCTGCAAGATTGTGTCAGGCTCGACACCGGCAACCGCCGACTTTGTGGAGCGTCTTTACGGCTCTGTCCTTGATGCCCACACTCATCGCGCTCCGAGCATAAAAGTTGCCGAAGCGGCAAAAATACTTGAAAATACACAGCGCGATGTCGAGATAGCCCTCATCAATGAGGCGGCGAAAGTGTTCAATGCCCTCGGCATCGACACCAACGACGTTATTGAGGCGGCTTCTACTAAATGGAATTTTCAAAAACTCCATCCGGGACTTGTGGGCGGTCACTGTATCGGTGTCGACCCGTATTATCTCATACACAAGGCTCAGGTTCATGGCGTGAGGACACCCCTGATGACTGAGGCACGAAGCATCAACGACGGCATGTCGCGCTATGTCGTGCAACGTGCCGCGTCGCTACTTGCCGGCAAAGGGAAGACAATCCGCGGAGCCAACGTGCTCCTGCTCGGATTTACATTTAAGGAAAACTGCCGGGATATACGCAACACTAAAGTGTTTGATATATACAATGATCTTAAAGAGGAAGGCGCAGAAGTGGACATATTCGACCCCAATGTCGATAAAGCCAATGTAAAAAATACGTATGACATTGATATTTCCACCTCTGAAGATGAAATTTCTGAAAAAAATTACGACCTGATTATACAGTGTGTATGTCACTCGGTATTTAACGATATGGACCTGAAAAAATATCTCCGGAAGGGGGGTGCAATCTACGATTTAAAAGGAAACCTTAACCGAAAGCTCGCTGATGAACGGCTTTGAAAATATACAATAAGTCCTTGCGCCGGAGTGTTAAAACGACGACTCAATCCATTAATTAACAATCAAATATTTGCAGATTGCGATTTTATTTGTAAATTTGCAAAATATTGTTACAAACATTGAAAAGTGATATAGCAAAAAAACAATTAACAATCATACCAATCTAACATTCTAACTTTTATTTTCAAGGATGAAAAAGACTAACCTGATTTTACCGGTACTCACCCGTAAAAACGCGTTCAGGTGCGGTGTAGTAGCCCTCGCACTTGTAACCATGACCGGTTGTAAAGATGACGCCCCCGGCATCGACGGTCCTGGCGGCAACGATGTAACCGAAACCGTAGAAGGTATTGACCTCTCGGTGCTCTCCAACCCTGCATTGGCAAAAACATATTACAACTCCAAGCTTTTTGGAAGTCGTGCGGCTAATGACGTACCTGAGTTCCCCGGAATGCCCGAAATCCCGACTGCTGACGAACTTGCAGCAATGATATCTCTTGATGATACATATAAAGGCAATTCCTATGCATTATACATCAAACTGCCGCAGGGTTCAACAGAAAGCGACATCCCTACAACTGTAAGCCCCCAAATATATGTACCAGCAGGCGACTATAACAGTTTTTCAGCCCCTCTAAAAATCATTTACACTTCTGATGGTTACAATGATGTAAACAACAATAATGCATGGATTCCAGGCTTATACAAAGAGGTGAACATTGAATCACCTAAATTCTATATTGACGGCAATGTGACTATAGGTGGCACAGGTTCCAATACAGAAATGGAGATTCACATCCTGAATGGCGGTAAGCTTACCGACAGATCGATTCTCCAGTCAAACACTGTCGTTTATGTTCACAGAGGCGGTGACATCTTGCGCGCAAACCAAAGCGGAGACAAGAATATCCACATCGAAGGAACTCTTGTTACCGAGGCTGACCTCGAACACGGAGACATTGACTTCGAACTTATGGGAGAATGTTACACTACCGGCAAACTCCACGGTAAAAACATAACTCTAGTTGGAGGAAAAGTTTACGCTGGCTGTGCTGTTACAGCAGAAGACACCATCTACCTAACCGGCAACAAATCAATCGTTTCAACTGGCTACGTATCCGCTCCGGATATTGAACTTGCCGGAAATGACACTCTTACCGTATGTCTCCGCGATGGCGGTTATCTCCACGCCACAAACAAGCTTAGCTTGAAAAACGTAGGCAATGTGTTTGTAAGAGCAGAAGAAGGCGACTACGCTATGGTTGAGACCAACGTGCTTGATGTAAACGCTGTATCCCTTGAAGGCACTTTCTATAATGTTGCAGTGAATTTTAACCAGCACATTGGTTCACAAGAAAAACCTGGTCTCGATTTTAACCAAACAGTCTACAAGTGCAACGACTTAAATTATACAAAAGAACCAGGCGACGGCTGCGCACCCATAAGAGTTGAAGGTCCAGAAAATCCCACTCCTACGCCCAATCCAGAACTTGAAGAAATCGGTGAAATAGTACCTTCAGAACATCAGCATCCCATTTCCGCTACTTCAATCTTTACCGTTGGAAATGATGCTTACGTTTCATGGCATACTCAGGGAACAGGCTTCCACGGCTGTATCGAGCACCTCACCGTAGACAACGGTACTGTAACCCTCAACTCTTACCTTGAAACCGCACCTACCAACAGCACTTACGGAGCAATCGACTTTAACCATGTGATCTTTGACAACGGTAAGATATTCGTAGCAGGTGACCATCCAAAGAAGGGCGGTATCCTCGGCTGGATTAACTGCGATGGCGGAACATTCCCCACAGGCAACACCGCAAAACTCAACCTTATCACCCTATATAAGGAAATGTATGTAGACGAAAAAGGCGATACAGTGTTCAGCAACGGCGGTTCAGGCAACTGCATCATCCGTAACGGTGAATACTACCAGACCGCTTCTGTCGCCGGTTTCGAGACATTCAACATAGCTGACTTCACTGAAGCTACATGGAAACTCAAATCAGTGGCTAAACTCCCGTCTTGGAAATTCGACCCGAGTCTGGCTGAAGCTCCCGCTAATCCTTGGGAACGTGACGGTTCACGCACCGGCAAGCACATCGCAACCGATGGCGCAAAAGTAGTCATGCTGACCCTTATCAACCGCGACAAGGCAGCCAATACTGCAAATGCCTCCGTTAAGGTATTCAATGCCACTGACATTAACTACGAAAACGAAATCGCTTCTTACGTAGTTGAGGATGTACTCCTTTCTCCGGTTGACGGCAAGGATGTAATCGCAATCGAAGGCAATGATATCTGGGTATGCCTCGGACAAGGCGGTGTAAAGCATCTCTCACTTGCAGGCAACACGCTTACGGAAGTAGCTTCTTTCCGTCTCACCGACAAGAGCAAGGAAGAACTTAAAGGCTGGGAAATGTCAACCATGGAAGCTGCTGCAGCTTGCGCCAACGGTCTTGCTGTTGATAAAGACTATGTATATATCGCTCACGGCGGTGCAGGTCTGATTGTACTTAAGAAGAATGACCTCTCATTTGTGGCACGTACACGTGCCGGCAGCGGTAAGTCTGCTAACTACATTTCACTCCACCCCAACGGATATATCTATGTAGCTTACGGCAAGAGCAAGATTCAGGTATTTGCTTGGAAATAATTTTAATATAATCCATCATAAAAGAAGGTCGTGTCAACATTTGGCACGACCTTTTTGTATCTGTATCGCGGGCGAGCATCCCACCCCATGCATCGCGGGCTGCCTTCCAGCAGTCCCTACCGCTACGCGATACGATCTAATGTGACCCCCTTTTCCCGCAGGGAAAAATCCAAATTTAGCAGGGTGGTTGAGCGTAGCGATACCCCCGGAGTGCGGGCTCTCTCCCATATCGTTTCCCGACAGGGAATCATCAACCTTTCTCCGGGAAGCTCGCCTTCCATCTTTTGTCCATCTGTATCTCCCCATCCGCGCCGCCCATACCCTGCAGGCAATTCCTAAGGCACATTTTTATGTCGTAAAACATATTGTTATTTTTACGGAAACATAGTTGATTAGTCATGGAAATGATTAACTTTGCACAGATACAACCAAACGGTTAAAAAATCTATCGTTTACTATTGACCAATTATTCATGAAAAATTTCATTAGCAAATTAAGGACATTAATAGCAATAGCCGCATTTGTGGCGTTATCGATACTCTCGGCACATGCCGACGGCATTGACCGCACAAAACCGGTACAAAACATACTTGTAATCAACGCCTACAACGAGGGAGCGCCCTGGAGCCAGTCGTTTATCACCCCGCTGATAATGGAGGCGGCAAAAAATCATGAATTCATCATCGAGGTAGAGCATCTCAACATGAGTTATGTGACCAACGACTCGCTCTACAACAACATGGTCGAAGGTGTCCTGAAACGCTACAACAATAACAAGCCCGACGGCATCATCATGATTGGAGAGGCTTCTTTCGGACTTATCGACACCATCAAGTCAAACTGGGGCGATCTCCCGGCAATACTCCTCGGAAACCTTGACAAGGTAGGCACCATGAATTATTATCTTACCGGAGTGCAGGGAGATGACACCGACGACATGCTGACCCCGCTCGCGCAGTTGCGAAACAAATATGACCTCACATTTATCGAGTCACCTTTCATGTATAAGGAGACCATCGACCTCATCGTAAAGATGAATCCGCAGCTGACTAAACTTGTATTTGCCGCCGACGCTCTTTCAGCCAACCGTCATCTCAGCAAAAACATCAGTAATTATCTTGCCTCGACCTATCCGGCAATATCCTATGAATGGCTTGTAGCAGGAAACGACAACAGCGGCCGTCTTCTCGACTATATCATGAATCACGATGAAAAGTTAGGTTTTCTTTTCTCCTCATGGTTTTATTCGGAAGAAGATGTCAACGGATATCCGCAGCTTGTGTCAGGCGAATACCGCGCTATCCCACAGGCGGCGCAACCGGTCTATGCCCTACGCGAGGCATATATCGCCAACGGTATTCTGGGCGGTTATTTCCCTGACCACAAAAAGATAGTCGACACCCTCGTCAGCTACGTGCATAAGATGAACGAAGGCACCAAAATGCATGACCTGCCGTTCTATTATCCCGAATATCCGCAGGATTTCAATTACGTCATCAACTATGAGCAGCTTCTGCGCGACGGATACTCTGTAAGCGACTGCCCCGCTGACACGGTATTTGTCAACAAGCCCAAAACACTTTGGGACAGCTACAAGTGGTACATCATCTCCATAATCCTGCTTGTGGCTGCGATTGCGGTCATAATCGCACTGCGCTCAAAGGCACTGCGCATAAAGATAAAGGCGACAAGTGCACATGACGCACTGGTGCGCAACATGCCTATTGCATACGCCTCGGCAGGTCTTGTGACCGATGCTGAAGGTCATGTGACAAAAATCAACTACAAGTCAAGCAATACTTCATTTGAGTCGCTGTACAGCCAGAACGGAGCCGATGATGCCGACTCGTTTTTCAACATGGAGCATCTGAAGCATCTCGTGGACACCGCCTTCAAGGAGGGTCACTCGGTCACTTTCACCCACTATTTCAAATCGACCGACTCCTACTACGAATTTCTGATTGTACCCAACAAGGATAACAACACAGTCGACATATTCGGCACAGACACCACCAAGCGCAACAAAGCGGAAAACACACTCCGCAACTCACGCAAGCAGCTTGAAATGACGCTAAGTGTGGCGCACATCATCCCGTGGCGCTGGGACATCAAGACACAGCGCATCTATTGCGAGACACAACGCATACTGAAACACCTCAAGTTCCCCACCCTGCGCGGGTCAAGACGCGGAATGAACATAATCGACTCAAGCGAGTATTTCCAGCGCATACATCGCGAGGATCTGCCGCGTGTGCGCCAGTCTTATCAGGAGCTTGTCGAAGGAAAGGCAAACTATGTCAAAGAAGAGTTTCGCATTGTAACAAATGACAACGGCAATGAGATAATAGACTGGATGGAAGTGAACGCCGCTGTAGATGACACGGATGAGAACGGACGCCCCGTATCGCTTGTAGGCTCACTACTTCTCATCACCGAGCGCAAGAAACAGGAAAACGCGCTGATTCTTGCCAAGGAGCAGGCAAGCGAGTCTGACCGGTTGAAATCAGCGTTCCTCGCCAACATGAGTCATGAAATACGTACTCCGCTTAATGCCATTGTCGGATTCTCCAATCTGCTCGCCAATACCGACGACGAGGAGAAGAAAGAGAAGTTCATCGGCATTATCGAAAACAACAACCAGCTCCTGCTGCAGCTTATCAGCGATATCCTCGACCTCGCCAAAGTAGAGGCAAACACCCTTGAATTCATTTATCATCCGACCGACCTGAATGATCTTATCCGCAATCTTGAAAGCACGGTGAGAATGAGAGTCAAGCCGGGAGTAGTGTTGAATTTCACACTTGGCGCCGCGGAATGTGTCGTACGCACAGAGCGCAACCGCCTGTCGCAAGTAATCATCAATCTGCTCACCAACGCCTGCAAATTCACCGACCGCGGAAGCATCACCTTCGGCTACGAACTGCGCGGCAATGAAATATATTTCTTCGTTCGCGACACCGGTATCGGTATCGCTCCGGAAAAGCAGAAGAGCGTATTCCAGCGATTCACCAAACTCAATAACTTTGTACAGGGCACCGGTCTGGGACTCTCGATAAGCCAGAGCATCATCGAAAAAATGGAAGGACGCATCGGTGTCGAATCCCCGGGAGAAGGTCTCGGCTCGACATTCTGGTTTACTATCCCTTATCTTCCCGTGCAGGTTGCAGAGGGTAAAACCGCTGCCGAAGAAACCGCTGCCGTGCCGGCTCCTCAGAAAGAGACAATCAAGCGTCAGGAAAAACTCACGTTACTTGTGGCTGAAGACAACGAAAGTAACTACCTGCTCTTTGAGACAATCCTCTCCAACGACTACAACCTCATCCATGCATGGGACGGTCGTGAAGCAGTCGACCTGTTCAAGCAGCATCAGCCCAATATCATCATCATGGATATCAACATGCCCAACATGGATGGTTATGAGGCTACACGCGAGATACGCAAAGTATCCAAGACTGTGCCTATCATAGCTGTGACAGCCTACGCCTTTGCCTCCGACAAAGAGCGCATCATGGAAAACGGATTCAACGGATATGTCAGCAAGCCGGTTAACGCCAACAAGCTGAAATCAGAGTTGAAATCCACAGTCGACTCCTCCTTCATCCTCCTGTAACACACCATTACCCAATAAAAGTGAGAGGGCGCACCGAATGCGCCCTCTTTTTGTCTGCTGTCGTGATGCGGGCAAGCTTCCACTCGCCCCAGTCCTAAAAAATGAGAACTAACATCTGACAACTCCTTCCCCGTCAGGGGATAATCCTTTTATAGCCGTCGGTATCGCTTCGCTCAACCGACGGAAAGCTAGCAAGAACTGACGTTTCCGGAGGAATCATCACGGAGCAAAATTGATGATTCCCTATCGGGAAACATTTCGGAATATAGCCATCATTCCGGGGGTATCGCTCCGCTCAACGCCCCGGCTATATACAGATGATGCCCTGCGGGCAACGCCCCATTGTCCTCATAGCAACCTATGAATCAACGCGTAGCAGCAAAAAAATCATGAAAGTCAGACCACGTTATGACATTGTGTACGCGGCAAACCTACATTATAATCGGATGTTGGAGGCGTGGACCTGGATTTTGTCGGGATCGGGGATACGCATGTAGTCGCCGTAGATGCGCCGCAAGTAGCCGTCAGGGTCGGCAGGAGCCAGAAATCTGTACCCCTCAAAATCGACCTCGCTCACAGGCAATAGCTCCGACATCTGCCGTGGTGCAGAAAAGAAGCTCGGCATCACATGACGCATCTGTCCGCGCGCACCTATCCGGCTCACCGCCCTCATCACCGGAAAAACGACACCGTGCAGCACCGGACGCAACAGCATGTTGCGCAACGCCCCCGGCGACTTTACCCGCCATTTCAGCTCAGTGCCCACAAGTTTGCACCCGAGACGGTGAAGCTTGCGCGACGAGGAAGGCGCAATAGTGAACACATCAATGTAGCATCCGCGATATTTCAATAGTGAGTCGAGTCCGTTGCTCTCCTCCACAAGCGAATTGAGATCACGCAACTTGCCGAATGCAAAAAGGAATTCCGGGTCATTGGCGGTTGTCTGCATAACATACCTCGGGTCGCCTAGCCGCTCCACTGCTTCCTGAAAACGCGGAAAATCGGTCGCAAGCATCTCCACATCCACGTCATCGTCCCAGGGGATAAATCCGCCATGACGCATTGCACCTATAAGCGTGCCGGAACTGAGCCAATAAGGTATGTCATTGCTGCGACACACCTTATCGATAAATTTCAGCATCTCCAGCAATTTAAGCTGATGACGGCGCAGCAACGAACCGTCGGGATTAAACCGGCAGCGCAGCGCGGCTTGTATCTCAATATCAATCATTGTCAAAATCTTTATTCTTCTTTAAAATCATGTTGTAAAACCGTCGGAGATCGGCGACGGCGCGTAACCGGAAGAGCAACGCAAGCCCGACATAAAGCACCAGGTAAAGCATAGCACTCATCCACCACGACAGCCCGGGCAACAGCAATATCACAAGAGCCGCCGACAATCCTGTCGCAAGCGGGGGCAAGACACAGCGCATCTGCCGCCACAACGCACAACCGACATATTTCCGCGACAGCAGTGCATTGACAAGGAATATATTGAAATTGCTCGCCACAATCGCCCACATTATGCCGTCCATCCCGTACATCATCCCGACAAGAAGCAGGGCAAGCAACATCCCCCATTTATAAAAGCTCCACCGGAAAAGCACTTTACTGTGACCGAGAGCCGCCACGGCATAAAAATTGACATTCTGAAGGCTGACAAATATACCCCCTACGCAAAGTATGCGGAAATATGGCACGCATGGTAGCCACACGTCGCCATAAAGCGTCATCACAAGCGGCTCGGCTACAATCATCAGTATTATCAGCACCGGAAACACCACCGCCGCGATAACCCTCATGCCGAGTGCTGTCATGGCGGCAAGACGTTCACGGTCATTCTGGATGTTGGAGAAAAACGGGAAAAGCACCTGTACCAGCACCTGCGGCACAGCGTATGATGTCACCTGATCCAGCTTGTATGCCTGCGTGTAATATCCCATGTCGGTGGTCGAAAAGCGTTTTCCGATTATCACCCCCTGAAGATTACGGCATATCTCCTGCAATATTGAAGCGGCAAGCATATAGCCCCCGAATCCGAACAATGACCTGAACGACTGCTTTGAAAAGCCGCCCGACGGATGCCAGCGGTTAAGCACCCAGTAGAGCATCGTTATCATCGCCTGGTTTATGACCGTCATGGCTACAAGACTCCACACACCGAATCCACGAAATGCCATAACTATCGCCACACACGAGGCTGTTACGTAGCTCGTAAGATTGACTATCGCCAGACGCTTGAACGCAAGTTCCTTCTTAAGCCTTACAAGCTGCACCTGTGCAAGCGCGCTTATGACCAGGTTAAGGCTGATGACACGCAACACATCGCAAAACACCGGCATACCGAAGTAACGCGCCACGGCCGGTGCCGCTACAAACAGAGCGCCATACAATAGCAAAGAGAAGCCTAAATTCCAATAGAATATAGTCGAATAATCGACCTGCGTCGGCGATTTGCGCTGAATGAGCGCCGACCCGAAACCGCCGTCAATTATAGTCTGAGACACCGCTATGAATATTGCCAGTACGCCGATTACACCGAAATCGGCAGGAAGCAACAGATTGGCAAGCACAAGGTTAACCGCAAACTGCAACACCATGTTACCGAAACGGTCGGCGGTAGCCCATGCAGTTCCTTTTAATGCCTTTCTGCCAAGCGTGTCAGCCATAAGCGGTCAATGAATCATAGATGATATAAGATAGTCGATCGATGCCGCATCAAGACAAGCCACCGCCCTTGCGTCAGGGCTGTCGGCGATGGTGTCACCATCAATGTAATGCTTCCCGACACGTTCCTGAAACCACCGGATAATCATGTCGATAGTGGGAGTGGCAATTCCGAGCCGTGAACACACCATTTTTATCAGCATCATACCGTAAGGGAAATCCTCAGTGAAATAACGGTTTTCATAGTCAGGCATATAGCCTCCCTCTACCTTTTTCATCGGTGCGGGAATACCCTTGAACGCCGCGATACTGCGTATCTTGCGGGTAAGGGAAGGGGCATCGGTCGACTCATAATAATCAAGCAGCGACGGAATATGGTCGGGAGCGATACCAAGCCGCCTGACGGCAAGCTGAAACTCGCTGTCGCAGGCTATCAGCAGTTCCGAGCTTTCATCGGTCCAGTCGGAATAAAACGCTGGTACTTCCTTGAACGGAGCGTCGCAATCCTTAAACATGGCATAGAGACGCGACGGATGAAGTATCGGGTTACTGTTGGTGAGCGTCACCTCAAGCGGATGGGCAAGCACCGACACGGGCGTAGCAAACATGTCGGCAAACATGGAAGAGATACCGTCCCGGTCATCAACACCGCTGAACGCCACTTTTATACAGTTCCGGTAGCCAAGCAGGTGAGCGGAGTGACCATAACTTTCAAGACGCGAGATAAACGGCACACGCTGAAGTCCGAAAAGACGCGCGTCACTGCCAAGCACATTTATTGCCATTATGAAGAAGCCGGTGCAAGAGAACACACTTCCTACAAGTGCGTCATGCCGCAACCACGGCTTTACCGCAACCAGTTTGTCATGTATAGCCGGACCGGGAAGACATATCAGCACCATATCTGCATCGGGTATCACAACCGCCGGGTCAGCCGACACGCAGTCAAGCCGCCCCGAAAAATGCTTTCCGTCAGGGTCAGTCACATCAACTTTGCTGCTCCAGGACTCAGGATGATCGGTCAGCACATTCACCCCGTAGCCGCGTGAGGCGACAAATCCGGCAAGCACAGTGCCGACATTGCCGCCGCCCACAATACATATCTTCATTCCGTCACCTTTGCCGCACTCCATAATTACAGCGATTTAAGGGCATCGGTCAAAGCCCGGTTATCGGCAGTGTCCCTTACGGCGATACGTATGTATTGTGCTCCTGACGGAAATCCCCGTTTGCCCGAGCAATCCTTTATCAACAGGTTGTACCGGTCAAGTAATATCCTCGTAAGTTCACCCGCAGTAAAGCGCGATGTCACCTCACACAGGAAATAGTTTGCCGCCGAGGGCATCACACGCAGATAATCCACCGCCTGCAGCTCTTCATAGAGGGTATCGCGCACCTTCCTTATCTTGCGGCAAGCTTCATCGTAAGATTTTTCATATTTGCCGAAAATCTGCATGTAATACTCGCCGAAAGAATTGATGTTCCATATTGCACAAGCCGAGCGCAATTTTCTGACAAGCTCCTTGTCGGAACTTACAAGCACCCCGAGACGCAGACCAGGCACCCCATAAGACTTCGAGATACTTTTCACCACCACAAGATGCGACGCGTTTTCAAGCACCCGATTGTGGAGAAGCGTATTGTCATCACCGTCAGCAAAGTCGACAAACGACTCGTCGACAACAAGCCTTATATTCCTGACGCGCGTCCACTCGACAAGCCTCATAAGGTCGTGACGCGGTATGAAATTGCCCGACGGGTTATCGGGATTTATCACGAGCAGTGTAGTGATATCCTTGTCGGCAAAATATGTCATCAGGTCGTCGGCTGTATAGCGGAATTCATTATTGTCAGGGACAAACACTTCGACTTCATCACTGTCCTTACGGTTGGGATATTCCTCAAATGTCGGTGCGGTTACGCCAAGACGACCGTCGCAATGCTCCATGAGCGCCTTGATAAGTTCGGCGGCTCCGTTGCCTGTCACCACATAATCATGACGTACACCGAAATATTTCGCACCGAGGAGCGAGTTCACGCCCATTCCCGAGGGATAATTGCGCAAAAGCACGTCAAAACTACTTTTCATCTCATCAATCATCTTTGCTGTCGGGAAATAGGGATTGACAAGGTAGCAGAAATCCTTAAGCCCCGGATAGCGCCAGTAACCGCCGTAACTGTGCTGCAGCTTTTCAAGACGTGCGTCGACATCGGCAAATATGGTCTCGGCTATGCGGAGATCCTGCACGTCGTCAATCTCATACCAGGGAAGACCGCCGATGGAAAGCGCCTTTATTCCCGTAGTGTCGACAAGAGTGATTACACGCAACACCTGCTCGTAATACTCATTGTCGCCGAGCACCTTGATATATGCCTCCAGAAACGGCAGATAACAGCGCGTGGCAAACTCACGGCTGAACTTATAGATGTTGACCGTCTTGTAATAACTGTCGATATCGTTATAGTTAAATGCCTTTTTCGGGATAAAGCTTATTATATTGTCATCCTCGTCAAGACGCACCATAGTGCCGTCCATCCAGGGTTCATAAGGCGCGACGAGAGCCACATCAGGATGTTCCGACGCGTATATCATGTCAATAACCGCGTCATCAACTATTATATCTGATTCAAGCAGCAATGTATCGTCATCCTGCATGACATCGCGCGCAAGCCACAGCGAATATATATTGTTGGTCTTGTCATATACATTGTTCTCGACATATTCCACGTTCATCTCCGGGAAACGCCCTGAGATGTAATCGCGCAGCTTCGCTCCCTCATAGCCGATGACTATCACGACCCTTGACAAGGGGAGACGCTGCAACTGCATGAGCATGCGGTCAATCAGCAAGACCCCGTTGACGGGTACCATACATTTGGTGTTTCCCGCCGTAAACTCGCCGAGACGGCGTCCGAGTCCGGCTGCCAGTATAATTGCTTGCATATTAGTAATTGAGGTTAATTAGCAAGCAAAGTTACCATTTTTTGACGGTATTGGTAGCGTCTATATGGAAATATTTGAGTAACTTGCGCCATAATTTGCAATCCGATGAAACAATTTACCAACGTAAATGACATAGGCGACCTCCGGCTTGCCGTGAAGGAGGCGCTCGAAGTAAAAGCCAACCGTTTTGGCTACAAGCATCTTGGCGAAAACAAGACGCTACTGATGATATTTTTCAACTCCTCGCTGCGCACTCGCCTAAGCACCCAGAAGGCGGCGATGAATCTCGGAATGAATGTAATCGTGCTTGATGTCAACCAGGGCGCGTGGAAACTCGAGACCGAGCGTGGCGTAATCATGGATGGCGATAAGCCCGAACACCTTCTTGAGGCAATCCCCGTGATGGGCTGTTACTGTGACGTGATAGGAGTAAGGTCATTCGCCCGTTTTGAGTCGAAGACCGATGACTACGAGGAAAAGATTCTGAATCAGTTTATCCGCTATTCGGGGCGACCCGTATTCTCTATGGAAGCCGCCACGCGCCACCCCTTGCAGTCATTCGCCGACCTTATCACCATAGAGGAGCATAAGACCGTCGAGCGTCCGAAAGTAGTAATGACATGGGCACCCCACCCCAAGGCACTCCCGCAGGCTGTCCCCAACTCATTTGCCGAGTGGATGAATGCCGCAGGCTACGACTTCGTGATAACCCATCCACACGGCTACGAGCTCGACCCGGCGTTTACCGGCAACGCAAAAATCGAGTATGACCAGGACAAGGCTCTTGCCGGAGCCGACTTCGTGTACGCTAAAAACTGGAGCGCATACACCGACCCCAATTACGGCAAGGTGCTCAGCACCGACCGCAGCTGGACCGTCACCGCAGAGAAAATGGCACTCACCAACAACGCTTTCTTCATGCACTGTCTTCCTGTAAGACGCAACATGATTGTAAGCGACGAGGTAATCGAGAGTCCACGCTCACTTGTCATACCTGAAGCGGCAAACCGCGAAATCTCGGCAGAAGTGGTGTTAAAACGTATTCTCGAATCACTTTAACCCACGGCTTGCAACAATGGCAACCAGAACACCCGCTGAAGTAATCGATGCGGCGATGAACGCCGGACAAAACAAGTTGCGGCTGCAGGCATCGGGCTACACTTCATTTGTAATCCTCACAATGCTTGCAGGCGTCTATATAGCTTTCGGAGGCACTTTGTCGCTTATCATCGGCTATGGATTCCCGGGGCTCACGGCTGACAACCCCGCGTTGCAGAAACTTCTGAGCGGAGCCATGTTCCCTATCGGGCTCATACTGGTGGTAGTGCTCGGTGCAGAGCTGTTCACCGGCAACAACGCCCTGCTGATGCCGCCGCTGATGGCGAAAAAATGCTCCTTGCGCGACGTGCTCGTAAACTGGGCGTTCGTGTATCTCGGAAATTTCCTCGGGGCAATACTGTTTGTACTCGTAATGGTATATTTTGTCGGACTCACGGCACCCGAGCCTTACCATTCGGCGATAATCGGCATCGCGCAGGCAAAAGTCTCTATGCCCTGGCTCGTGGTGATGGTTAAAGGCATCGGCGCCAACTGGTGTGTATGTCTGGCGATATGGCTTGCGCTGTCGGCAAAAAGCAGCGGGGCTAAGATGTTTGGATGCTGGCTGCCGGTGATGGCGTTTGTCGCCCTCGGCTACGAGCACTCCATCGCCAACATGTTTTTCATACCGTGCGGAATGCTCGAAGGGGCTGATGTCACGGCATGGCAGATGATATGGCGCAATCTTATCCCAGCCACAATAGGCAACATCATCGGAGGCGCTCTGCTTGTAGGATGTATCCACACATATCTGCACCTGAAAAAATCAGAATAATCAACTATAATCACAACATAAAAACTATATTAAGATGAGCAATTGGTTTGAAACAAAAGTTCGTTACGAAAAAATGATGGAAAACGGCACACAGAAAAAGGTAAACGAGCCCTACATGGTCGATGCCCTAAGCTTCACCGAAGCGGAGGCGCGCACTATCGAGGAACTCACCCCGTTTATCTCCGGCGAGTTTTCCATCTCAGCGGTAAAACGCACCAATATTACGGAAATATTCTGGGATGATGCCGCCGACAAATGGTATCATGTCAAGGTCAATTTCATAACACTTGACGAAAAGACCGCCGTCGAGAAAAAGACTACTAGCCATATCCTTGTCGCCGCCAACAATTTCCGCGAGGCGCTTGACAATTTCATGGAAGGCATGAAGGGCACGATGGCTGATTTTGAAGTATCGTCAATCGCCGAGACCACTATAATGGATGTATTCAAGGCAAAACTTGGCGGCAGCGAATCACCCGCAGAATAAAATGAACGGAATAGCACAACGTATCGACGAGATAACTTCGACACTGCCCGGGGGAGTAACCCTTGTGGCAGTGTCGAAATTTCATCCTGCCGAAGCTATCATGGAAGCATACGGGGCGGGGCAGCGTGTATTTGGAGAAAGCCGCGCCACGGAACTTGTGGAAAAAGCCTCCATCCTCCCCGCCGACATAGAATGGCACTTCATCGGACACCTCCAGACCAACAAGGTACGTCTTGTCGTTCCCCACGCCGGGCTTATCCAGAGCGTCGACTCCGAGCGTCTGCTCCGGTGTATAGACTCGGAAAGCCGTCGCATAGGCAAAGTCACCGACATACTGCTTCAACTGCATGTGGCGCTGGAAGAAACAAAATTCGGCTTTCTTCCCGACGAGCTTACGGAATTGCTTGCAGGAGGAATCCTTGAGAAGACACCCAATGTCAGAGTGCGCGGCATCATGGGCATGGCAAGCAATGTCGACGACAACGCCCGCATCGAACGCGACTTCAAGACGATACGCTCAACTTTTGACCGCATAAAATCACTGTCACTGCACGGGACAGGAGCATTTGACACCGTAAGCATGGGCATGAGCCACGATTACAGGCTCGCAATAAGCTGTGGAAGCAATATGGTGAGGATAGGCACGACAATATTCGGAGAAAGGGAATATTGATGCCAATATTATGTTTTTGAGCATAACCCGATACGCCACTGAAAAAAAATCGCTAATTTTACAGAATTAACCAAAAATCACTCTTTAATCAAGAATCACTATCAATCAAAAACGGTTTACACATGGTACAAAAAACACAGTCCAACGGTAGAACGATTGCCATCATCGCGATGTTTTTCCTATTTGCGATGATATCGTTTGTAACCAATCTTGCCGCCCCCATCGGCACAATATGGGGAAATACATTTGAAGGCAACAGCGTGCTCGGCATGATGGGCAACATGATGAACTTCCTCGCTTATCTGTTCATGGGCATTCCCGCCGGTAACCTTCTTGTAAAAATCGGTTATAAGAAGACAGCACTCTGGGCGATGGCAATCGGTGTCATCGGCTTGTTCGTGCAATTCCTTTCAAGCCAGGCAGGCGCCGACACCCCCCTCTTCACCATGCAGTCGTCAATCGACGAAGGCGGCATGATGGTGACCAAGGAATTTACCGTATGCCTCAACTTCCTGATTTATCTTCTGGGAGCATTTATCTGCGGTTTCTGCGTATGTATGCTCAACACCGTAGTTAACCCGATGCTCAACCTCCTCGGTGGCGGCGGCAACAAGGGCAACCAGCTTCTTCAGACCGGTGGAGCGCTTAACTCCCTATCAGGCACACTGACTCCCTTCTTCGTTGGCGCACTCATAGGTCAGCTCACAAAATCGACCACTATCCAGGCTGTGACTCCCCTGCTCTTCATCGCTATAGGCGTATTTGTCGCAGCATTTATCGTAATATCTTTCGTGGCTATACCGGAGCCCAATCTCTCAAAGGGTCATAAGAAAGTAAAATACAGCCACAGCCCATGGAATTTCCGTCACACAGTACTGGGTGTCATCGGTATATTCATCTATGTAGGTATCGAAATCGGTATCCCGGGCACACTTAACTTCTACCTCGCCGACCAGAAGGCATCGGGCGCAGGCGTGATTGGCGACGCCTCTACAATCGCAGGCGCAATCGTCGCCGTCTACTGGCTGCTCATGCTTGTAGGCCGTAGCCTCAGCGGCGCCATCAGCGGAAAGGTGTCGACTCGCGCACAGCTTATCAGCGTGTCGGCGGTAGCTACCGTGCTTGTGATACTCGCCATCTTCATCCCCAAGACTGTCACCGTACCGGTGCCGGAATTTGTCTACAGCGGCGTTAACGGCGAGCAGGCAATGGTACCTGTAAGCGCATATCTTCTGGTCATCTGCGGTCTCTGCACCTCGGTTATGTGGGGCGGTATCTTTAACCTTGCAGTAGAGGGCCTCGGAAAATACACCGCACAGGCATCAGGTATCTTCATGATGATGGTTGTAGGCGGTGGTGTCCTTCCCCTCCTCCAGCAGTTTATAGCAAAAGAGGCAGGCTACATGACAAGCTACTGGCTTATCGTGGCATGTCTGTTGTATCTCCTGTTCTACGGTCTTGTCGGCAGCAAGAATGTCAACACCGACATCCCGGTACAGGAAGAGGCATCTGACGAAGAGCAACTATATCTCTAACTATACCTATATACTTAATTTATTTTTAACTTTTTATTTATGGACAAAAACCTCATGACTCGTGCAGCTGACAATATCCGTGTCCTGGCTGCATCAATGGTGGAAAAAGCAAAATCAGGCCACCCCGGCGGTGCTATGGGTGGAGCCGACTTCGTGAATGTCCTGTACTCATCGTTTCTTGTAACGGATCCCGACAATCCCACTTGGATCGCGCGCGACCGCTTCTTCCTCGACCCCGGTCACATGTCACCGATGCTATACTCGGTGCTTGCCCTTACCGGCAAATATTCAGTCGAGGAGCTTAAGGAATTCCGTCAGTGGGGAAGCCCCACTCCCGGCCATCCCGAACTGCACCCCGAGCGCGGTGTGGAAAACACTTCCGGTCCTCTCGGACAAGGTCACGTGATGGCTGTGGGTTGTGCTATCGCAGAGCGTTTCCTTCAGGCTCGCTTCGGTGACTGGATCGCTCACAAGACTTACGCGTTTATTTCCGACGGTGGTGTACAGGAAGAGATTTCACAGGGCGCAGGACGCCTTGCAGGATATCTCGGTCTCCACAATCTCATAATGTTCTATGACAGCAACTCCATCCAGCTCTCTACCGAGACCAAGGCGGTGACCACCGAGGACACCGCAGCCAAGTATCGCGCATGGCACTGGAACGTGATTGAAGTCGACGGAACAGATCCTCTCGCAATGGCAGGCGCACTTGAGGCTGCCATCGAAGAGAAGGAGCGCCCCACTATCATCATAGGCAAGACCATCATGGGCCGTGGCGCTGTCACCGCCGATGGCAAGTCTTATGAAGGCAAATGTGACACTCATGGCAACCCGCTCAGCGCATCGGGTGCCGACTACGCCAAGACAATGGAAAATCTGGGTGCCGATCCCGCCGATCCCTTCCACATCTGGGAAGATGTCAAGAAGCTCTACGACGATCGTGCAGCAGTGCTCCGTGAAGAGGTGAAGGCTCGTTACGCTGCCGAAAAGGCTTGGCGCGAGGCAAATCCCGAGCAGGCAGCCGTGCTTGACGGTTATCTCGCAGGCAAACTTCCCGAAATCGACTGGAAGGGCATAGCCCACAAGCCCGGTATCGCAACCCGTGCGGCATCAGCCGACGTGCTTGCCGAGCTTGCCAAGAAAGTAGGCAACATGATCTGCGCTTCTGCCGACCTTGCCAACTCTGACAAGACCGATGCATTCCTCAAGCAGACCCATCCCCTCACTCACGGCGACTTCTCCGGAGCATTCCTCCACTGCGGCGTGACCGAGCTTACGATGGCTGCAATAATGAACGGTATCGTCCTTCACGGCGGTCTTATCGCCGCATGCGGCACATTCTTCGTATTCTCCGACTATATGAAGCCCGCTGTCCGCATGGCAGCTCTCATGGAACTTCCCGTCAAGTATATCTGGACTCACGATGCATTCCGCGTGGGTGAAGACGGTCCTACCCACGAGCCCGTTGAGCAGGAGGCCCAGATACGTCTCATGGAAGAGCTCCGCAACTTCAAGGGTCAGCCCAGTATGCTCGTGCTTCGCCCCGGTGACGCTGCCGAGACTTCGGTATGCTGGAAGATGGCGATGGAAAATACAAAGACCCCGACCGCTCTCATCCTCAGCCGCCAGAACATTCCCGACCTTCCCGCATCGAGCGGCGACCGCTACGAGGAAGCTCTTGGCGCAGAAAAGGGCGGTTACATCGTTGTTGACGCAGCCAACCCTGCCGTTACTCTCGTGGCAAACGGTTCTGAGGTATCCCTCCTCGTTGAGGTTGCCGGTCTTCTTGCCAACGAAGGCATCGCGGCACGCGTGGTATCAGTACCCTCAATCGGACTCTTCGAGTGCCAGCCCGAGGCTTACCGCAACAGCGTGATTCCCGCCGACGGCAAGGTATTCGGCTTGACCGCAGGACTTCCCTCTACGCTACGCGGCGTGGTAGGTCGCAACGGCGAGGTATTCGGTCTCGACCACTTCGGCGCATCGGCTCCCTACAAGGTGCTCGATGAGAAATTCGGCTTCACCGCACCCGCGGTACTCGCCCAGGTCAAAGCTTACCTCAACAAGTAAGCAACACTACAATACCCAATACCCAAGCGGGGTGCAGTCAATCACGACAGCACCCCGCTTTTTTATCCTCTTGGCGAAACTGACAAGTTTCCGTTCGCCCGCATTCGGCAGGTCTTTTGCCCGGTCATCTGTTTTCAGATGCCATCGCGTAGCTGTAGGGGCTTGTGGAAGCAAGCCCACATCTACCCCTGCATCGCGGGCGCCCTCCCAGGCGCCCCTACAGCTACGCGATACAATCCGACGACTGAAAACTGAAATCTGAAAACTCTTTTCCCCGCGCGAAAACAATGGCGAAATAAGGTATTTTTCGGTCAGTTTTTGATAAGACGCAAAAATGTTGTAATTTTGCACTGCAGACCGCACAGCGGAAGCCCGGTCAAGGGCAACGCGGGTGGGTCGGCAGACATTTGAAAAGCGTTTACTTGACGCTCTTTCTTGACTTTCCGAAATCTGGTAAATTTCATTCACTGTCAAGGATGCAGCAAACAGGTAGATGCCAATGTGGATATGTATATTCTCATGACAGCAAGCGCGCAAGCGTGAACTGTCGGTGTATTACACATATTCTGCGTGAGGCTTCTGCAAGTTTGCTCGTTCAACAGTGAAGGGCGATACCAGAGCCTCGGAAAGTGGAACGGGCAACGGTATGGCTCTCACGCTTTTTTTTGCTAATTTTAATGCCGCAAAGAGAGTCAGGCGGCAAAGAATAAAAAAATGAACAAACTGACTAAATTAATGTCACTCGGTTTTGTTGCCTTCTCCCTTGCCATGACATCCTGCGGAGATGACAATGATGAGCCAAACCCCAATCCTAATCCCGGCGAAGAAACCGGCGCCACGGTAAACCCGGCAACTGTATTCACCAACGGTCTTCCGACTCAAGTGGGCGACTATGTGATTACCAAAAACAGCAACGGTCTTGTGACAAAGATTGTTGACGATGATGAGGTCACGACATTCGACTATTCTCCTGCAAAGTCAAAGTCCAGAGCCGCAACACGTCCCACCGAATACGATATGACGATGAATGTAGAATGGGGCGGCGACAAGGACGGAGTTGACTTCTACATCCAGCTCAATGCACAGGGCTACATCGAATACGCCTTCGAAGAGGATGAAGACGAGGATGATGGAATAACCTACAACGAATGGTGGTTTAAGTACAATGCCAACGGACAGCTCATCGAGATGAAACGCACCGAGGGCGACAACGAGGTGACCACGATAAGCTACAATGCCGACGGCGACATCACAAGCGTATCGGTCAAGGATGATGTAGATGGTCAGAAGATGACAGCTACAGTAGGCTATACCGACGCATCTCACGCCACTCCGATTCTGAACAAGAGCGGCATCATGCTTTATGACGACAGCTTCAGAATCGACATGGACGAAATGGCTCCCGCTTATTACGCCGGACTTCTCGGCAAGGGCACCAAGCATCTTCCCTTGACCAACAAAGAGATTTCTTACGGAGAGACTGATAACTATACCTTCGTATGGGTATTGAATGCAAGTGACATGCCTACCAGCTTCACAAGCACCTACACAAACCAGTATGGCTCCTACACCGACGATCCCGTAATCTTCAAATGGTAAAAACAACACCAAACCATAACGGGGCGATGCCAAAATCCAGGCACCGCCCCGTCTTTTTTATCAACCGATCCGATTCTGTGACACAATCCCATCAGTTAAAATAGCCTGAATCTCAATTATTTTTGTAATTTTGCATTTATAATACCTCTGGATTTATGACAGTCGATTTAGTCAATATACAGCATCTAACAAATAAGCACGAGGGCGTTGACGTTGAGTTTAAAGAAACCACAGGTCAACTTGATCGAGGAATGGAATCATTGTGTGGTATGCTCAATGGGTCCGGTGGCATTGTAGTGTTTGGCATCAAAAATTCCGGCAAGATTGTCGGACAGGAAATCGGAGACAAGACAACCCGCATGATTGGTGAAGCTCTGTGTCGCTTCGAGCCATCGGTAGATATACAGCCCAAATATATCAGACTAAACGACTCTGATAAACATCTTATTGTATTTGAATCAGAAGGAAACAATCCGGACAGACCCTATTCTTATGACGGCAGACCCTATCAGCGACACGACAGTGTCACATCTGTCATGCCTCACGATAAATATGCCCGTATGATCATGCACCGTGGTGGCATCAAGTACAAATGGGATACATTACCTAACGAGAATTTGAAATTTGAGGATCTTGATGAGAGCCGTATTCATTGGGCAATCCGTCAGGCTCTTGAGTTAGGAAGGTTGAAAGACGGCGCCTACACCCGCGATCCCATTGCCATTCTTGAAAAATTCAAGGTGCTTAAGAACGGCGTCTATACTAATGCCGCAGCAGTACTTTTCGGAAAGGACTTCTTTTACTATCATAACTGCATCATCCGACTTGCCCGTTTCCGTGGTACAGACAAACGCGAATTTCTCGACAATCAGCAGATTGAGGGAAATATCTTCGATCTGCTCAACGAAGTTACACCTTTCTTTCTTAAGCATCTTTCGGTAACAAGCCGAATGGAAGGCATGTATCGCAAGGACGAGCTGGAAATTCCAATAACAGCCTTGCGCGAGTGCTGTGCAAATGCACTGGCTCATATGGATTGGAGAAAAACAGCGTCTGTCGGCGTCGCTATATATGATGACCGCATAGAGATTGAGAATGCAGGTATGCTACCTGAAGAAATACCTGCGACCCAACTTGTATACGGTTCTCACATACTTGACTCTCATACTTCAGAGCCGCCCAATGAAATCATAGCCCGCGTCATGTATTACAGTGGCGTCATCGAACATTGGGGGAGAGGATTGTCTATGATATTTGAAGACTGCAAACAGGCAGGGCTTAAACAACCCATTGTAACCGACGAAAAAGGGGTAGTTAGAGTAACTTTCATGCGTCCGAATTTATCGTCTCACAAAAATGGCACGATAAATGATACGATAAATGATACGATAAATGATACGATAAATGATACGATAAATGACACTGAAAAACTGATTTATAATCGCATCGTCTCCACTCCTGGCATTAGTGCAGTCACCTTGGCTAATGAATCCGGGAAAAGTATTATAACAATCAAACGAGCATTGAAACGCTTAGTGGAACTAAATATTATAGAATATCGCGGTTCTAAAAAGACAGGAGGATATTTCAGCCTATAATACCCTCTTTCAGCGATTTCTGTACAATTTTCGGGAAGGTGTTGCACGGGTGGAGAAAAAGTTGTAACTTTGCGGCGTTTTTAACACATTATTAAATAATTATTATTCACAATGAATCATTACGAAACCGTTTTCATTTTAACTCCCGTTTTGTCTGATGCTCAGATGAAGGAAGCGGTAGACAAGTTCACCGGCGTAATCACAGCCAACGGTGGAGCCATTGTCAACGAAGAGAACTGGGGTCTCCGCAAGCTCGCCTACCCCATTCAGAAAAAGTCAACCGGCTTCTACACTCTTGTAGAGTTTGACGCGACCCCCGACACCATCAAGAAACTCGAAATCCAGTTCCGTCGTGACGAGCGTGTACTTCGTTTCTTGACATTCCGTCTTGACAAGTATGCTCACGAGTATGCAATCAAGCGTCGCAGCCTCAAGGGTGCAAAACAGAATCAAACAACCGAAACAGAAGTAAAGGAGGACTAAATCATGGCACAGGCACAATCAGAAATTCGCTATCTCACTCCGCTGTCAGTGGATGTAAAGAAGAAGAAATATTGTCGCTTTAAGAGAAGTGGCATCAAGTATATCGACTACAAGGATCCTGAATTCCTCAAGAAGTTCCTCAACGAGCAGGGCAAGATACTTCCCCGACGTATCACCGGTACTTCGCTCAAATTCCAGCGTCGTGTGGCACAGGCAGTAAAGCGTGCTCGTCACCTTGCACTCCTCCCCTACGTGACTGACTTGATGAAATAATCTTAACAACAGAGACAATTACATTATGAAAATTATATTGAAAGAAGACATCTCCGGTCTGGGTTACAAGGATGATGTTGTTGAAGTAAAAAGCGGATATGGCCGCAACTACCTTATTCCCCAGGGCAAGGCAGTGATCGCCTCTGAGTCGGCTCTCAAGGTACTCGCCGAAAATCAGCGCCAGCGCGCTCATAAGCTCGCCAAGATCAAGGCTGATGCAGAAGCTGCTGCAAAGGCTCTCGAAAATGTAGCTCTCACCATCGCTGCGAAGACCAGCGAGGCAGGCACCATCTTCGGTTCAGTCAACGCCGCCACTATCGCTGAGGCTCTTGAGAAGCTCGGACACAATGTTGACCGCAAGCTCATCACTCTCAAAGAAAACATCAAGGAGCCGGGAAAATACAACTGCACCATCACTTTCCACAAGGAAGTGAGCGTAGAGCTTCCCTTCGAGGTTGTAGCTGAAGCAGCTGAATAATCTCCCACTCCCAACTCCCTGCAAATACAAGAAAATGCCGTGTCAGAAATGACATGGCATTTTTTGTTGGCATTGTCGCGCTTTTTTGCTAACTTAGGGGCGCGCCGGCATTGCCGGACAATGGGTCTATGGCTTGGTACAACATTTTACTATTATTGGCATACGCCGGCACCATCATAAGCCTTGTGGCTGTGGTGCTGTCGGAAAACCGTAATCCGGTGAAGTCACTCGCATGGATTACGGTGTTGCTGATGGTGCCCGTATTCGGGGTGGTGCTGTACATCTTTTTCGGAAGAAGCCTTAAAAACACCCGCATGATCACCCGCCGCAACCGCCGCAAGCTACGCAAACGCGAGTCGTTCCGCAGCATCGATGTAACGCGGCTGCCGCTTTCCACCGCCAGCCGCCAGCAGATAAGGATGGCGAAGACTATAACCGGCTCCATTTACTATCCCGGCAACAAGGTCGAGATATTCACCGACGGACATTCCAAATTTGACGCGCTCCTCGCCGACATCGAGAGTGCCCGCGAATACATCCATCTGCAGTATTACATATTCACCGACGACGCCACCGGCACACGCGTCGCCGAAGCGTTGATAAAAAAGGCGCAGGAAGGCGTCAAAGTAAGGGTAATCTACGACCACATCGGCTCCCTTAACACTAAATCGAAATTTTTCAAGCGCATGACCGACGCCGGCATCGCCGTGTTCCCTTTCTTCAGGGTCACATTCCCGGTATTCGCCACGAGGGTAAACTGGCGCAATCACCGGAAGATAGCGGTAATAGACGGCAAGACAGGCTATATCGGCGGGATGAACATCGCCGACCGTTATATCAACGGCGTGGCATACGGGGCGTGGCGTGACACCCATCTGCGCATCACCGGGCCCGCAGTCGGAGGGCTTCAGTATTCCTTCGCTATCGACTGGAACTTCATGGGGCAACCGCTGCTGGAAGAGCGCGCCGACACAACAGTGCGCAACGAGCCTCCCTTTACCGCCGGCATACAAATCATGACGAGCGGGCCTACAAGCACCTGGAGCAACATAGCCATGGTGTTTCAGAAGGCAATCGCCAACGCCAAGCGTTGCGTATTCCTCCAGACTCCTTACTTCCTGCCGACAGAAAGCCTGCTCCGCACTCTGCAGGCTGTCGCGCTCGCAAAAGTCGACGTGCGCATCATGCTTCCGGCAAAAAGCGACTCGGCAGTGCTCACCTACGCCTCACGAAGCTACATCCGCGAGTGTCTGCTCGCCGGGATAAAGGTGTATCTCTACGAGGGTGGCATGCTCCACGCCAAGACAGTGCTCGTCGATGATGAATTTGTGTCGGTAGGGTCCACCAACTTCGACTTCCGCAGCTTCGAGCACAATTTTGAAAGCAACGTGTTCATCTATTCCCAGGAAATAAACCGCCAGATGCGACAGATATTCCTTGACGACATAGCCCAAAGTGTGCGCCTCAGCCCGGCGGAATGGAACAAGCGTCCCAAGTGGCAGAAAATCAAGGAATCGATATTCCGCCTCCTCAGCCCGGTGCTTTGACGCAATATCATGATGCCTGCAAGCGTTTATATGGTATATATCCAATGTTAAATATAAATGCAACCGACCTATGAATTTCAGACTTATCACAAGCTTGCTGCTTGCCGCCGTCATCTCAGCCGGATGCAGCCGCAATGACACTTCACTCCGGTTTTATTCCGAGATAAAATCAGTCGACAAACTCATACTCGCCCGTATGACCATATCGAAAATGGCGACAATCGACGATATTACTCTTAGCGAGGCAAAAAACCTCAGGCAGACAGCCGACGCACTCATCAACGCAGTCAAGATAGGCGACCGCGTTGCCGTCTACTCCTACGACACCTATCTGCGCGCCTACATGGACATGTCGGAACTTCAGCCGGGCGATATAACCGTAAATGAAGACGCTCACACCGTTTCGGTAGTTCTTCCTGCGATAAAGACTGAATTTGAGGGGAGAGACCTCCCGATACGCGAAAATCATTACCGCGTGACCGGGCTACGCTCACGCATCGATGCCAAAGAACGTGCGGCAATAAAGGAGCAGATGAACGAGTCGCTCAAAGAGGAGGTCAGACGCAATCCGGCATTTCAGAACCACATCAAAGCCGAGGCGCGCCGCAAAGCAATCGCCTATTTTGAATCGCTTTTAAGCGGAGAAGGCTATACAGCCGACATATCTTTTAAATCCAACTGACACAGATGAAAACGAAAAAGATATTCCCGATTATTGCAGCCGCCATTCTGCTTGGGGGCATCCTCCTCATCGTGAGCCTCAACCGCAAGTCATCCCAGCAGTCGGGCGACCTTACCATTGACGGCGCAATGGTGAAAGAAGTTGAATCAATGGTGAGACTCTGTTCGATGGACATCCACGAGGAGACGCCGGTCAAAGCCACCATAGGAAACCGTCATCTCTTCGGGCGCATAACGCTCAAAGGGTCGATAACCTTCGACCTCGAACGTATCGTCCTGAAAATGTCGGGCGACACACTACGTGTGCAGCTTCCGCCGGAAAAAGTTGAAATTCTTGAGTCGACCGACAAAGATTCCTACATAGTCATTGACACCTGGAACGACCGCTTCATGGGTTCAGGCAGCTTTACGACAGCAGAGGAAAACAAAATAAAGGAAAAAGTGAAGCAAAACGCCATAAAGAGCATCTACCGCAAAGGTTACGTAAAGCGCGCCCGCGCAGAGGCGGCGGAAAACCTCACGGCGATGCTGTCGGCTCTTACCTCAAAGCCCGTCGTGGTCACCGACCCTACTCCCGAAGGAAATCTCCGGTGATTTCACCAAATCAAGATAAATAGCCACTAATTTTTTGGTAGAAATATGTTGCATTATAAGATTTTTATCGTACTTTTGTAAAAATTTGGGATAAATGGCAGGCGACTTACAGCAGACACTTTTGCGTATCAGCCGTAAGGCGGAGTCCCTGACAGAGCGTTACAACGCACTCTATCAGGCAAAAAAAGAAGCCGACGAGACTATCGCCGGGTTGGAGAAAAAGATTGCCGGTCAGGAAGAGGAGATACGAATCCTGAAAAGCAGGGTGGAATATCTCACCGTAGTGACCACCGCAATACCCGACCGCCGCAATGTCGAGCTGAGCCGAGCCAGGATTTCCGAATTAGTGCGGGAAATCGACAAGTGCATCACTGAGCTAAGCGAATGATGCGATGAAAGATAAACTGAATATAAAAGTAAAATTGGCTGACCTTGCCCCGCTTGGCATGGTAGTCAGTTTTGAAGGCGAAGAAGAAGTCAGGCTTGCCGAACGATACGTCAACCGCGTGTGGAGCAAGTGGATGGAATCTAAGCCTGCCGACAAGACATCAAAGGATGTACTCGGCATGGTGGCGTTACACTTTGCAAAGCTTTACGTGATAGAGCAGCGCAAAAACGAGCGTATCGACGATACGCTGAGAGATTTTGAGGAGAAGCTGGATGACATTTTATTAAACATCGAGTAACTCCGTAAAAGGCTCTCCACCCGACATTTATTCAGGGGAGCATATCCCCGGCGTTTTGAGAGAAGTAACCTGCACTTATAACCAAAACCGCGCCGTTCCCTGCGGCGAAAGGATGGTCTATGAGTGCTTTTTGTTTAATATTATTATCATATCACATTTTTAACATATCATGGGACCACTCATACTAACCATTGTAGTAGGCGTAGTGGCAGCATTAATCGGTGTTGCCGCCACAATCATAGTTCAGAAATCAATCGGTAGAAGCCAGGCAAAGACCATCGTTGAAGAAGCGAAGCAGGAAGCCGAGGTGCTGAAGCAGAAGAAACTCCTGGAAGCCAGGGAAGAGGAGCTTCAGATTAAGGCAGAGGCGGAGAAACAGGCAAATGCGCGCCTCGCCAAGGTACAGCAGTCGGAAGCGCGCATAAAGCAGCGCGAACTGCAGCTCAACCAGCAGCAGGGCGACATCGCCCGCCGGCGCAACGAGATTGACGCGACTAAAGCCAACCTTGATGCCCAGGCTGTCGTGCTCGAAGGTCAGAAAGCTGAGCTTGACAAGCTCACCCGTACCGCACAGGATACACTTGAGCATATTTCAGGGCTATCGGCTGAAGAAGCTAAAAACAAACTCGTGGAGTCGCTCAAAGACGAGGCAAAAACCGCTGCGGCAAGCTATATCAACGACATCATGGATGAAGCGAAGCTCACCGCCAACAAGGAGGCGAAGCGCATCGTCGTGCAGTCGATACAGCGTGTCGCCACCGAGACCGCCATCGAAAACTCCGTGACCGTGTTCCACATCGACTCCGATGAAATCAAGGGACGCATCATCGGTCGCGAGGGTCGTAACATCCGCGCCCTTGAGGCAGCGACCGGCATCGAAATCATTGTCGACGACACCCCCGAGGCAATCGTGCTCTCAGGCTTCGACCCCGTGCGCCGCGAAATCGCCCGGCTCGCCCTGCATCAGCTCGTAGCGGATGGACGTATCCATCCCGCACGTATCGAGGAAGTCGTGGCAAAGGTGCGCAAGCAGATAGAAGAAGAAATCGTCGAGACAGGCAAGCGCACTGCTATCGACCTCGGTATACACGGTCTGCATCCCGACCTCATCCGCCTGGTAGGTAAGATGAAATACCGCTCCAGCTACGGACAGAACCTGTTGCAGCACTCGCGCGAGACAGCCAACCTCTGCGCCATCATGGCATCGGAGCTGGGTCTCAACCCCAAGAAAGCACGTCGCGCCGGACTCCTCCACGATATAGGCAAGGTGCCCGATGAAGAGCCCGAACTCCCCCACGCACTCCTTGGCATGAAGCTTGCCGAAAAATATAAGGAAAAGCCCGAGATATGCAACGCCATCGGCGCCCACCACGATGAAATCGAGCAGACCACGCTTCTCGCCCCGATTGTACAGGTGTGTGACGCCATCTCCGGCGCACGTCCCGGCGCACGTCGCGAAATCGTCGAGGCATATATCAAGCGCCTCAACGACCTTGAGCAGCTCGCCCTCTCCTATCCGGGCGTAATCAAGACCTACGCCATCCAGGCAGGCCGTGAACTGCGCGTGATTGTGGGAGCCGACAAGATTGACGACGTGGAGACCGAAAAGCTCTCTTCTGAAATCGCAAAGCGCATCCAGGATGAAATGACTTATCCGGGACAGGTAAAAATCACCGTAATCCGCGAGACCCGTTCAGTAAGTTTCGCAAAATAATCAGCCGGTGAGTCATGACAAAAGATACTGACGACATAACACCGCGCCATAACGAAAACGCATCATCCGGGGAGGGTGGCTCATGTGGAAACTCCTGCGGGCGTTGTGGCGATTGCAGCCACAAGACACCCCGAGGCAATCTGCACTGCTACAACTGGCTTGGCGACATTCCCGGAGGATTTGCCGATTTCGACATGGTGGAGGTGCAGTTCAAGAACACCCGCAAAGGCTTTTATAAAAACAGCTCCAATCTTCAGCTCGCTATTGGCGACATGGTGGCTGTCGAGGCATCGCCCGGTCACGACATCGGGCAGGTGACCCTCACCGGACAGCTTGTGGCGCTTCAGATGAAGAAAGCCAACATAAAGCCCGATGCGGAGATACGCCGCATATTCCGCAAGGCAAAACCTGCCGACCTTGAAAAATATGAGGAGGCGAAAGCGAAGGAAAACGACACCATGATACGCTCACGCAAAATCGCCGAGAGCCTTAAGCTCAACATGAAGATAGGCGACGTGGAGTATCAGGGCGACGGCAACAAGGCTATCTTCTATTATATAGCCGACGAGCGCGTAGATTTCCGCCAGCTCATAAAGGTGCTTGCCGAAACCTTCAAGGTAAGAATCGAGATGAAGCAGATAGGCGCGCGACAAGAGGCAGGCCGCATAGGCGGTATCGGTCCCTGCGGCAGGCCGCTCTGCTGTTCAAGTTGGATGACCAATTTCGTGTCGGTGGCAACGAGCGCGGCGCGTTACCAGGACATCTCGCTCAATCCGCAGAAACTTGCCGGACAGTGTGCGAAGCTCAAATGCTGCCTCAACTTCGAAGTCGACACCTACGTGGAAAGCGTGAAGAGAATGCCTCCGCGCGATGCCACACTGGAAACCGTTGACGGCACATTCTATCACTTCAAGACCGACATTTTCAAGCGCGAGATTACCTACTCGACCGACAAGTCAATGCCCGCCAACCTGGTGACCATCCCTGCCGACCGTGCCTTTGAGGTTATCTCCATGAACAAGCGCGGTGAAAAGCCCGAAAAGCTTGCAGCCGAAGGAAGCGAGAAGCCGAAGGAGCGCAAGGAGTTTGTCGAGATTGTAGGTCAGGACAGCCTTACCCGCTTTGACAAGGCGAAAAAGAAAAAGAAGAAAAAGAAGCCGCAGCGCGAGCAGAAAGAGGGAGCGAAACCCGATGCCAACGGCACGAAACCCGACAACGGCAACCGCAACGGTAACGGCAACGCTCAACAGCAGCCCCGACAGCCCAAACAGCCGCGACAGCAGCAACAACAGCCGCAGCCGCCACGCAACCGTCAGGCAAAGCAGCTCCGCCACGACCCTTCAGCCGACAACAAGCCTAAGGACTCCGCGCCGGCATCTGAAAACTGACAATGACGAAAGCGAAATATCACATATCAACAATCTTATGTTCATTATGCCTGGGCGCCTGTGTGCCCGGGCAAAATGACTTTTGTGAGTTCCGCCAACTCCCCGAAGAAGGCTGGGCGTATGGCGACACGCTATGCTTCACCCCGCAGTTTGCCGACTCCACGGTCACGTCAGTGCCTGTGATTGCCCTGCGCCACAATAACTCCTATCCTTACAGCAACCTGTGGCTTGAGCTTTCCCGCGTAAACGCCGACAGCACCGTGACGCGCGACACAGTCAACGTGCGTCTCGCCGATATCTACGGCCGTTGGCAGGGCAATGGATTCGGCGCTTCCTACCAGTATGCCGACACACTCGTGACGGTAGCGCCGATACCGTCGGGGCAGACCGTCACCCTGCGTCACATCATGCGCATCGACACCCTTCACGACATTGAACAATTAGGCATCCTGTTCGTTTCGACTGAATAGGACTATGTTATAATTAACCGAAATTCAATTATGGACTTACACGCTCTCACTCCCGCCGACGAGATACGCCGACGCATCGAAAAGATACAACTCGCGATGGCTGATGCCTCGATGCCGGCTATGCTCGTGACAAGCAACGCCAACATATATTACACTACCGGCAGGGTCATCAACGGTTATGTCTACATCCCCGCCGAGGGTGCACCCCTGTATTTCGTGCGTCGCCCTATCGGCATAGAAGCTCCTGATGTCATCTATATCCACAAGCCCGAGCAGATTGTCAACCTGATTGCGGGACACGGCTACGGCATTCCCGAGGCGATGGGCTTCGAGCTATCGCTCCTCGACGTGATGACCTTCGAGCGTCTCACCAAGGCTTTCCCGGGTGTCAAGCCGCTCAACGCCTCTGCGGTATTGCGCGCCGCCCGCTCGGTAAAGACCGATTTCGAGCTTGACATGCTCCGCCGCTCCGGCGTGAAGCATGAGCGTGTCTACCGTCGCATCCCCCATCTCTACGAAGACGGCATGAGCGACATCGAGCTTCAGATTGAAATCGAGCGTGTGTCGCGCCTTGAAGGATGCCTCGGACAGTTCCGCATAGCGGGTGAGTCTATGGAACTTTTCATGTCCAATATCCTCACCGGCGATAACGCCGATGCACCCACTCCCTATGATTTCGCCATGGGAGGTGCCGGACTCGACCCGTCGCTGCCCGTCGGGGCAAACGGCACAGTCATCAAGCCCGGTATGACCGTGATGGTCGACTCCAACGGTAATTTCACCGGCTATATGACCGACATGACCCGTGTGTTCAGCCTCGGCGAAATCGACGATCTCGCCCGAAGGACCCATCAATGTTCCATCGACATCTGCCGTGCCGTCGAGAAAGCTGGCGTTCCGGGCACTCCCGCTTCACAGCTCTACGAGCTCGCAATCTCCATTGTCAACGACCGCGGACTGGAACGCTATTTTATGGGTCACGCACAGAAAGCCGGTTTCATCGGTCATGGCGTGGGTATCGAGATTAACGAGCTGCCCGTCATCGCGCCGCGTAGCCGTGATGTGCTCGCCCGCGACAATGTGATAGCACTGGAACCCAAATTTGTAGTTCCCCACGTTGGTGCCACAGGCATTGAAAACACCTATATCGTCACTGACCGCGGACTTGAATGTATCACCAACGCCCCTGAAGATATTATTAGTCTGAACTGATTTTTAAGAGTTACTTAAGCCCGATGAATTTAGCCGAAAGGATAGACTCAGCGCTTTTCCATACCGTAGGCGACACCGCCGACTCTCTCTCGCGCCCCTGCTATGTCGTGGGCGGATATGTACGTGACCTGTTTCTTCACCGTCATTCCAAGGATGTCGATTTCGTCACCGTAGGGAGCGGCATCGAGGTTGCCGAGGCGGTTGCCGCGAAACTCGGCAAAGGCACCCGCTGCAATGTGTTCCGCAATTTCGGCACCGCGCAGGTGAAACACCGCGGCACCGAACTCGAATTTGTCGGGGCGCGCCGCGAGTCATACACCCACGACAGCCGCAAGCCGATAGTAGAGGATGGCACCCTTGACGACGACCTCGCACGCCGCGACTTCACCATCAACGCCATGGCGATTTCGGTCAACAGCGCCACATTCGGCGAGCTTGTCGACCCCTACGACGGAGTGGGCGACCTCGACCTTCAGCTGATACGCACACCGCTTGACCCCGATATCACTTTCAGTGACGACCCTCTGCGCATGATGCGCGCCATCCGCTTCGCCACACAGCTCGGGTTTACCATCTATGACGAGACATTTGACGCAATCGCCCGCAACGCATCGCGCATCGAGATAATCTCGCGTGAGCGTATCGCCGACGAACTTATGAAAATCATGGCATCACCTGTTCCCTCGATTGGCTGGTATCTGCTCGACAACTGCGGGCTCCTTCCCTACATCCTTCCCGAACTTGCCGCCATGAAAGGGGTGCAGACAGTAAAGGGGCGCGGTCACAAGGACAATTTCGACCACACCCTTCAGGTGCTCGACAACGTGGCGCGCACAAGCGACAATGTATGGCTCCGATGGGCGGCACTGTTCCACGACATCGCCAAGCCCGTCACAAAGCGTTGGGACGACCGCCTCGGCTGGACATTCCACAACCACAACTTCATCGGGGCAAAGATGCTTCCCCGCATATTCCGCAACATGCGTCTCCCCCTCAATGAGAAAATGAAATATGTGCAGAAAATGGTCGAGCTACACATGCGTCCCATCGCCCTCGTAGAGGAGGAGGTGACCGACTCTGCCGTAAGACGTATGCTTTTTGAGGCAGGTGACGATATCGAGGACCTGATGACACTCTGCGAAGCCGATATCACCTCAAAAAACCAGGAAAAGGTGCGTCGCTACATCGAAAACTTCAAACTCGTACGCAATAAGATGGCAGAGCTTGAGGAACGTGACCGCATCCGCAACTTCCAGCCCCCGGTTACAGGCGAGGAAATTATGCAGATATTCAGTCTTCCCCCGTCGCGCGAAGTAGGCATAATCAAGGAAAGCATAAAAAACGCCATCCTCGACGGTGTGATTCCCAACGAACGTGAAGCCGCCCTCGATTTCATGTACAAAACCGCCGCCTCCCTCGGCATCACCCGTCCCACGACATCTGAAAACTGAAATCTGACAACTCCCGACTTTTCCCCTTGTCGGGAAAAGAGTCACCAGGTTATATCTCGTAGCTGTAGGGGCGGCTGGGAGGCGCCCGCGTTGCAAGGATGAGTGCGGGCGAGCTTCCACTCGCCCCTACAACGGTCTGTAAATCAGTATGTAGTTGCAACAGGAGGTTGCCCGCAGGGCATCATCCCTATTTAGCCGTAGTGTTGAGCGAAGCGAAACCTACGGAAAAGGGTGCAGCCACAGGCTTTTCCCGTCAGAGAATCATCCCTGTTTAGCCGGTGGTTGAGCGGAGCGATACCACCGGGAATGAATTGATAATAAGATGTTTCCGTTAGGAATCATCTCGGAGTACTTTTGATGATTCCCTGACGGGAAACATTCCGCCTTGGCTTGCTGTCCGGGGGTTTCGCTTCGCTCAACACCCCGGCTAAATTTGGATTTTTCCTTGCGGGAAAGGAGTTGTCAGTCATATTTTAGATTGTATCGCGTAGCTGTAGGGGCGCCTGGAAGGGCGCCCGCGTTGCATGGATGGATGCGGGGGAGTTTCCACTCGCCCATACTTTTGGTTATATTCCAAAAATTTGCTTATTTTGACCTTATGTCCATCCGTATCCCCTCTGAAAACTGAAATCTGACAACTGACAACTGACAACTGACAACTCCCAACTCCCTACCCTATTGCTGCTTGATATTTGGCAACCGTGGTGGCCTTTTTGATGAGTTTGGCGGTCTTATGCCCTATTTCCGGTTCAAGATAATCCCAAAACGGCTTTATCTTCATAAGTATCTGGGTGTCGCCACACAATGTGTCGGCATAATACGCAAAAATCTCATTATGAAAGCGCATAATCTTTTCAAGACGCTCATCGGCACTCCATTCGCGTCCCTCGCGCCACTCAGCAATAAGCGACGGACGCGCCAGCAATCCGCGGCCAATCATCACTCCGTCGGCACGACTTAACACGGCATCAATATCGGCGGGGGTGGCAACGTCGCCATTGAAAATCACCGGATGGGAAAGAGATTCCCGCAACCGGGCGTAAGCATCCATATATAGTTCACCACCATACTGCTGAGCAGCGACACGCGGATGCACCGTCACATGACTTAACGGCATACGGTTGAGCAGCGGTACAGCGGGGATAAACTCGTCGGGCGAAGTAATGCCGAGCCGCATCTTGACTGAAAAAGTAATCCCGTTCCGCGACTCGACGGCAGCAGCTATCTTTTCCAGTTCCGCGACATTGGCAAGCAAACCGGCACCACGACCCTTCTTCACCTGCGGAGGGAACGGGCAGCCCATATTCAGGTCAATACGATCAAATCCCGCACCGGCGACTGCATCGACAAGCCTGGTAAATTCCTCAACGTCACGGAATATCACTTGCGGCAGAAGGCGCATTCCCTCATTAAAGGGCGAGGTAATGTCGCGCAGGTCGCGACGGCGGATGTCACCGTGTTCGACGCGGAGAAACGGCGAACAATAAAGCGTATCGCCACCTCCGTATATCTCTGAATGATAATGCCTGAACGGGGCATCGGTATAGCCCTGCATAGGCGCAACTGCAACTTTTTCGTTCCTACTCATAATCTTTTAACCATTAACCTTTTAATCTTCATGCCTCAAGCATGATTTACTGACTGTCATAGCCGAGTCGACGGTGAGTACGCCCCGCGCCACCAGCCGCCTGACCTCCGCTATCACATCTTCCTTGCGACATGAACTCTCATTAATAAGATAGGCAAGTGACCGTGGCTGACGCTCCACCATATATAATATTGTCGCGTCAAGTCCATCGGGAGCCGGTTTACGAGGGCGCCGGCTGCGGCACACGTCACACTTTCCGCAATCCTTTTCCGGCTTTTCCCCGAAATACCGCAGCATGACGTTGACGCGACATTCATCATCGGCAAAAGCGAAACGCTTCATAGACTCGATGCGCTTCACCAAGCGGTCACGCTGATGCTCGTAGACACTGAGAGGCAATGCCACATACTTCGGCAACTCGCGCGATGTGGTATAATATAAATAGGGGGTACTCTTACGCGGTATATACTGGAGGATATGCATCCGCGACAACTTCAGCAGGGTCTCATAGACACGCTGCTCCGACGCCTCGGCGCGGCGCGCGATTACCGACTCATTGATGTACACGAAATCGGCAAACAGCCCCGTATAACTACGCAAAATCACATTAAACACCGACTCTTCTTCCCTGTCAAGACAGATGCCGTAAAACTCCTCCTTCTTTGCAGTGATCATGATGCGCGACTGCATCGTGACCTCCTCGATAAACTCGAAATAACCCGACTGGGTGAGAAGCTGCATGGCACTACGCGTGGGAAGCGGCGGCAGCCCGTAAGTCTTCACAAACAAAGCGAAGTTAAATTCATATACCATATTATAGCCGCTCCCGACAGCCACTTCCACGAAATTGCCTGCAAGCTCATAGACGCGGCGTATGAAATCCTTGTCAGGAAACGCATCGGAAACCATGCGTGTCAGCCGCCCCTTGTCGGTCTTCGCCACAAGCAGCACTGCGAACGATTCCTTGCCGTCGCGCCCGGCACGTCCCGCCTCCTGATAATACTCTTCAAGCGATGAAGGGAGGTCGTAATGCACCACTACCCTGACATCGGGCTTGTCGATTCCCATGCCGAAAGCATTGGTTGCCACCATCACGCGCACCTCGTCATCTTTCCAGGCGCGCTGCTTTTCGTTTTTATCCTCGATATCAAGTCCGGCATGATAAAATTCGGCGGAGATACCGGCATCCTCAAGCATCATGGCTATCTCACGGGTGCGCTTGCGTGACCTCACATACACGATGGCACTACCGGCTGTCGAAGTGAGTATGTTGACAAGCTGGCGGTCCTTGTACATGTCGTTACGCACGATATATGAGATATTTTCACGCGAAAAACTTTTAGCAAACACGCGCTTCTCGTCAAATCCAAGGCGCACCATTATATCGTCAACCACTTCGGGAGTAGCTGAAGCGGTCAGGGCAAGCACAGGAACCGACGGGAAGTATCCGCGCAGCTCGCCGATTTTCAGATACGACGGGCGGAAATCATAGCCCCACTGCGAGATACAGTGTGCCTCGTCGACTACAATCAGACTCACCTCTATCTCGCGCAACACAGCTATGAACTGCTCGGAACGCAGTTTTTCGGGCGAAACATAGAGCATCTTCACTTTGCCGAGGCGACAGCGGTCAAACACCAGGGCATGCTCGCTGCGGGTGAGTCCCGCGTGTAGATAAGCCGCCTTTATCCCTCGCTCACGCAGATTGTCGACCTGATCCTTCATCAACGATATCAGCGGAGTCACCACCACGGTCAGTCCCGGCAGTAACATCGCCGGCACCTGGAATGTAATCGACTTACCGCCGCCGGTAGGCAACAGTCCGAGAGTATCATGACCGGCAAGTACCGACTCGATTATGTCGAGCTGGAGAGGGCGGAAATCATCATAGCCCCAGTAGCGTGACAATATGTCGCGGGGAGAGAGTGCCATGACAGCGGTCAATCATTGGCAATGCGGATACCCTTCACCTGAAGCTGTATGCTGTTTGCCGCGTTCTGATGCTTGTTTTCCTCAATGGTGTAGCAGATGTCAAACGGCTTGTGGGCGTGAATATGGTCGAAAAATTCGCCCATATTGAATGCGATGCCGTTGAACACCTTTCCCGACGTATTGTCGACAAGCTCCAGCTTGATATGTTCAAGATGTTTCCCTACGAGCTTGCTTGTGCCGAAATCCAGCACACCGCGTGTGCAGAACACCGGCTTCTGATTGCCCGGTCCGAATGGATTGAATTTGCGCAGATAGCCCAGAAACTCCGGCGTAATCTCGGAAAACGTGATGTAAGCATCGATATCGAGCTGCGGTGTGAGCTGTGACGGAAGTATGTTTTCAGCCACATACTCCTCAAAACGCCGCGTAAACTCCGGGATGTTTTCCTCTTTCATCGACAGCCCGACGGCATAAGTGTGACCCCCGAAATTCTCAAGCAGGTCGCGTGAGGCATCAATAGCACTGTACACGTCAAATCCCTGCACCGAGCGCGACGAGCCGGTCGCGAGCCCGTTGGAGAGAGTCAGCACTACTGAAGGCTTATAATAAAGTTCGGTAAGGCGCGATGCCACGATACCGATTATACCTTTGTGCCAGTCTTTATTGTAGATGACTATCGACTTTTTGCCGGTGAGCAGGTTGCGGTGATTCTCGATGATGGCGTTAGCCTCCTCGGTGATGCGCTTGTCAAGTTCCTTGCGGTCCTTGTTGTATTGGTCGATATTTTTCGCCTTCTGATAGGCATCGGCAAAGTCACGTGACACAAGCAGCTCCACCGCCTCACGCCCGCTCTGCATACGCCCCGAAGCGTTGATGCGCGGACCTATCTTGAAAATAACATCGCTGATTGTGATTTCACGGTTGCTGAGCTGACATATCTTGATGATGGCGCGCAATCCCACATTAGGATTGGTATTGATGCGCTTCAACCCCCAGTAGGCAAGCACACGGTTTTCGCCTACCATAGGCACAATATCGGCGGCAATGCTGACAGCCACCAGGTCAAGCATGTTTTCAAGGTCATTGCCGGTGATGCCGTTGCTCTTGGCAAACGCCTGCATAAACTTAAAGCCCACACCGCAACCCGACAGATGGGGACACGGATATGTGCTCCCCTCAAGTTTAGGATTCAGAATCGCCACAGCCGGCGGCAACTCTTCATCAGGCACATGATGGTCACAGATTATGAAATCTATGCCCAGCGATGCAGCATACTTGATTTCCTCGATAGCCTTGATGCCGCAGTCGAGGATTATGATCAGCTTCACTCCCTCGGCATGAGCCTCGTCAATGGTCTTGAACGATATGCCATAGCCTTCGTCATAACGTGTGGGAATGTAATACTCAATGTTGGAGTAAAAATTTTGCAGGTACTTGTACACGAGTGCGACCGATGTTGTCCCGTCGACATCGTAATCGCCAAATACCATAATTTTCTCCTTTGACCCCATGGCTTTGTTAAGCCTGTTTACAGCCTTGTCCATATCGGGCATAAGGAACGGATCGTGCAAATCCTTGAGCGACGGGTGGAAAAAACGCTCCGCCTCGTCGACCGAAGATATGCCGCGTTGCACCAGTAGCTCGCTAACAGGATGGCATTTGGCGTATTTCGACGCCAACTCCGTCTCTGATTTTTGTTGTTCTGTAGTAAGGGGTAAGTAATTCCATTTACTTATCATTTATGTTGTTTTTTATTTTTTGCATAGCAAAAATGCCCATGGGTCACATGAGCTGAAGAGAGAGACAAGGCTGTCTGTGCCGGCTATTCATCGCGTGACGGGGAGAGGTCGCGAAAGCAAGCTTTTCGGCATATTGCAAATATAGCCATTTCTTTTGAAAAAATGGCTATACTATTTATCCTTTTATATTAAATTAAACATTTCAGGAATCGGCATTCTGAATATGCACATCCATCTGCGGGAACGGGAAATGAAGCCCCTTTTCGGGTAACTCTTTGTAAAACCGCTCATTCATTTCAAAATAAAGCGCCCAATAGGTCGACGACGGGGTCCACGCCCTCACCACAAGGTCGATGCTGCTTGAATTAAGGGTGTTCAGCGCCACAAAAGGCGAGCGGTCAGCCTTGGCGAGCAACGCCTTTGCCTGGGCATGACGCTCCTCGATTTTGTTGGCGATACCGGCAACCGTCTTTTTGCTCGAGAAAGTACGCCGCCACCAGGATATCTTCACCGGCTCGTCAAGCATCTTTTCAGCCTCGGCAGCTTCGGCATCCGCCTCCTGTGGAGGCAGGTTGCGCTCTTTACGGTCATCCTCTACATATTTCTTCACCACACGCGGGTCGCTCAGGAGCATTTCCAGTATAGCATCTTTTGCCACAGTCACGTCATCGCCATAGGCAATCGACACGGTCCAGTCGACACGGCGGTAATCTTCCTTGGAATAGTTGTTGATAGAGCTGGTCGAAAGCGGACCGTTAGGTATGATTATCTGCTTGTTGTCGGCAGTGTTGATTATGGTGCTGAATATCTGTATTTCCTTTACCGTACCGGCAAAGCCCTGTGCCTCGATATAGTCGCCAATCTTGTAAGGCTTCAGAAGCAAGATAAGCACTCCACCGGCAAAGTTCTGCAATGTGCCACTGAGTGCCAGACCGATAGCGACACCGGCAGAGGCAAAAATGGCAAGGAACGAACTTGTCTCGATACCGAGGATACTTATTACTGTCACCACAAGGATGAAGTAAAGCAATATCTTTATAAGACTGAGTATGAAGGTCGACAATGAACGGTCAAACTGGCGCCGGATAAAAATCGAGTCGACTACCTTGTATATTCGCTGTATGATGAACTTTCCTACATAGAACACCAGTATCGCGATTGCAAGATGTATGGCGAAATCGACGATACCGCTTACCGCACGATTTATAAAGTCGTCAAACGACATATTCTCAAGAGCCTTCATCCCTGATGATGCCTTTGCCACCGTATCGGCAGGTGCCGGTTCCGGCAGTTGTGATGTAGCACTCTGTATAATCTGATCAAATTGTATGCCTGTCATATATATCTGCTAATATACTTGAATATTCGATTTATCTTTCCTGTCAGAATCCGAATGCCGGCGCAACCACGTCATTCCACCATTGCAGGTCGTCGTAATGTCCCGGGAGCAGCACGGAATCGGTCTCCGCATCTACTATGTAACACGACACACCGTGGCAATTGTTCAAATCAATCGCCGGAAGGCTCAATGACATCTGTGGGGTATTTTCGTTATAAATTACAAATTGCGCCATCGCCGCATCATAATCGGCAAGAAGCCGGGCATCGGATGTCAGTGACCGCATGTAATGAGTCAGGTCAAAAAAGTAGTCACGGAAACTTGAAGTGCCATATTGTTGCTGCACATATCCCTGTGAGGGCTGCGCGTTCTGTCGCATTATCGCGTTGACGGCTTTGGCAACCTCACCGATATGTCGCATGTCGTAGACAGCCATTGTACTGCTGCGTGACCGCCCGGAAAGAGCATCGTATGAGTCAAATGTATTTTTTGCCGCTTTAACAAGGTCAGGTGTTTTCTCGAAGAAACATTCCACATTCAGGTCATAAGGCATTCCGTCAAGCGGTGTCTCGGCAGGTGAAGCCACAATATAAGGGGCGGCATCACGTATCTCGTAGAGCGATTCTATATTGCCCATGAAACAGCAGTCAAAGTATATGAATGAGAATTGTTCGCCCTGCAACGCCTTGCCGAGGTCAGGTATCGTCATCTGATAATTGCCGTCGATACCCCACGACTTGCTCACCTTGGTCTCCGGAGTTCTGCCGTAGTCTATCCAACCGCTTGCATGACTCCACAATACGAGTCCGTAATCGGCGGCGGGTGCAATAGCCCGCATATCGTCAAACACATTTTTCATTGCCCGGATAGATACGGATGAAAGACCGTCGTCATACTCCTTTATCGTTTTCAATCCTTCATCTTCGGTTATTTCCCCAAGTACAGGATTACCTCTCAAATCAGCATGATATACGAGCAATCTTCCGCCATTTAACGCGCCTGCGGCTACAGCTCTCTCCATTTCGGCGATATCACGTTCATCCCAACCGCTGCCGAGCGAGTTGTTTCCGGCAATGTAAACCAGTACTGTACGCGATACACCGGCAGGCACATCGGGCTCGTCACTGCCGCAAGAAGCCATAATCAGAGCAAAAAGCAATGTGATAATATAATGTCTCATAACATTGCAAAGGTAACAATTTCTTTTGTTATAAATCATAAAATACTCTAAACGCAGTCTAATATCATGGAAATCTATTGGAATTACCGCTATATTTGCAGGAAAATCATCATTATACGTATGCAATCACATTTCAAGATAGCGGCAACGGCATTAGCACTGGGCTGCCTGACGCCACAACTTTCGGCACAATCTTACTTTGATCTCGTGGGCGATGCCGACAAAGCGATAAGCGAAGGGAAATGGCAAAGTGCCGAAGACCTGCTTACCGAAGCGATTGAATCGCAACCGCTTAACCCGTCTAACATATTGCTGCTATCCAATCTCGGTATCGTACGTTATAATCTTGGCAAAGACAGTCTGGCAATAGCCACACTGGATGAGGCTCACAGGCGCGCCCCGGTGTCGGTCACGGTTCTGTCCAACCGCGCGCAGGTGCTCACGGCAATGGGGCGCGACAAAGATGCCTACGCTGACTATTCCCGCATAATCGAGCTTGATTCCACACTTACAGAGCCGCGCTACATGCATGCCATCATGGCACTCCGACAGGATGAGTTTGACAAATCGTTTGAAGACTGCAAGGCACTTGAACAGCTCTCACCGGAAGCCCAGGAGACACAGATTGCATACGCGTCATACTATTCGGCTACCGAGCAATGGGTAAACGCGATACCCTATTATACCGCTATACTTGAGAAGACACCATCCACAGAAATGTACGCGGCACGTGCCGTGTGCTATCTGATGCTGCAGCGGCTTAATGAAGCATCAGCCGACATTACCTCAGGACTTGAACTCAATCCCGAAGATGGCGAACTTTATTTATACCGAGCCTATCTTAACAAAATGCGCTACATGAACGAAGACGCACGTGCCGACCTCACAAAGGCAATCCGCCTCGGCATCGACCGCAAGCGCGCCATGCAACTCATTGAGGAATAATCGATTTTTTGGAAACACCGATTCCCCAAGGGGAATCATCCGCGTTTAGCCGTGGGTTGAGCGAAGCGATACCCACGGAACAGGCGCGCACCCGTAATTGTTTCCCGGAGGGAATCATCTGGCGCGATCCAGGATGATTCCTGGCGGAAACATCCGCCTTCGTCTGCTCTCCGTCGGTATCGCCGCGCTCAACCGACGGCTAAATCCGGGATGTATCCCTGCGG
>OIYT01000128.1_pt1 | contig 101409 bp, 97 predicted proteins | sample 1588201 | NCBI WGS metagenome assembly OIYT01 (sample SAMN03283260) | human gut metagenome | biome: human-associated habitat; material: feces | host: Homo sapiens | place: USA | collected 2013
TTATTTAGTTTTCTATTTTTTTATTATTATTATTTCTATTAAACTTTTAACAGTTTATTTCTATTAAAAGTTTAATTTTCTAATTATTTAAACATTTAATTTTACTAATATTATAACCTTTTTATCTTTTACAATCAAGATAAATTTTTAACTTTCATTAACATTTTAATATTTTATTTTTATAATAGTTTTATATTTATTACTTTATTTATTTTATTAGCTTTTTAGTTTTTTATGATTATAAACTTTTTATCTTTTTATTTTTTAATTTATATTAACTTTATTTACTTTTTAATTTAATTAATAGTTTATTAATATAAGTTGTCTTAACTTTTTATTTTTTTAGTTTTATTAACATTTTATGTTTATATTTTTATTAATGTTTAATTTTTATTGACTTTTTATATTTTTAAAATATTAAGTTTTCTAAACTTTTTATGTGAATATAACAAAAACAAAACCTAAAACACTCATAAGCTATAATGATAAAAAAATATAGGCAAAATTTTCGCAGAAATGCCCCGTAAACGATTTTAATTTATAAGCGCAAAGTTTTGTGCTTATAAATTAAAAAAACGCTCAAAACGAAATTATAACGATTTTAAAGCTAAACCACTAAATTTGAATAACTCTATTATGGCCATATTCATTCTCTAACGAACAAAAACACTTATTAGCATACAAAAACCTTAATCAAAATAAAAAACAGCTCAAAATCAAAATTCAAAAATAAATTATGACATTTGGGCATTTTTGTCATAATTGTGTTATAATAAAGTTATCATCTATGACAACTGGGCATTTTTGTCATAATTATTAAAAATGATATAATACAGCCCATCAAATCAGGATTTTAAAGACTTATCCACAATTATGACTTTTGTAGAGACCAAAAGTCATAATTCGGAGACCAAAAGTCGCAGTTTAGAGACCAAAAGTCATAATTAAAGAAAAATAGAGAGACTAAAAGTCATAATTAAGAGACCAAAAGTCATAATTAATAAATGTCCATAACTTCAGTACGGCTCGAGCGTAAAGCTATTTTAATAATTATTATTGGTGACTAAAAGTCGCAATAATAATTTTTTTAAAACCCCCATAAATAAAGGGTTTGCAGCACTTATCCACAGTTTTTTTCATCTCCCTTGTTGTTATTATTATTATTATTATTATAAACAACAACAAGTATAAGTAGTACGTAAATATAAGGAGAATATATGGTGAATACAAATCAAAAAACAAAAAAGAAAAAGAATGAACAGGTACTTTTATTTGAATTACCGCGTTCAGAAGTAAAACCTGATAACGCAGTAGGTTTTTCTAAAGAAACAGTTCTCGCAAAAGGTAGTATAGGCTTATATGCGCACCGAATATTAAGAATTTGCGCAAGCCAAATAAAAGACAATGACCCAGATGATAAAACTTATAGATTTTCGATTGGTGACTTTGCAGAAATTTTTGGACTATCAACAGATAAAATACACTCTAAAATAAAAAAAGCATTAGTTGAACTTGCAAGTACAACAATTATTTTACCTATTGAACGTGGCCGCGTAACAAGTTACATAGCATGGGGCCAAATTTATGATGCAGAAGTTGAAATAAGTTTTGACCCAATTTTAAAACCTTTATATCAAAAAAATCTTGCTGGAAAATATCCGCTGCAATATATACGTGGTTTTGCATATAGTTATACATACAGATTTTACGAACTGTTTTTATATAAACTTAAACAAAGTGGGCAGGAAAAAGTAAATTTTTATATTAGTGTAGACGAACTAAGACAATGGCTGAATATACAAGGAAGTTATAAAAATTTTGCTGATATACGTAAAAGAATTTTAATTCCAGTAATTTCAGACATAAATGGAAAAAGATTTTCTGCAAATTCAAGAATTGTTGAAAATGATTATTGCAATCTAACTGTAAACTATGAAGAAGTTAAAGAAAGTAGAAAAGTTATTGGTTTAAATTTTGATGTAGTAAAAAAAGAAAATAGAGAAATAATAGAGTTTCATAACGTTGGTCAGGAAGATATGCCAGTATTTGAAGCATTATCAAAAGAATCCAAGGTTGCATACGAAGCATTTAAAAAATGGCGCGTACCACAAATTGTTATTAGCGAAGCATATCAAAAGTATGGAGCTGAAGATTTTTATAAAATTTACTTAAATGTTGAAAACGCTATTGCAAATGGAAAAATTAAAAACAAAGGTGGTTATGCAGCAACTTGTTTAAGGGGAGGTTATACATACGAAGGAAACGTTAATAAAAAAATAACAGATGAAATTAAACAAATAAGTCCAGAAGAAATTTTAGAGACTAAACGTCTGGAAGAAAAAATTGAAAAACTTACAAATGAAGAAAAAGAAAAAATCACACAAGGGCTATTAAATAAATTTGCAAATGATGCAGTTACAATTACAATTATTAAAAATAAAACTTTTGATGAAATCAAACAAAATTTCTTCGGCAAGAAAATTTTAACTGAGTATATTCGCAATATGAAATAAAAGTGGGAAAAACTAATCCCACTTTTTTTATTGTGACTTTTGGTCTCTGTTATTTTAAAGAAAATATAAAATACAAAACGAAATATGACAAAAAGTCTCCTAAAAAACAAAAAGAGAAAAAGTCATAACACAACAAACTATGACAGTTAGTCTCTAAATTTTAAAAGAAGTTTAATTAAATTTAGAGCATTAAAGAAATATGTAATTATGACATTTAGTCTCCAAAGAATTTTAGATGCAAAAAAATATTACGACAAAAAGTCTCCAAAAATTTTACTTTTTAGTTATATATGATATAATAATTCTGGGACAGAATTTAAAACCTATCTGCAAAACAATTATAGAAGTATGAGGAACTTCTATGGTGGTTTTGTAGATAGGTTTATTCTTTTTTAAGGATAAAATAGGGTAAACTGAAATTAAAATATAAACCAGGCAGTATCATTACACAAGTGTAATGCGCACTTATGAGTTTCTCATTTTACAAATGCAGAAACTCGCGCGCCCTGCGGGGCCGATTTTAAAACGCTGTTTTAAAATCTCCCGGCGATAGTCATCGCCTGCCAAGCTGCGCTTGTATAAATTGTAAAAATTTTCTGCGAAAATTTTTTAAAACATAATTGCAAGGCCGGATAAAATTACCGGCTCTGCAATTAAACTCACTCGGAGGAATTGGCCATGGCAACCTATCACTGCAAATTAAATAAAGGTAAAGGCAGCTATTGTTTATCTCATGCCAATTACATCCTTCGTGAAGGAAGATACAGCAAAGAAGCAAGCGGCCACGAAGATTTAGTTTATAAAGAGTCAGGCAATTTACCTGCCTGGGCAAATAGTCCGCAAGAATTTTGGAAGGCAGCAGGCACCTATGAAAGAGTAAATGGTGTTGCATATTTTGAATTGGAAATTGCACTTCCTAACGAACTGTCTGATGAAGAAAATAAAAAAATTGTCCAGGAATATGTTAAACAGGTTATTGGAAACAAGCCTTATACTTTTGCAATTCACAATAAACCAGCTTCGTTGAATGAAGATATAAAACAACCTCATGCGCATATAATGTTTAGTGAAAGAGTAGCAGAAAAAACTGTCGATTACACTAAAGAACAATTTTTCAAAAGATATAATCCACGTCATCCTGAACGAGGTGGCGCAAAAAAAGATACGCGATTTACTGCCATGTGTGGTAAAGAAAATATAAAGATAGTTCGACAAAATTTAGAAAAAATTATTAACAAAAGTTATGAAAATAATGGTTTAAATATTCGCGTTTCGTCAGCTACTTTGCAGGAACTTTACAATGAAGCAGTTGCTAAAAATGATACTGACCTTGCAAATTATTATAACCGCGCACCGGAAAAACATCTCGGTCCTGAAGAAGTACAGAAAATAAAAAGCGAAACTAAAAATTTAAAAACAAAAGAAGAAAAAAAGGAATACTTCACAAATTTTGCCAGCGATGCTGCACTTGATATGTTTTACGCACGTCAATGTAAAGAGGCCGCAGCTGAACTTATGCAGTTAAATAAAGAACGGGAAGAACTGCATAAAAAAATTGAAGAACTTGAAAAAATCCAGGAGCAAATTAATAAAACCAAAGAACTTGCTGAAAAGCCGGTTGTTAAATTTGTTGCATCTGATGCAGTAGAAATTTTGAATAACTATATTAAAAAACTTACTGATGAAGAACGAAATGCACATAAACAATCTGTTGACATCAGCAAATTTGTGCTGTCTGAAAAACGGATGCTTATGTATGCACAAGCAGTTTATACACATGGAGCAACAAAGAAACTTATAAAAGAATTTAATAATATTAAGTGCATTGAGAAAAAATATAATGATGCGTATACAGCCTGGGTAAATACAAAACCGACCGGGTTTAATCCTGTTGCCAGATATAAATATGCAGAAGAACAAACGCGCCTCGAAAAATGGAAAGCAGATATTGATTATAAAAAAGCAGCCAACCAGGCAAAAATTGATTATATGAATAAAGAGCTACACAAGCCTGAAGCAAAAACTAAAATACAAAAAATGGTTAATTCGCTGCGTAAGAAAAATGATATACGAGCAGAACGCGCAAGCAATTTCAGAGATTACAGTAAGCAACTAAATAACCAGATTGCTCTATGTATTGCCGTCCGTAACAGAATGAAAGGCTATGTATATGATAAAGAACATAACCTTACACTACCGGATAAAATATACCAGAGTATCAAAACAGGGGATATTACAGGAGCTCAAAATGTAATTAATGAGTTGCGCAGCGCAGTTAATAAACTTGAAAATAACCGTGCCCAGGGCACTAATACCGGTCACTTCTTATCACGTAATTATGATGATGAAAAAGATAAAGGTGGAATGGAAAGATAAAAAACATTTAACAACAGCTTTTTATTGTAGCTTTTTGGATAATACAGGGGACAATTTTCGTTTTGGGCTCCCAGACTGTGAATGGTGGTTAGAAAACAAAAAGAACAAATAAAAAAGAGCCATACTTTTTAAAAGTGTGGCTCTTTAAATTTATAACTATCTTTCTAAAAACCAACGTTGCTCGTCGCAAAACAGATAATAAACGGTGCTGCCGGTACGGCAGGTATAGCGCATACCCTGCCCGCCTTGTTTTAGTGACGCTGCCGGACGCATATCAGATACTTTATCTATATTTATCTTCCGGCCGGCCCAAATAAAGGAAATGGGAATTATGCGGCCGGTATTATCAAACTTTGCGGTAACTTCGAGATAATCCATTTATTTGCCCCCTTTAGCGGAAATAAGAATAAGGATGTATAACATGGTCATCTTTTGGATTGATGCGCAGCTTATCATCTAATAATATTGCGGCGCGCAGCACTGCATCATGGCCATACCTGCGGCGCAGCTGGTCAACTGCTTTGGCAAGCCTGTCTTTTTTATCGGTAGTGTCCGGCGCGAACATATCCAGCTGATACCCTTTTTCTGCCGTTACCAGGTTAATGCCGCGCACGCCTATGCTGCGCAGGTGCTTATTTGTATAAAAATCGTAATTTCTATTAAGCAGCTGCATGGCTGCGTTAAGTATATCTTCGACATAACAGGTGGGGTAGGGAAGTTTCATCTGCCTGGTCACGGAATAAAGGCTGCTGTCACGTAGCGTAATTTCCACGCCTGTACATTTTAGTGCGTTTTCGCGCAAGCGGGCTGCCACGGACTCTGCCAGGCAGATATATACAAGTTTTGCTTCATCCGCGCTTGTTATATCGCGTGGAGTGGTGACACCATTGCCAATGCTTTTTATTGCGCTGCGCTCGTCGATTGTACGAACAGGAGCAGTATCCATGCCGCGGGCAAAGTCGGACAAAATCAGTCCCCATTTGCCAAGCGATAATTTTAATAACGCCGGGTCACGCCGGGCGAGGTCGCCAATGGTTAAAATAGCAATGCCTTTTAATTTACGTTCCGTGGCGTGCCCAACGTACAGCAAATCTGATGCAGGTTTTTTCCAGATTATATCCTGGTAATTTTCCAGCGTGATACAGGTAACTGCATCCGGCTTTTTGTAATCGCTGCCGAATTTGGCAAAAATTTTATTCCAGCTCACGCCGATAGAAACAGTTAAACCTAATTCATTTTTTACCGTATTACGGATTTTTTCGGCAATTTCCGGGCCGGTGCCGAAAAGATTTACCGAACCGGAAACATCAAGCCACGCTTCATCAATGCCAAAGGCTTCTACCTGGTCTGTAAAACGGTAATAAATTTGCCGTGCCGCCCGGCTGAACCGCAGGTATTTATCGTAATGTGGAGGCACGCAAATAAGGTCAGGTACTTTTTCTTTGGCCTGCCAGATGGCTTCGCCGGTTTTTACGCCCAACTTTTTCGCCGGCATGTTTTTGGCCAGAATTATGCCGTGCCGGTTGGCCGGGTCGCCTGCGACTGCCACGGGTTTACCGCGCAGCGCCGGATTATATAAACACTCAACAGAAGCGTAAAAATTATTCAAGTCAACGTGTAATATGGTACGCATGGCTGCTTTCCTCACAATATTATAACAAACGTGAGTTTGTTATAAATCATTATAAAACGAACAAAAGGAAAAAGCAAGCATAAAAAAACAAAACCTGCTTTTACAGCCAACGAAAAGCAGGTTTTGTATATGGGGAATGTGCCAAATTATGAAGAATTTGATGATGTAGGAATAATCTAAAAATGGCACGGAGCATATTTTACAAAATAATACAGGTAATGTCAAGAAAAAATGTAAGCCGTTTGCCTTCGCGGAAAGCAAGGCTTGCCGAACTGCTTTTTTATTCATACGCGGCACAATGCCGGGTGCCGTGTATGATGCTTTGGAGGCCGCCCTGGTTGGAGCGGTTTTTTTATTCATATTTTTATCCGCTTTTCACGGCTTCGATTTTAACGGTGTGCCTTTTGCCGGGCGGCAAGGATGAACTTTGCGGCTGCATGCCGTCCTTGCCTGCGGCTGCCCACCGTTTTTTAATCTGCGCCGAAAGCGGCAAAAAACAATCGCGGAGAGCGAGGGGGACGGCGCAAGGGTCGCCAACCCTTCCAATCCCACGGCGGTAAACGCCTGCGCCAATAGGGCTTTGCGTTACGCCTACTGTTAAAGAATGGAGTGTATATGTATGAACAGAATTGAAATCACCGCAAGACTTACGAAAGACCCCGAAATTATTTTTGGCAAAAACGGCAGAGCCGTTGCAAAATTTTCCGTTGCTGAAAACGTGTATGACAAGCGTGAAAAGGTAACAAAGCCGCAGTTTTTCAATGTAATCGCCTTTGGTAAGACTGCCGAACTTATTGGAGATACCTTATCCAAAGGTAATAAAATCCATATCGGCGGTAATGTTGAGGTACGGCAATATGAAAAAGAGGACGGCAGTAAAGGAATTTGGGTGCAAATCCTTTTGAGAGAATTTGAATACTGCGAGAAAAAAGAGCAGCCTCAGCAGTCTAAACAGCAGGCAAAGAAAGAGCAGATGGCATAAATGGATAACCCCTTGATTTTAGATAACGGCAAGGATATTGTCTTTTACTGCGCAAAACTTGAAGGTAAAACAACGCTTACAGCCTGTGAGGAATTTTGCCAACGGTACAGCAGCTGCGATAACGCAGGTGCAGCCAACGATGAACTGGCACTTTATGAAAAAGCCGAGCAAACAGGTTATGGGCTTGAAGAACTTATCAAAAAAGCCAACTGCAAAGACTATGCCGAATTTGTAATCCTGCTTTACGATATAGGCGCTTTAGCCTGCAAAGAGGGCGAAATGGAACGGATAGTTGAAGCACTGGATGATATAGACAGCAGTCCGGATTATTAAAAACAGCATAAGGATATGGGGCTTTGCCCCCAATCCTTAATTTTAATTCAGCGAGGTAACGGCAATGATTAAAATTAACTGGACAGAACAGTTTATAAAACAGCAGACAGAGTGCCTTGATATGCTGACAGAACTTATCGAATACGATAAACAGCACGGCAACCCACCGGAAAAGGCAAGGGTACTGGAAGGATTTATTGATACGCAGCGCAGGGCACTGGATATGGCAGCAACGCTTTTGCAAAAGCATAAGCCAGCATTGGAAGAAGCCGAAAAAGCAGAACGTGAGAAACGGCAGGCGCAGGAAAAAATCGAAGCAGCAAAGCGCAAGGAAGAAAGTAAAAAAACGCAGGTTAAAGAGGACTTAAAAAAAGCCACAAGCGAGGAAGGCAGCCTGTTCTGCGCTTTTGGTGATGAAGCGGATAAATCTGATGAAGAAGCCGAAGCGCAGGAACAGGAAATTTATGAGGACAGCGAAGCCGATGACGGCTACGGCTTTGAAGAAAATGACGATGACGAGGATTAAGGACGGTGTAGCAAAATGAAAAAACTTGCAGAACTTGCGATAGGCAATCAGATAATTGCAAACGATATGTATGTTAGGTATGGTTCGCCAACTATGTTTATTACCTACAAAGAAGATAAGCGTGAAAAAAGTTATTACAGGCAGGGATATTATCAGGCGCGCTGCATAAACTGCGGCGCACTGTTTACCGTAAAGCCTTACAGCGTATGGCGCAGCCACGCAGGTGTTACCTGCCCTGCCTGCGGCAGGCTGCATACCGATAATGCCGTAATGTACGGTGACAGCCCTGAAAGCCTGCTTCCGGATAACACCGTGATGAAGGTTATAGACTTTAAAGACAAAGTGGAACTCCGCATTAAATATACGGCAGTTTATTTCGGCAGATATGCCTACAAAACTTACAAATATTTAAAAAATATCACGGAAACCTACGTATTTGACGTTAAAAACAGCAGGTGCCTTTGGAGTAAGCAACAGGACGGCAAAGAAATTGCAAAAACGGAAATCGGCTATTTCAATGATTTTTTCAAGCTGCGTGAAAAAACAGCGCTTTGGTTTTACAGAAGCGACCATAAAATAAATAAAGGCAGCAGCTTTGCCGAACTTTTAAAAATCCTGCGCACGGCAGTAAATAAAAAAATAAAGGCAAACGGCAAAACGGCGAAACAACTTTATATAGGCGGTAATTTTGATAACAGGCTGTACGGTAATGTCCTTAACCTTGCTCACAGGGTAAGGTTTTGGGACAGCCAGAACGTAGAAGAAATGGCTTACGGCGAATGGTCAATGGCAAAATGGACTAATGAGGTTTTAGGAGAAAAGTACCTTCCTGAACGCTTTGAAGAACAGGTATACCTTGCAATGCAGAAAAGCGATTTTACAGCAGCCGTATGTAAAGTGCTGAAAATACCGAACATTCCACATACACGGCGCAACCTGCAATATGAAAATTTTGCAATCCTGCATGAGTGCTACAAGATTAAAAATTACGATGTAGCGCAGTCTATGTTTGAATATGCTGAAATCATAGGCGTAAAGGCTATCCCTCAAATCCGTGGTATGACAGCGTTTTACAATAAATTCATCAGCCTTTATCCCAAAATGCAAATGCAGTATATTATAGCGAAATGGAATGAGGAATACTACGATATTTTAAGGCTTTGGCGTGCAGCGGATAAAATAACGAAAGAGGAGTTTTATAAAAAGCCGCCTGCCTTATCCAAACTTCACGATTGGCTGTCTGTTGCAGTTGCAAAACAGAATGACAGAGAAATCATTTTTGATGTGCCTGTTGAAATAATAAACCGATACACAATGCTGATGAAAGCCTTCGGCGCAAAGTGTATTGAAAAAAACAGTGAGTTAAAATTTTGGGCAACAAGTTTAAAAAACTGCGCAGCAGGTTACAAAAACACAATTGGTGAAAAACGGCAGCTTGTAGGTATCAGCGATGATAGAGGTAAGCCGGTGGCACTTTTGGAGATTAACGGCACGAGTATTACGCAGGCAAAACTCTTTGACAATGACCCGGTTTATTACAGGAAAGAAATAAACAGCGTAGTTTTGGAGTTTGCCGATAAATGTGGGCTCAAAATACGCACAAGGGATGTATTAAAACAGGGTGACGAAAGGCAGCTGCCAGTAACGGCGATAGCATAAAGCATGCAGGAGCGATGCTCCTGCCGCCCTAATAAGGTGAGCAGCGAGCAAAATAAATGCTGAACTGGCCGAAGCACGCTGCTTTTTATACCTGGCAGAGGTTGCAAAAATACAGTTTTGCCGGAGCGCGGATTGTTAAAGCGCATCGGCGCGCAGCTTGCCTTTTGGCAGAGCCCTGCTTCTCTTTGCTTTATGCCCGCGCATAACGCAGGCGGCAGACTTTTACCGCCTGCCGCCATGTCTGCGGAAAAAGGTTGCGACAAACAGACAGTTTACTGCGCTCACTTGCTGCTCGCTGCGTAAACAGACTGTTTAACCGTGTCGCTTCCGGGCACATTTGCAGGCTGCTCTCCGTGCCGCCAGCTTGCGCACGGCCTGCGTTTATCCTGCAAAAGTGCCTGATTATGTTGCGCCTTTGATTTATAAGCAGAGGTAGGCGCAAGTTTAATACAGCATGGCTGCATTGATAAGAAACCGCTGGGAATGATATAATTAAAATAAATCTAAGAAAGTAGGGACAAGAATGTATAGACGAGTAACTGATGAGGAAATCAGATTAATAAAAATTATTGCACCTTATGATGCAAAACAATTCCGTTTAAACTTGTTGATGATGCACCACAGGAAGCTGTTGAGGCATTAAAAAGATTGCGGGAACTTGGCCGTGAATATGATGATGTATATTAAGAAAAAGGTGAAAATGATATGCATGCAATATTTCCAAAGGAAATGCAGGAACTGAAAAAAGTCTTCATGCCGTATATTGATAAAAAAACTTTGAAGCTTGTAGATAACGCTCCTGAAGAAGCGGTCAAAGCATTAGAAAAATTTAAAGAAATTGGCCGGGAACTTTTTGATTATTAAGCCGCACCAGGCAAATTTTTGAGAAAGGGGGCAAGTGAAATGTACTTAAAGGTAACAAAAGAAGAATCCAGGTTAATGGATATATTCCTGCCATATATGACTAAAACCCTTGTCCCTAAGTTGGTAGAAGATGCTCCGCCTGAAGCAGTTGAAGCATATAAGAAATTTATGGAGATTACAAAAGGACAATTTGATTATTAATTTGTGTGGAGTAACGAATTTATGCGTAAAAAAGAATGGATGGAAGATGATACCTGGGTACTTCCACAGAAATACCTTGATATGTCATTAGAAGAATTAGAATATCGGATAGAAAAACTGTAAAGACGACTAAAAAAATATACTCGTCGCGGAAAACAAGATGCGGATTTAAAATCAGAAAAAATTACGGACGTAAAGGACTTCCTAAAATAATATGTATTACAGAGTTACGGATGAACACCAAAAATTAGTAGATATATTCAAATCCCATATTATAGGGTTTTCGCCAAGATTAAGCGATGATGCTCCCCCGGAAGTTGTTGAAGCTTATAACAAATTTTTAAAGATCAGCAAAGAATATGATGAAAAAATTGAAAAAAGCATAGAAGATTTAGAGAAAAAATACCCTGATTTCTTTGATTATTTGAAAAAAACCGCAAACAGGAATTATGATAATAACAGATAAACAGCTTAACCATAAAAAGTTAAGCTGTTTTTTATTGCATTGCTGCGGCAGTTTCTGCGCAGCGTGCGGTAAGCGGTATTGGGTTATATGTTTTTCTCCGCTTTTCACGGCTCCAATTATAACGTCAGGCTTATGCCTGCAGGCAAGGATGAACTTTGCGGCTATATGCCGTCCTTGCCTGCGGCTGCCCGGCGTTTTTTTATTTGCGCCGAAAGCGGCAAAAAACAGTCGCGGCAGGCGAGGGGGAACGCTGCAAGGGCTATCACCCTTCCGAACCCACGGCAAATAATACCTGCGCCGTAAGGGGCTTGGTATTTTGCCTATAATCAATTTTTGAAAGCGAGGAATGTTGTATGAAAGTAAACATTAAAATTACGGAGTGAGAACTTTGAGTTTTACTTACGATGTGTACGTTTATGAAGGCAACCAAAAAGTCTACGGTGAAAGCTGCATAGACATTACCATGGCAGATGATTTTGCGGAAAGATTTTTGTATGATACCGCATTCCGTGGTGAAATAGTACTCGTTGAAAACATTATTAAAGCTAACGAATTTTTAAAGGACAGGAACTATGTTGACGGCAGCGTCAAATGCGTTAAGGAATATAAGTAATAAAAGCTGTCCTGCGCAGATTGAAAAATCAAGCTGCGCAGGATATAATTAAATTATCTACCGGAAAGGAGACATAACTATGAATGTTATAAAAAATTTTTTACCGGAAAATACCGATAGAAAAATTTATGCGGTAATGTCACTTGATTATTTTAAGCAAGTGAGCCTTGATGAATATATAAAACCTGTAAATTACAGTGTTGATGATTACACGGCTAAAATTCTGCTTGATAAGGTGGAATTAACCGCTGATAAAAAAGTAAATTTTACTTTTAAATGTGCAGCTAAAACCAATGAGCAAAAAGCAGGTGAGTATACATTAACGTATACTTATCCGGAGATTAAAGAAATGGACTGTATAAAATTTATCGGTTATTCTGACGAAGAACCGGATGGTTTTATGAAAGACCTGGAAGAAGCTTTGAATGGATTGAAAAATTAACAGCATAAATAAAAAAAAGACCGGCTGCAAAGCCGGTTTTTGTGCGCATAAAGGTAAGTAGGGTACTCTGATTATATATCGGAAGTACCCTGCTTTTTTATTTAAGGCAGGAGTAGCAAAAGTCTGTACATTTGCTTTTAGGAAATGGCAGAAAAAAGGTAGCGACAAACAGACAGTTTACTGCGCTTGCTGCGTAAACAGACTGTTTAACCGTGTCGCTTTGAAGCACCTTTACCGCTAACCTCAAAACTGCATAAAGCCTTGGCTGTATGCGCTGTTTTTCAGTTAGCCGCAAACGTGCAAAACGCGCAATGCGCTTGAAATAAAGTTACATCTTCTCATGCGCCGTAAGCAGGGCTTGGCAAAGATGTTTTTTATCGCCCATCTGCGGCTGCCGAAACGCAGTGTGCGGACAGAGGGTTTTAAAAATAAAGCTGTTTACGCCGCTTTTCATCGCAGCATTTTAGCAGTTAGCCTTTTGCTCCGGCAAGGATAGTAGCAAGCGGCTATGCCGTCCCTGCCTGCGCAGGCTGCACTGCTTTTAAAATGCCTGCGAAAAGCGGCAAAAAACAAGCTCTGACAGGGAAGGACGGTGAATGAAAGTCGGTGCTTAATTCGTCAGGTAATGCCTGCAAAAAGGCAACAAAAAAGCCCTGATACCTTTAAGAACAGGAAAACGGTATCAGAGCCTAACCCTAAATGGATTATACAGCACAAAGTTAATGCAGTCAAGTTTATTGCTACAATCGCAATTTTATATAACGGAGTGATAAAAATGGATATGTTAATTTTACTGTTATGCTTTGTGTGGGTAATGATTGCAGCAATGGAAATTGCAGATTTTGTTACCGGCAAAATTGAGGAAGTAAAAGGCGTAGCGCAGCGTAAGGCAGTCTTTAATTCCTTTTACACAGCAGACAAAACCTTGAAATATTTAAAATAACACTTGATTGAATGAATACAGCGCCTGCTTTTGCGGGCGTTGTTAAAAATAAATGTGAGGTACAAAGATGAAAACATACTATTTTAACATTAAGCATGAACATTGGCGTAACGGCACAACCGTTGCCATGACCGCAGGTATGGTTAGAGCCGAAAGCAGGGAAGACGCCGAAGAAATTATTTTTCAAAACGTATCATCAACCAATACGTTTGATTTAACGCTTATAAAAATAGAAGATGATGAAAACTGCTTTACCGATTATATACCGGCATCGGTTTTCAGATAAGGGGTGAAACGGTTAGGTCCTGCCTATCAATTTAAAGCGGTTTGATTTGGAAGCACTGGAAGATTATACGGGTGAACTCATTGAAGCATACAAAATACCGGTAGATGAAGCGGACGAAATAGAGGAACGGGTGCAGGCGCGCTTTACATTTCCTCTTAATGATGAGGATGCTACCAATAAAATAATTTATATTGTATTTTCCGAATATGCTGACTGGATATGTAAAAAGTATCATCTGAACCGTGAGCGGATAAGATATTGCATTAACGGCATGGCGAGCAGCATAAGCTATAACGGTATAAACCTTATCGAAAAAGCAGAAGTTATCGAAAGCAGCTGCGCCTGATGGCGCAGTTGCAATTTGAAAGGAGCAACACAATGTTTTACGAAAATGCAGATTTTTACCCAACGCCTTAAACACTTGCAGTACGGCATAAATTTAAATAGTTCAGGCGTACTGTGCTGCCAGATATTTCTACGGAAAAGAAGATAAGGCTTTGACATAATTAAAATAGTAAAGAAAAATGTTTTTATATTTTAATGATTTTGCCATAGTAGAAAACCCTTATAGTCCAAAATAATATACATGTTGGAGCATAGATTTAAATAATGGATACCTTTTATATGTTCATTCATATAAAAAATAAAATATTAACAGAGCTTAATGTGTAGGTCTATCTATCGGACAAGTATTAAAACATAATTTTATTATAGAAAAATAGATAATTATATTTGGATAAAATATAGCAATACAATATGCTTTTATGCTTTAATTTTTATTTGAAAAGGATTATAATATAATAAATGTATCAATAAGTCATCATGTCTTAAAGATTATAATAATGGAGGTAGTATATGGTTTTTATAAAAAGACGATCATCATTCAAATTAATTATTCTGTTAAGTCTACTAATATTTTTTTCATTAATATCTCTTAGCTTTGGACAAATTGATGTGTCTTTTAATCATATATTAAATATTATTATGCATAATCTTGGATTGTCTTCTATTGACAGTAATTGGTTTACTCAGGAAGAATTGGCTATTATTTGGTATATTCGCTTGCCGCGGCTCATTATTGGGATTTTGGTTGGTGCGGCTCTAGGTATAGCTGGGGCAACAATGCAAGGGATTTTTGGTAATCCTTTGGCTGACCCAGGCATTGTTGGTGTATCTGCAGGTGCAGCTGTTGGTGCTGTTATATCAATGGCATTAGGATTATCTGTTTATAATATATTTGTAATGCCCGCTTTTGCGTTTTTGGGCAGCATTATTGCTGTTTTTATTACTGTGTTTTTGGCTATGCGAAATGGTAAAATACCTGTAATGACATTACTTTTGGCTGGTGTCGCCGTTGGTATGCTGTTTGGCGCTGTAACAAGTGGGTTGCTGACAATTATGAATCAGCAGCTGCTGCAGCAATATCTGTTTTGGATGGTAGGTGGGTTGGATTTCCGGCGTTGGGAACACGTTTATATGTCTTTGCCTATAATAGTAATTGGCATTGCCATTTTACTGATTTTAGCGCGGCATTTAAATATTCTTGCACTTGGTGAAAGTGATGCAAAGGCTGTAGGAATGTCTGTAATGCCTTTCAGAATAACTTTTTTAGCTATTGCTTCAATGATTACCGCAAGCGCAGTTTGCGTAAGTGGCAACATTGGATTTGTTGGGCTTGTAATACCACATATGATGCGTATTATTTTTGGACCTGATCATCGGATTTTGCTTCCGGCAAGTGCGCTTGGCGGAGCATTGTTCCTGGCATTGAGTGATTTTATTGGGCGTACTCTGTTTACTCCCATAGAAATTCGTGTTGGGATTATTACCGCTTTACTGGGAACACCGTACTTTTTATATTTACTGCGCAAGGCTCGCAAATCTGTTATTGGATGAGATACGGTAATTTTTATGAAGATACTGGTGTTAGTACGGTGGTATCAGTAGTTGCTGAATTGTTTTTTAGGCAAACGGTATGTAATAAATGTTGATGGAGGAATATTGTGGCAGAATCTATCATTGAACCTGTTATTGAAATTGAACATCTTACTCTTGGTTATAAGAATTGCCGAATAATAAACGATATTAATGCCCAAATTAACGCAGGTGAAATTATAGGCATTATAGGTCCTAATGGAGCCGGAAAAAGCACTTTTTTAAAAACTTTGCGTAATTTAATGCCGTGTCTTACCGGGAACGTAAAATTTTTTGGTAAAGATAATACTGAGTTGAGTGCAAAAGATTTTGCCCGTATAGTTGCTTATTTGCAGCAAAATACAGCGCCATCTTTTGGATATACTGCGCGTGAAATTGTTTTAACAGGCCGTTATCCCTATATGAAATGGTGGCAGGAAGAAAGTGACTTTGATAAACAAATTGCGGATGAATGTATGAAATATACAGGGACTCTGGAACTTGCGGAACGCTCTGTGAATGAGGTATCTGGCGGGCAGAGGCAACGTATATTATTAGCTAAAGTTTTGGCCCAGCAAACACCGATCTTATTTTTAGATGAACCGACAACCGGATTGGATGTAATATATCAAGAAGAATTTTTTCGTTTTGCAGCAGAACTTTCTAAATTTGGGAAAACTGTTTTAATGGTTGTTCATGAATTAAACTTTGCTGCTAAATATTGCAGCAGAATTTTTTTAATTGCCAATGGGGAATTGTTGGCGGATGGTAAGCCGAAAGAAGTATTTACAGAGGAACTTTTAAGCAGAGCTTATAAAACAAATGTACAGGTAAGTTATAATCCATTAAATGGAAATATGGAAATTACAACAGTGCAGGACTACAATAAAACTTTTGCAAGAAATGAATTATTGAAAAGGATATGTAATTACAATTTATATTAACGTTTAACAGATGTTGAAATATGAACACTTGACTATATTCGTAGAATATAGTGTATAGTAAAATCGCGGCTATATTCATTTAAGAAAGAGATGATGAAAATGACAGAGTGTAAAAAACATCCGGAATTTCAAATTCCTACTGATGCACATGGGAAAAGACGCTATGAAAGTGCTATGAAACATGTGCAGGCAGCCAAAAAAGCAGGTAAATCAAGCGAAGAAATACATGCTATTTTTAAAAAAGTAATGGAATTTGACCCTAAGAATATTGATTCTATACCTGACGATGAGGCTCATGCAAAATATAAAAGTGCTCTTTTGCATGCTCATAAAGCAAAAGAAAATGGTAAATCCAATGAAGAAGTACATGCAATTTTTAAAAAAATTATGAGCGGGGAAACCACGGGGCATTGCAGTCATAAAAAATAAAAATTGTAACAATTAATAATTTTAAATAATTTGGGCCGCAAAAAGACTTACAGTAATAATGTGTTACCGTAAGTCTTTTTTATTTTATTGATATTGAACTTGTAAAAATATTTTTGTTATATAGTTCTTGGAGTTATTTGTAAGCCAGTGATTTTCAATTGGTAAAATAAAAATATCGCTAACAGGAATTAATTTGTTCATTTTTAAAAAATCTGATAGCTGTTTTGATAAATTTTCTGAGTTTTGGTAAAAAGTGCCGGAAAAATAAATTGTGATATAAAAACCGGCAGGCAGAATAAATTTTGGTGTTTTTGTATGCCCCTCAACATCAGGGCAATTTGAAAAATAGGCTTTTGCTGCATAATTTTGAGGTAAGTTAAAAAATTTTTCTTTTGAAACTATCCAGCCTAATTTTTCTTCAACAACGCCTTTTAAATGAAATCTTTTATGTGAATGTTGGATATAACTTATAATTCGTTCTTTACCCGAAGAAGATGCTTTTAGAGTGCTCATTCTGAATTTGCACGATGGCTGGTAAGACAGCGTGATTTTGTTAAGTTGTTCTTTGTAATCTAGAGTAATGCTGGATTTGATTTTGGCAATTGAGTTTCGAATGCGTTCGTTTTCTGTAATTATATATCCACATTCCCTTTCTTTTTCTTCTAAAATTTTTATCAACATATTTTTATTGCGGGCATTTATGTATTCTTTAATATTGAAAATGGATATATTGAGATTTCGCAAATTTACAATTATCTCTAAAATTAAGTACTGACTGATTGAATAATGGCGATAACCATTTTCGCTGACAAATTCTGGTGATAATAAACCAATTTTATCATAATATAATAAAGTTTGCTTTGAAATACTAAATATAGCAGCAAGTTCTCCGGCTGTAAAATAGTTTGCTTCTTTGGATTGCATAAAATACTCCTGTTTCTTGACCGTATATCAGGTATATAGTTTAGAATTACAATATAATACATTTTATCATATTTGCAATAAAACTGATAGCAGAAAATACTAATTAAATTTAATGGGTGATGAAATGAAAAAAATTGCTATTTACGGAAAAGGCGGAATTGGAAAATCAACAACGACGGCGAATATCTCAGCGGCATTTAGCGAAGCTGGCTTACAGGTATGCCAGATAGGTTGTGACCCAAAAAATGATTCAACACGGTTATTGCTTGGGCATATCTGCAGGCATACAGTTCTTGATACTGTACGCGATAATGATTCTGTATCTTATGACGATATTGTTCATATTGGCTATAACGGTATAAAATGTGTCGAAGCTGGTGGGCCGGAACCAGGCGTTGGCTGTGCTGGGCGCGGCATAATAGTTGCGCTTGAAAAGCTGCGTTCACTAAATGTTCTCGAAGATGCTGATGTAGTTTTATATGATGTTTTGGGTGATGTTGTCTGCGGAGGTTTTGCAGTACCTATACGTGAGGGATATGCGAGTGATATTTATATAGTATCTTCAGGTGAACTAATGAGCCTTTATGCAGCCAATAATATCGTTAAAGGAATAAAAAGATTTGCTGAAAGAGGATCTGTTCGGCTGGGCGGAATAATTGGCAACAGTCGTAATACACCTAATGAGATGAAATTACTGGAAGCTTTTGCCGAACGTATTAACAGCATGCTTATAGCATTTATACCCAGGGATGTCATTGTAAATAAAGCCGAAAATAAGCGTAAAACTGTTTTGGAATATTCACCGCATTGTACGCAGGCCGGGATATACCGTAAATTAGCCGGGGATATGCTTAATAATAATAATTTATGCATTCCCAAACCGATGACATTTGAAGAACTTGAAGCTTTGGTGGAAGAATATGGCAGTCAGGACTAAAAGATTTATTGGAAAAAATAAAAGCTGCAGCTGCAGTATGCCCGGCGTATGGCGTGCCGCAGCATTTTGCGATGGGTTTGCTGTAATATTTCATAGTCCGCGCGCTTGTGCGCATGTAGCCAGAAGTATGGATATTAATGCTCATTATCGCTCAATTGCCGCAGGTTATGGCGAATATTTAGCAGCCGTTCCATTGGTATCAAGCCAACTTGAAGAAAAACATTCTATTTTTGGTGGTGCTGAAAGGCTGAAGCAATGCATAAGATGGGTAGTCGAAAAATACAATCCGCAGTGTATTGTAATTGCAAATTCATGTGTAGCAGGTGTTATAGGGGATGATGTTGAGTCTGTTGGCATAGAAGCTGAAATGGAATTTAATTTGCCTGTAATTACCGTGAATACTTACGGCTTTTTAGATGGTGAATATTATGAAGGCTATTTTGAAGTAGCTAAAAAGATGATGCTTCGTTTTTGCAAACCCCAGAAATTTGAAAAAGGTACAGCTTTACTTTTAGGTGATAATGGTGGACCGTGGGGAAGTTATGCCAGAGAGGTAACGCGCCTGCTTAATGAACTGAATATTAAAGTGATAGGGCAATTCCCGGGTTATACTGCTTTTAACGATTTACCTTATATAACCAGAGCCCAGGCGTGCATCGTTTTGGGAGGCAGGGGGCAGACACATATTGGGCTTACAAAACTGGCTCAGATTTTTAAAGATAAATATAATATGGACTATTTACCGGGAAAATACCCCGTCGGTTGGACAGAAACGAAGGACTGGATTAAGGGAATTGGCGATTTATTTAATTGCAGGGAGGAAGCTGCAGCACTTATTTTAAAAGAAAATTTACGTTTAAATAAAACTGTAGAAAAATTTTTACCTGTTACCGAAGGTATTAAGACGGTTATATGCATAGGAAGATGGCTAATGTATTTTAATCCTGCATGGATTATACAGATTGCTGAAAGAATCAAACTTTCAGTAATAGGTATAGTTTTGCTGCCGGGCTACAATGAACAAGAAAAAAACTTGATGTTGGAAGCTGTACAAAAATGTTGCAATATACCGGTTTATGAAAATTTATCTGACGAAGGCCTGATGGAGCAGGTTCAGCTGATATTAACAACCCATGAATTGCAGGGAACGAATGTAAAACAAATTTTTTTGCCAATGCTGCCAACGGTAGGTACAACAGGTGAAATGGAATTTATACAGTTAATTTACAGAACATTATGCAGTAAAAACAGATATGGAGGCATAGTTTATGGTTAATGGCAAATGGGAAAATATTTGTTCCCGTGCAGATACATGTGCTTTGACCGGTGCGGCAGCTTTTTTCGCGGGTATACCTAAGAGTGAAGTTTTGGTTAACGGCCCGTTGTGGTGTTATTTTTACGCTTTACGGCATTTGGAACATACAGAGTATAATATGGCCGAACGTTTTCATGGCTCTCAGCCGGATAATAATGCTATTGTTTATGGAACGGAAAAATTCTTACTAGAAGCATTGGAAAGCATAAAAAAAGAAAAACAAAACCCTGATGTCATGCTGATTGAAAACAGCTGTTCATTGAGCTTGATAGGGGATGATATTGCAGGAATTGCTAAAAAAGCAGATTTAAAATGCCCGGTGATTACGATGGACAGCGGCGGGTTAAACGGAGGTTTTGCTGAAGGGTATAGTAAGGCCGCAATAAAGCTGCTTGAAAGCCTGCAATTAGATAAAAGTAAAAATCCATCTCTTAAAGTAAATTTAATAGGCCTGACTCCATTTTATTTTAACGGTAAAAATGATGCAGAAGAAATTATCAGGCTTTTAAAATTATGCTGTTGCGATATAAATGTAATTTTAGGCTGCGGTAGCCCTTATGATAAAATAAAAACTTTGACCGATGCATCCTTAAACATAGTTATACATGAAGAATTGGGGCTGGGCATTGCCAGATATTTAAAAGAAAATTACGATATGCCGTATATTTGTGCCGGAGTTCCTTATGGTACTGATGGTACGCAAGAATGGATATCAAAAATTGCAGAATGTTTACCGCTATCTGATGAACAAGTATTGTATGAGGCTAAAGAAGTACAGAAGAAGCTTATGTATTGGAATAATGATATGCGTTGCCAGTGGGGTAATTTGTGGTTTGATGAAGTTATAACTGCGGCTCCGCCTACAACTGCTATGTGTTTTGCAGACACACTTGTAAGGAAATGGATTGACACAGGAAGCCTGAACCTTATATGCCAGCATAAAACGGATAATAATTGTGGGGCTGGGAAATATGCCGATAAAATTTTCTTTGCCGGTGAAGACGGAGAAAATATAGAATATCTCTTAAATAATTTTAGTGACGGTCTGCTTACGGGCAGCAGCAGTGAAAAAGCTGTTTTAGACCGCAGCGGAAACTATAATACGGCTACTGTAAACATTGCTTTTCCGGTAAATGATGAAATGCTTATAACAGATCTTCCGTTTTGTGGATTAAGGGGTAGCGCTCATATTTTGCAACGTTTGTGGAATGCATTTATTCAGAAAAAGCAGAGAAGGTAAAGTTATGAAAAAATTTTGTTTTATTATAACGCTAATAAGTTTGTTTTTTTTAGTGGCTGGCTGTGGTTATAACGGCCAAGATAAAGCGCAAACACAGCAAATTTTAAAAGGATATGAAGTAACGGATGCAATTGGCAGAAATGTTTTTCTTAACGCTCCGCCGGAACGGATAGTTTCATTGACATATGGGACGGATGAAATTGCTGCTGAAATTGTTGACCTGGACAGAATTGTAGCATTTAGTAAATGGGCAACTGATCCGGAAATAAGTTTTATTACTAATGAACAAGCAGCCAAAGTTGGCCGAAAAATTGATGTTAATCTTGAAACTGTTTTAAGTTTGCATCCTGACCTTGTACTTGTTTCTGTTGCAACTCCGGCGGAATTTATAAAAACACTTGAAGATATGAAAGTGCCAGTATATGTGGCAGAAAGCCCTCAGAATTACGAACAGATGCGAAAGAAAGTACTGGGGGTTGCTGCTGCTCTTGGTGAAAAAGAAAAAGGTGCTGCATTAGTGAAAAAAATGGATGACAAAATGCAAAAATTGCAGAGCCGGCTGAGCGTTTTGAGACCGGAAGACGAAAAAACAGTGCTTGCTTTTACATTTACAGGTTTAATGGGGAAAAAAGACGGGCTTTTTGATAATATGCTGGGATTGGCGCATATTAAAAACGGACTTGCTGAAATAAATTTAAACGGTGAAAATCAAATAATAAACAAAGAACAGGTAATTGCAGTAAATCCGGATATAATTTTTGTACCCACATGGAATTACAATAATGAAAATGATATAAATGGCTACGCGCAAAGCATTTTAAATGACCCGGCGTACCAAAATATCAAAGCTGTCAAAAATAAAAGGCTGGAGTTTGTATCTGACAGATACAGATATGTAGCATCGCAGCATATAACCGAGGCTGTTGAAGTAATGGCTAAAGCAGTTTATCCTGAAATCTTTAAATAATGAGCAAAGGTGTGGTTTGAAATGAAAAAAGTGTTATTTTTAACAAATGTTATACGTCGTATGGGTATGATGCAGCAAATGCTGCAGAAATTGCAGAAAGAAAATAAATTAAACAGCAATTGTGCCTGCCATTGGATAACCGAACAAACTGTATGGGATAAAAGTTGGGAGGAAAAACTTAAAAATACAGATTTTTTACTTTTAAAATGGATGGGAGCGGGTATTGACACGCCCTTTCTGCAACGCTGCATCAGCTATTTAAAACAAAATAAAATTAAATATTTTATTGACGCTGAAGGTGCCGAAAAACCGCAGTTAACATACGGAATAACTGATTTACAAGCGGAAACCATAAAAAAATATACAATGTTTGGCGGCAGCCGCAATTATTATAATTTATGGCTGTATGCGGCAGCAGCTGAAGAAAAAAATGAAAATATACCGGGACCCGATCCGATATATTGGTGCGGCATATATCATCCTGATGCTGATAAAGTTTATACTGATTTGGAAAAATACAGAAAAGATTTCTGTAAGGAAGGAAAACCTTATATTGGCATTTTGTTTTACCGTGAAGAATGGGTATGGGAAGATTTAACTTATCAAACAGCCCTGATTCGAGAAATTGAAGCACAGGGTATGAATGCTGTTTGTGTATTCAGCAATGGTATGCCTAATGAAGAAATGGGGATGCCAAGCTTAAAAAAAGTATTCGGACAATTTTTCAGCAGTAATGGGTTTCCTGTAATAGATGTGCTGCTTAATACTTTAAAATTCTCATTAACAAGCAGTGGTTCTATGGATATTGAATTTTTAAAAAAATGGAATGTTCCGGTATTGCAGGCCTACACATTAATAGCACCGTATGAAGAATGGAAAAACAGTTTTGAAGGCATGAACGCAATGGAAATATCTATAAGTGTTTCCTTACCGGAGTTTGACGGTATTATTCATGGAGTACCGGTAGCAACGAAAAAAATAATGGAAAACGGCGATGTACGTTATTTACCAATAGATGAAAGGGTAAAACGTATTGTAAAAAAAGCCGGAAAATGGGCTGTGCTGCGCCGAAAAGAAAATTCTGCTAAAAAAATAGCAATAATCTTCCATAACTATCCTCCTAAAAATTCAAATATCGGCAGTGCTCTGGGGCTTGATACTATAGAAAGCATCAGGCGCCTGCTTATGCTTATGAAAGAACATGGTTACAAGATTAATTTTATTCCGCAGGATGGCAAAGAATTTATCGGGATTCTTACTGCTAATGCTACAAATGACCGAAGTATGCTGACTGAAAAGCAAATTGATGAGTCTAATAAAATTAAGGGCAGTAAATATCAAAATTATTATGATGAAATGGAAGAACCGGTGCGCATTCAGCTCGAAAAGGATTGGGGAAAAGCTCCGGGAAGTGTTATGGAATATGCTGGCAGTTTGCTGGTCCCAGGTACAATGAACGGTAATGTTTTCATTACAGTGCAGCCGCCGCGTGGTTTTGGTGAAGATCCGTCAAAAATTTATCATTCTCCGTTTACTGCTCCAACTCATCATTATATCGCTTTTTATCAATGGCTGCGTGATGAATGGCAGGCTGATGCAGTTGCACATATTGGTACACATGGCTCTCTTGAATGGCTACCAGGTAAAAATGCAGGTTTAAGTGCAGCTTGTTATCCAGATTTGGCATTGGGTGATTTACCTGATATCTATCCTTATAACATTACAATTACCGGTGAAGGCATACAGGCAAAACGCCGTGGCGCAGCCTGCCTGATTGAGCATTTGCCTGCACCGCAGACAAGAGCCGGAGTTTATGATGAACTTGAAGAGCTTGAAAAATTGCTTGATGAATATGCTCATTTTGAACACAATCAACCTGAAAATTTACAGCAAATAGAAAGCCTGATAAATGAAAAAGTGCAGCAGGCAGATCTGAGCGGGGAAGTACCTTATGATGAAACTAAAAGTTTTGGCGAATATGCCATGGCGCTGCATAATTACATCAGTGATTTAAAAAATATGCAGGTGCATAATGGACTGCACATTTTAGGGCAGCCGCCGGAAAATGAAGATTTAACAGAGTATTTGTGCCTTTTAACAAGGCTTGATAATGGTAATATCCCAAGCCTTAATCAAACAGTGGCTTCGTACTACGGCTTTGATTATTACTATCTTTTAGAAAACAGTAGTTTAATTTATGAACCTTTGCAAATTACTTATGGGGCATTAATTGATAAAATAGCTTTACAGTGCAGCGAAGTTATAAGTATTTTACAGGAGAATTACTTTAAACCGGAAGGCTGTGAGCTTGTTCAAAAATTAGACTGGGTAAGAAAAGGCAATGATGATTTTAAAGAAAAACTGTCTGAAATATGTAAATATATATGCAATGTAATCTATCCCAATCTTCTTTTAACGAGTAATGAGATTACTAATATGTTGCGAGGATTTGAAGGTCAGTATATAGAACCGGGTCCTTCCGGTGCCCCGAGCAGCGGCGGCGCAGATTTATTGCCTACAGGACGCAATTTTTATGGTGTAGATCCCCGTACTCTTCCTACGCCTGCTGCATGGGAAATTGGCAAAACACTTGCTGACCAGGTTATTACGCGCTTTATAGCGGAAGAAGGTCGTTATCCTGAAAACATAGGCATTGTACTCTGGTCTGGGTCGAATATGAGAAGCCATGGACAATGTATTGCTGAATTTTTGTATCTTATGGGTATTAAACCAAAATATCAAAGCGGAAGTATGCGCGTCAATGGCTTGGAGGTAATCCCTCTTGCAGAATTAAAACGCCCGCGCATAGACGTTACAGCTCGTATTAGCGGATTATTCAGAGATTCTATGCCTTCAGTTGCAGAACTGTTAGATAAAGCCGTTTTGCTTGCGGCAAGCCTGGATGAAAAAGATGAGGATAACTATGTAAAGAAACATATTACAGCTGAAAGTGCGGAACTTGAAGAAAGTGAAGGGATGACTAAAGAAGAGGCCTGGCGTCAGGCAGCTTTCAGAATCTTTGGCGACCAGCAGGGTGTATACGGTGCAGGTGTAGCAGCATTGCTGGAAGCTAAAAACTGGGATACAATTGACGATATAGCTGATGTTTATGTCCGCTGGGGCGGACATGCTTATGGCGGCAAAACCCGAGGAAAATTTTTGCCGCAGCAATTCCGCAAACGTATGGGCAGCCTTGATGTAACAATTAAAAATGAAGATAATCACGAAACAAATATGTTAAGCAGCGATGATTATAATGCTTATCATGGCGGAATGATTGCAGCTGTACGCAGTATTAAAGGCAGCGCACCGCGCTCTTACTGCGGTGATAGTACTGACCGCAGCCGTATAACCATGCACAGTGTTCAGGAAGAAGCAAAACGTGTCTTCCGCAGTGAAGCCATTAATCCTAAATTTATAAACGGTATGATGAAACATGGTTATAAGGGTGCAGCCGATATGGCAAACTATATTGCGCATAGTTACCAGTGGGATGCAACAAGCGATGTAATAGAAGACTGGATGTATGAAAAATATGCCGAAAAATATGCGTTTGACCCTGAAGTTCAAAAGTGGATGCGCGATGTTAACCCATGGGCCTTGCAGCGTTTAACGGAAATTTTACTGGAAGCAAGCCAGCGCGGCTTATGGAATGCTAAAGAAGAAACTCTTAATGAATTGCGAAAATTATATCTTGACATGGAAGGCGAACTGGAGGACAGAGCTGATGCCAACAACTAAAATAAAAATGTTGGCATTAGCAGTAACCGGCAGGTGTAATTTTGCCTGCCGGTATTGTTATGCTGCACCTTTAGATGCACAGGATATGAGTATTGATACAGCTTTTAAAGCATTAAAACTGGCAGCACAGAGCGGAGAAAATTTTGTCCTGCAATTTACCGGAGGAGAACCGCTTTTAAATTTTCCTGTTATTAAAAAAATTGCAATGCAAGTTATAGCTCAAAAGCTGCCTGCCAAAATGCAGATTCAAACTAATTGTTCACTTATGACAGATGAAATAGCTGATTTTCTGTATGAACACAAAATCGCTATTGGAGTTAGCCTCGATGGGCGCCCCGGTGTAAATGATTTGCAGCGCATTTATAAAGATGGTACTGGGACTTCTCAAGATATAGTAAAAGGGCTGGAAATTTTAAAGCGCCGTAATATTGCAGTTGGTATTACCTGTGTTGTTACTGATGAAAATGTTAAGCAACTGGAAAGTATTATAGAGTTCGCTCATTTTTTAGGAAATGTAAGACGCATAGGTTTTGATGTTTTGCGGTATCAGGGACGCGGGTGTAGTTTAAAAATGCCTTGTGGAGATGACGTAAAGAACGCCATGCAGCGCGTTATTAACAAAAATGATTATTTGCAGAAGCTTACGGGCATTAAAATTAAATTATCCCAACAGGAACGTGCTATTGTACAAAAATCAATCAGTTATGCTTATGATTTTGGTCATTGCTATGCCATGAATGGGCAGGCGGCTTTTGTCGCAGCCGATGGCAGCATTTATGCATGTTCTTCGTTCATGGGAGAGCCTGATTTTTATATTGGTAATGTAGAAAAAGGAATAGACTCTTTGGCAGTAAATGACTTAAAAAATAAAATTAAACAATCAATGCGTTTTTGTATTGATTGCCGAGAGTTTAAGGCTTGTGGAGGCGGATGCTATGCGAGATGGTATGGCAGCGGTCAAGCAACTAATTGTAGTGCAGAGTGTGCTTTAAAACTTAGCTTTATTTAAAATAAAACCACAATTAAAAAATATTACTAAAATATTTGACTATATACTTAGTATATAGTGTAAGATTGATTTCATAATAATATACTATATCAATTGTATAAATTTCGGAGGATGAAATAATGAAAAGAATGTCCGTATACCCTTTTAGCGCCATTGTCGGTCAGGACAACATGAAACTGTCTTTAATTTTAAATGTAATAAATCCTTCGCTGGGCGGTGTTCTTATTAAAGGTGAAAAAGGAACGGCAAAATCTACTGCAGTACGTGCACTGGCAGAACTGTTGCCGCCGATGAAGGCTGTATGCGGGTGTAAATTTCATTGCGATCCTGAGGATAAATCTGCATTGTGTGATGAGTGCCGTAATTTGTATAGACAAAATGGTAATTTGCCAGAAGAATTTATCAAAATGAAAGTGGTGGAATTGCCTGTTAGCGCAACCGAAGACAGGGTAGTTGGTACTCTTGACATAGAACATGCTATAAAGCACGGCGAGAAAAAATTTGAGCCGGGAATTTTGGCAGCAGCTAACCGTAATATTTTATATGTTGATGAAATTAATCTTTTAGATGACCATGTAGTGGATGTGTTGCTGGACGCTGCTGCTATGGGTGTAAATACTGTAGAGCGTGAAGGCGTATCATATTCCCATCCTGCACGCTTTGTACTTGTTGGCACCATGAACCCAGAAGAAGGAGATATCAGGCCGCAGCTTCTTGACCGTTTTGGTTTATCTGTAGTTGTTAAAGGTGAAAATGACCCTCAACAGAGAGTTGAAGTTATTAAACGCCGATTAGAATATGAAAAAGACCCTGAAAATTTTAATAATGCTTATGCCGATGAACAGCAGCAACTTGCGGAAAAGATTATAAAAGCACGCGAATTTTTGCCAAAAGTAGAAATTGACGACAAATTGCTTGGATTAGTTGCCGGAATTTCGGTTGAATTAGGTGTAGATGGACATAGGGCTGACATTACATTGATAAAAACAGCTTTAACAGTGGCTGCTTTTAATGGGCATGGCTTTGTAGACACCGAAGATATAAAAACTGCGGCTAAATTGGTATTGCCGCACCGTATGCGCCGCCGTCCGTTTGAAGAAGGCGAACTTGACTGGGGCAGGGTAGATGAATTGATAAGTACAGGCGTTTAAGGAGGGCGAGGGTATTGCTGGAATACAGTTATCCTTTAGCTGCCGTTGTAGGGCAGGAAAAAATAAAAAAAGCCCTTTTAATAGCACTTGTAAACCATAATACTGGCGGGTTAGTAATTACCGGTGTTAAAGGTACAGGTAAAACAATTATGGCACGTGCCTGTAAAGCTTTAGCAGGCAGTCGTATATTTATTAACCTGCCGCTTAATGTTACAGAAGATATGCTTTTTGGAAGCATTGATATAGAGTATGCTGTGCAGCAAGGCAAAAAACGCTTTGCGCCGGGTTTATTAAGCCGGGCTGATAAAAATGTTTTATATATAGATGACGCTAATCTTTTAAGGCAGGATTTGCTGAATGCAGTACTTTCTGTTAATGAAACCGGACAGAACATTGTTGAACGCGATGGTATTTCCTATATTCACAGTGCCAGGTTTACATTGCTTGCCAGTATGAACCCTGAAGAAGGTGCATTGCCTTCACATATTCTTGATAAATTTGGAATGTATGTTAATGCAGAACCTATTTCTGATATCGAAGCCAGGGCTGAGGTTATCCGCAGGAATTTGAACTATGCCGCAAATCCTGAAAAATTTTGTTCCGCATACGCTGATGAAAAGGCAAAGCTGTTAGACACGGTTGAAAACGCACGCCGGCTGCTGCCGATGGTTGAAATAAGCGAAGCAATGCTGCAATTAGCCGCACAGTTATGTTCACAGGCATTTTGCAGCGGGCACAGGGCTGAAATTTATATGCTGGAAGCGGCAAAAGCAATAGCCGCACTGGCACAAAGGGCATATGTATTGCCTAAAGATATAGAAGAAGCAGCTGAATTTGTGCTGCCTCACCGTTCGCGCCCGCCAATAACGCAGGACGACAGTGACGGCGGGCAGGATGAGCAGGAAGATACACCTGATAATGAAAATGAACCGGAAGAAAATAATGGTGACAAAGATAATGACGGCAACGTAGAAAATAATTTGCCGTTACCTGATGATATAAACTCTGACGATTCAAATCAGCAAAATGATGCTGACCCGCAGAACGATACACAGGTGGATAATAACAATTTAGCGCCTGATGAAAAAATAGCAGATATTGATAAAAATTTTGTTATGCCCAAACTAATTGTTGATATGGGCGAAAAAAGCCGCATCAGGCACGGCAGCGGCAAACGCAGCATAACAAAAACTGATTTGAAACAGGGCCGTTATGTGCGGGCAGAACTGCCAAAAGAGAAAACTACAGATATGGCTTTTGATGCAACAATCCGCGCCGCGGCTCCATACCAGAAACTGCGTACTAAAAATGGCTGCGCAATTGTAATAAAAGATGAAGATTTACGCCAAAAAGTAAGGGAAAAACGAATTGGCAACACTTTTTTATTTGCAGTTGATGCCAGCGGCTCTATGGGAGCACGTGAAAGAATGCGTGCCGTAAAAGGCGCTATTTTTTACATGCTGCAGGAAGCTTACCAAAAACGCGACAGAGTTGGTATGATTGCTTTCAGGCGTGATAAAGCAGAAGTTTTGCTGCCGGTAACACGCGGTGTTGATTTAGCACAAAAATGCCTGCAAAAATTGCCTACAGGTGGTAAAACACCGCTTGCAGACGGGCTTGCCAAAGCGTTTTTAACTCTTACAATGCAAAATAAAAAAGAGCACGATATGGAACCGGTGCTTGTAATAGTAACGGACGGACGTGCCAATGCAGTGGAAGGAGAAAGCGACCCGGTTGGCAGCGCATTAAAAATTGCAACAAAAATAAAAAATGCAAAAATAACCTCTGTTGTTATAGATACCGAAAATGATTTTATCAAACTTGGCATAGCGCGCGATTTGGCTGATGCTATGGGCGCAGCGTATTATACGCTTAACAGGCTTAGCAAAGAGAATATTATAAAAATAATACGTAATTTAGGAGATAACTGATGAAAAAATTGTTTATGGCAATTATGCTGATGTTAATTTGCATAACTTCTGCTGCAGTTTCTGCGGCAGAAAATGAACAGCCGCAAAATCCAATGAATTGGGAAATTAGTATGATGCCCAAACCTACTGCAGAAGAAATAGAAGCTGCGCGATGGTCAATAATAACAGAAAACGATATAGGTATTTATGCTTACGACATTGATTCGCTGCGATTTGCGGTAAATACAGACGGCAGCAGTGACAAAAATATCGTAACGGCAGAAGTAAAAACTATCTTTACCAATAAGGATATTTTAAAAAAGCTAAAAAAAGATTATTCTAAAAATCTTGAGAAAAAAGAACGTGTTTTATACTGTAAAATGAAAATGCATTATAATTTGCAGAATTCAACTTACTGTGTAAAAAATATGACTGTCTATACTGATAAAGACAGGGTTATCGAAGAAAAAATAAGTAATACTTTTGCACAAGTGCCGGAAGGCAGCTTTGCGGAGGCTTTATATGAAATCTGCCTTAAATTTGCAGCAGATTCAAACGAAAAAAATACTGAAAAATGATTGTAATAAAATTTAATAATATAACAGGTGATTAACTTAAATAGCTAAATGGGTGCAAATCCCATACGATCACGTCACTGTTATAGGGAGTTCATTAATACTTGTTGTATTGTTGAACGATGAACTTTAGTCAGGAGGCTGCCTGTTATTATTGCTTACAACTGCGAGTGACAGTAGATGGGCGAAACTATAATTCATTTATAGTTTTATACACCTTTTGCCATGCCGCAAAGGGTGTTTTATTTTAAGTTTGTTTGTTAAAGTATGCGGCCATGTGAGACTGGGCATACTGAGACTTGCAATAAAAATTTATTAAGAGGTGTGAATGATGGACAAAAGTTTTAGTAAGAGTCTTTTGATGACAGCGTTGATTACCGGCACTGTGTTGTGGGGAGGCAATTCGGTTCTTGCACAGGAGAATGAACAGGAATTTACTCTTGACCCAATGGTTATTACTGCTACAAGAACTGAAAAAAGAGATGTAGATGTACCTGCAAGTACTACTATTTTGAGTAATCAAGATTTAAAAAATACTGGCGCGCAAAATTTGCAAGTTGCTTTAGGGCGTGTTCCTGGTTTGATATACAAAACTTTTTCTCCTGGTGGTGGCGCTATGGGGACTATGGCAAATGAAATTGCTATTAGGGGCGTATCTAATGGTACGTTAGTTATGTTAAATGGTACACCAATGAATTTACGTGGTAAATATTTCCTTGATGCAATTCCTGTTGAGAATGTAGAGCGTGTAGAAATCGTTAAAGGCGGTGCTGGCGTTTTATATGGCAGTGAAGCTATGGGTGGTGTAATTAATATTATAACTAAAAAAGAATTTACAAATTCTGTGTCTGTTGGATATGGTAATTATGGACAACAAAAATACAGCGCGTCTGTAGGAACTGATAAAGTTAATGTAGGTTATAACCTGGAAAAATGGGGAAATGTAGATACTATCTCCCGCTCTGATGATAAGGGATTAAAACATACTGATATGACCGGTTCAGAAAAAAGAAATTTGTATGTTGATTATAAAATTAATGACAACTGGAATTTCTTATATAATTATTTTGAGACTAATGTTAGATATGACACATGGTTTGATGATGCATATAAAGAGGTACCTAAAGGTGGAGCATTGCAGCAGAATCGTGAATATGTTACCAAACAAAATTTAGTGCAGTTGTTGTATCAGGATGATACTTTAAAAGCTAATTTATATTACAATCAGAATAAATTAATGGCAAATGGTTTTACGAATTATAATACATCTGGTAAATTTCAAGGAAAAATATATGATACTGATGAAAAAAACAGAACCTATGGTGCAGATGTTCAAAAGGAATGGCAGCTTAATAGTAAAGGCAGCTTAGTACTGGGTGGTAGTTATCAAAATGAATTTTATGATGATTATTCCAGCAAAGTTACCGACAGACATATTTATGCTGTTTACGGCCAATATGACCATAAATTTGATGACAAAAATGAATTGATTGTAGGTGCGCGTGAAACGTGGACTACCGGTGGTTACAGAGATCAAAACTATGATAACTTTAGTATGTCTGGTCAGTATGTACATAAATTAGATGACGATGATTCTTTATACGCTAATGTAACGCAGTCTTTTATTATGCCTACTTTTAGCCAAATGTATGGTGCAAGCGACACAGCTATTGCCAACCCGGATTTGAAACCGCAAAAAGGCGTAAGTTATGAAGCCGGTTGGAAACGTGTAACAGATAGCCATAGCTGGAAAGCTGCTGTTTACCATATTGATATAACAGACAATATTTCTGCTACATGGGATACTGATAAAACGGAATACCAGTATACGAACGAAGATTTTAAAAATACCGGCATTGAACTTTCCTGTGATATTGAAGGGAAGAACGGTTGGTCTTATAATTGGGGCGTAAACTATATGGATCCGAAAGTTAAAGGTACGAAAAAACCGTATTGGGATAGAAAATATGGTAGGGTACAGTTGAACGGTGGTATTACTTATAGTAAAGATAAATGGGTATCCAGTTTACAGGGAACATATCTAGCTGAAAGGGTTGGAACACCGAGTAGCTCTCATTCCTCTCATGAAAAACCTTACTTTTTAACAAGTTTGACAACTACTTATAATGCTGATAAACAAAATTCCTTTACTCTCACAATGGATAACTTGTTAGACAGAGAGGATAATTTAAGTCATAGTGGTTCTGAATATTATTCTACTCCGTTTAACTTTATGCTTACTTATAATTATAAATTCTAAGCTCTGTAGTAGTATAAGGCGGCTTATGCCGCCTTATACTCTAAATATTTAATGGCGTAAAAGTTATCGTATTATTAACTATACTTATATTAAAGGACCATTCTTACTATGATTTTGAAAATTTTAAGCATTTTTTTGTTATGCTTTTTAAATATAAATGTTGCACTGGCCGGTGTGCAGGTAGATGCTGTTTACCCATACAGCCTTGATAAAAAAGTTAACAAAACTGTTGCTGCTGGCAGCACTATGCCGTTATATTTAAACATTACGGCGTTTGATGTGCCAGATGAGCAGCCGGTTAAAGTAACCGTTATTTTGCCGGAAGGTTTTAAGGTATTACCAGGCGGTAAATGGCAGGTTGGCGATAACGGCAGCAGTGCATACACCAACTGGCTTTTGCCAGCTGATTACGGCAATACATTTGACTTGCTTTATATAAAACCAAATGAAAATGTTGTAAGAGGAACGAAACAAATTAATATTAATATTACTGCTGAAAACTGGCAGCAAGAAAAAGTTATTAATTTTATATATGATGCAAACTCCAAAGCCGAAAACTCCAAATCAGCCTATGGTAAAAAATACAAAAATAAAGATTATAACTGGTATATACAAAATGTAGATTTACCGGTAGATAACCTTGGGCATAAGGATGACCGTTCTGCAGATAATGTTGTTTATATACGCGATACTGCATTTGAATCTTTCCGCAGCCGTTTAACAGGTGATGGCGCAGAAAGCTGGTCATCTATGTTCAACCACCCGGCTGCGTTTATGCTTGTTGATATGCGTAATCCGCAGCAGGATGTAAGAGTGCTGCGTTTAAAAGCAGAGCTTTTGGATAAAACAACTGGTAAAGTCATGCCTGGTTTGTGCCAGGCAAGTAATTCTACCGAAGAGCATGAGCAGGGCTGGGCCGGTAAAACCGATAACAGCGATGCAACAAAAGCTATGATTTCACTGGATGGCAAACAGACACAGGCTTTTATTATACCGCTGTATGTTGATTATTTTAAAATTATTGAAGGTGATTATACATTAAGGGTTACTGTTGAAGGCAATGGTCAGCAGAAAATACAGGAACTTCCGGTAAAAATAGAACAAAAACACAGTATTGGCATTGCTGCAGTAACTTTTGCATTTATTTGCTTTGCGGCAGTCTTGTTGTTTTTACCGCGCCTGCGTCGCGTAATATTTAATATAGGTGCACAGGGGGCTATAACGGTAGCATTATTTGCTGCGGTAGGTTTTGGTGCAATAACTGTGCCCACAACTTTAGCAGGAGAGTTTTTGCATGTATTTTTAGGCCCGTTTTCCGGGTTTATTACAGGTATTTTAAGCGGCGTACTGCAATATTTACTTATAGTTTCGCTTTTAGTGTTATACCGGCGGCAGGGCGTATTGGCGCTGATGTTTTTAACAAGATATATGTTATCCGGGTTGCTTTTCGGTAATTTTACTCCTCTTGGCTTTTTAAGCTGCTGCGTATATATAGGCGTGCTAGAAACAATACTTAAGTTGTGTGGATTTTTTGATAAAAAGAATATCAGCGTAAAATATATGCTGTTTATAGCGGCTATGTTTGGTATTGGTGATGCTGTTGTTACCTTTATAAATCTTGAACAAATGATGTTCTTTTACAGGCTTTACTATGCCGATTGGTATATAGGTTTGTATATGCTTATTAACGGCTTTTTATATAGCAGCATCGGCGCCTGGATTGGTTATAAATTGGGTTTAAAACTTCAGCAGGTTACGGGGGAATAACGAATGCTTAAAATAGAAAATTTATCTTACCGTTATCCAAACAGAAGTGAAAATACATTAAAAAATATCAATTTAAGTATAACTACAGGTGAATTTGTGCTTATGGCAGGCAAAAGCGGCTGCGGAAAATCAACCTTAATTAAAGCGATAACCGGTATTTTTGAGACAGAACGGCGCGGCTGTTTATCGGGCAAAATTTTTTTGGATGGAAGGGAATCTCAAGATTTGCCTCCCGAGGAAATCGCTTTACTGGCAGGTACTGTATATCAGACCCCGGATGACCAGCTGTTTGCTATGACTGTATATGATGAAGTTGCTTTTGCACTTGAAAACCGCGGCTTTCCGGATGAATATATAAAAACTAAAGTTTGTGAAACTTTAGAAATGGTAGGGCTTGGTGACAGGGTAGATTATAGTATTCAGGCACTTTCAGGCGGTCAGAGGCAAAGGCTGGCACTTGCATCTGTGCTTGTTACCGGCCCTAGGCTGTTGGTACTGGATGAACCCATAAGCCAGCTTAACCCGCAGGGGGCACATGATTTTTTACGCCTTTTGCAGGAGCTGAACCAGAAACAAAATTTAACAATTCTTTTAATAGAACACAGGGTTAATGAAATTGCCGGTTATTTTTCACGGATTATAGTTATGAACGAAGGCAGTATTGCATATGACGGTGATATAAATAAGGTGTGGCCAGCAGTAAGCCGATTAAAAAATATCGGTTTGCGTGAGCCTCAGAATATTATTTTATGCCGTTTGCTAAAGCTGCCTGAATTGGTAAACGATGCTGATACTGTTGCTGCCATGGTAACGGATGTTTATGGCAATTTGAAAATTGTAAATAAATATCAATCTGTTGTTGCAGCAACAGGGCAAACTATTTTAGATATAAAAAATGTCTATTATAAATATGATAATGCTTTGGAAGATACGCTGAAAAATATCAGCTTTACGTTGCAAAAAGGTAAAATTACTGCGCTGATGGGTGTAAACGGTACCGGTAAAAGTACTTTGATGAACCTTTTGGGCGGAATTGCTGCTATTGACAGAGGAACGATTTGTTTGGATGGCCGGGATTTGCAGAATGAACGATTTAACGTTGGGTACTTGCGGCAGGAAGCAGATTTAATGCTACTGGCCGACAGTGTGCGTGAAGAACTTTGCTGGAATAATAAAAAAATTAGTGAAGTAGAACTGCAAATTATGCTTAAAAAAATTGGCCTTGAAAATTATGCCGGCGATTTTCCGTTAGCGTTGAGTAAAGGGCAGCGCCTGAGGGTTATTTTAAGTGCTGTTTTAATGCAGAAACCGAAATTGTTACTGCTTGATGAGCCTACTACCGGACAGGACCAGCAAAGCCTGGAAGAGATAAAAAAACTTTTGTGTGCTTACGCCGAAGATGGCGGCAGTGTTTTCTTTTGCACGCACGATGTTGAATTAGCTTCTGAAATAGCTGACAGCGTAATTTTAATGAATGATGGCCAAATTATTGCTGATGATATAACAAGCAAAGTGCTTACTGACAGAAATTATTTAAAACTTTGTGGGTTAAAGGCACCGGCCATGCTCGATGTTACGGATTTATTGCATATCAGGCCTTTACTTACGGCTAAGGAGGTGGCGGATTATGTACTTGCGTCAGCTGTGGGAAGGTAACGATTCGCGGGAGTGGATTAGAGAAGTTACCGGGAAAACCAAACTTGTTATGCTGTTTTTGTTTTCAATATTGACGATAACGGTTGATAATCCGCGTACTTTATTTATTGTATTTTTAATTTCGCTGCTGCTGCATGCGTTGGCAGGTACTTCTGCCGCCAAATGGCAGGTTATGATGGTTTTGCTGATGCTTGGTTTATGGGGATCAATGTTCAGCCAGGCTTTGTTTTTTACGCAAACGCCCAGAACACCCTTATTTGTTTTGATTGAGCCGAATACGCCTGTACTTGGCGTTATTACAAATGGGCTTTACGTTTACCGCGAAGGTATTATATATGGCGCGGTGCAGGGGCTGCGCTCGGCTGCCATGCTTTCACTGGGTCTGTTAGTTTGCTGGAATTCTGACCCCAGGCAGCTTTTGCAGGCAATGCTTACATGGCATTTGCCAACGCAGATTGCCTTTATGCTCGTTACCGCAATCAGGTTTTTGCCGGTATTAGCAGCGGAAACAGGTGATGTTTTAATTGCACTCAGGCTCCGCAGCGGCAGTGCTGCCGGACGTACTGCTGTTATAAGGCATTTGCCATATATTGCCAAACCTTTACTGGTTCGTTGCCTGCGCAGGTCGCAAACACTTGCTTTATCGGTTATAAGCCGCGGATTTTTTTTGGCAGATAATAAAAAGCGCGCTTATTTATGGCCTTTAAGGGAACAGCTTGTATGTTTGTTGCTTCTTGGTTTTGTAAGCAGTGCTGTTGTAAGTAAGATTTTGTATTTGCTTTCTGAACAGGGTTTTTATTATGGTGTATTCAGATTTGTGTATGATTTGGCAAAGGATTACTTATGAAAAATATTAAAAGCACAATAATAACTATTATATTTTTATTGTCATTAGCGGCTTTATTTTGGATCACAGGGAGCCGTACTCCATGGAATGATATTGGCTTAATTGCTTCAGAAGAAGGGATTGCTGTACATTTGGGAGATATCCCCAGTGAAAATTATGACCGTATGGGATTTACCAAAGCTGTTGTCAGACATGTAGAATCTGAAAATGGTTGGCTTGTAGGTACAGAACGCGGCGAACTGTTTTTATTCTCTTCAAAAGGTGAACAAATTTGGAAACGATCTCTTGGCATAGGCAAGTTTATTTCTGTCTGCCTAAGCAATGATTCACAGGTTGCTTTCGTAGGCGAACAAAGCCCTGCCGGTAATTTATATGCAATTGATGTTCACACGGGTGATATTTTATGGCAGTATGCTGCTGCGGATTTTGTCGGTGCTGATCCGGGTAAGCGTTCTTATCCTTCAATAGTACATATCGTTGTTGATAAAAATGATAACGTATATGCCAATGCGTATAGATTTTTGATGAATAAAGACGGCAGCCGCGGCTATAACGGAAGGATGCTTGCGATAAACCGCAGTGGTGAACTTTTATGGAAATATCCGGCAGAAGAATCTATAGACAGCTGGATAAACTGGTGTGATGTAAATGATAACAACGGCGAAGTTGTAATATCAACTTCTGCATATGATTTCAGGGAAGACATGGCATATAAAGATACGATGTATTTCCTTGATAAAAACACTGGCGAAAAGATAAATTCTGTTTTTATAAAGCCAGTTGAACCTTTTGACAATACCGTTATGCGCGGCAGCCCTAATTTTAGTAAAGATGGTAGATATTTAGCGGCAGCCTGCAGTGATGGCCGAGGCTTTTTGTTTGATGCTTTGGGAAATATGTTATGGGAACGTACATTATCCAAACCAACTCAGGTTGATGATGTCTGGATAAATGCTTCCGGAAGAGATGGCTATGCTGTTAAAGAAGGTGTTATTTTTTCAACAATAAATACTTTTAACTGTGAGAACTGGCAAATTCCAACGCCAATAGAGCATCCAAGCAATAACAGTTTATTTATGTTTGGTTATGATGGCACATTTAAGTATCAGTACATGGCTGATGGTACAATGGAAGAACTATCTTTTGCGAAAGATAAGGTTGCCTGTGCAGTTGGGCGTAATGTACGTACTCATAATTACGGTGCTCACGGTGGGCTTATATTAAACATTGCAGATGGCAGAAAATTAAATTTCTTTCATACAGAAGGCCCATTGCAGGCGATAAATATAAGCAGTGATGGACTGACTGCGGCCGGCGTTGAAGCACCTGCAGTTACCCCGGATGGGAAAATTATAGGAGCTTACAGGTTACATATATGGAAACTAAATTGATGAAAGGCAAAATGTTATTTGCTTTTTTACAGTATTACAAACCTTATAAAAAAATTGCTGCGTTTATTGTTGTTGGTTCATTTGCAGTTGCTTTCCTGGATTTGATATTTCCAGTATTTGTAAGGCATATTTTAAATGTTGAACTGCCGCAGCAAAATCTTCAAAGTATTTTGCTTTATGCCTTGTTTTTACTGATTTTATATATTCTAAATACAGTTTTACTGTATTGGATAAGTTATAGCGGGCATGTTATGAGTATCAATATTGAACGTGATATGCGGCGTGACCTTTTCAGGCATATTGAAAGTATGTCATTTAAATTTTTTGATAACAACAGAACAGGGCAACTTTTGGCGCGCCTTACCGGTGATTTAACGGAAATAGGCGAATTGACTTTCCGTGGGCCTAACGATGTTATCATCTGCTTAGTGGTTATGCTGGGTACTATCAGCATAATGTTTTGGATGAATATCTATTTAGGTGTGCTTATAGCACTGCTTTTAATTCTGAAAACAGTACATACCGTTATTATAAATCATAAGATGAAGGCTGCCTTTAGAAAAAACCGTGCTAAAAATGGCGAGGTTTCTGCAAAAGCAGAAGAAGCATTAAGCGGAATACGGCTTGTAAAAGCATTCGCTGCTGAAGAACTGGAATGTTCACTGTTAATGAAGAAAAATGAAGAAAGTATGGCGGTTCGCAAAGCATCTTTTAAAATATTAGGTTATTTCTCCAGCAGCGTTAATTTTTTTACTAATTTCACAAATTTGTTTGTACTTGTTGCCGGTGGTGTATTAATAGCAGCTAATAAAATTCAACTAAGTGATTTTATTGCTTTTTTGCTTTACGTTAATTTATTTATGAAGCCACTATTAAGGTTAACCGTTTTTACGGAAATGTATCAGCGCGGTATGGCTGGGTTTGCTAGATTTTATGAAATTATGCAGATTAAACCGGAAATAATTGATGCCAAAGATGCAATTGAATGCAAAAATATTAACGGCAGTATTTGTTTTAAAAACGTAACTTTCAGTTACGGAAATAATAAAGTGCTTAACAATGTAAGTTTTAATATTTCTGCCGGTGAAACCGTTGCATTTGTAGGTGAAACTGGTGTTGGGAAAACCACATTAGCAAATTTGCTGCTGCGTTTTTATGAACCTGACTCTGGCGATATTTTAATAGACGGTATTAACATAAAAAAATATGATCAAAGGTCTTTACGCAAAAATATAGGGCTTGTACAACAGGAAGTTTTTCTTTTTTCTGATTCTGTGCGGCATAACATAACTTACGGTTTATCTGAAGTAAGAGATGAAAAAATGGTGTTTGCGGCCAGGGCAGCATCAGCAGATGAATTTATAGAAAAATTACCGCAAAAATATGATACAGAAATAGGCGAGAGGGGAATAAAACTTTCCGGCGGACAGCGTCAACGACTTGCTATAGCCAGAGTAATTTTGAAAAATCCGGGAATAGTAGTTTTAGACGAAGCTACATCTGCTTTAGATAATAAAACTGAAGAAAAAATTCAAAAGGCATTAGATAAACTTACTAGGGAGCGTACAACTTTAATTATTGCTCACAGATTATCTACAATAAAAAAAGCCAACAGGATTTTTGTATTGAACAATGGCAGAATTTCTGAAGAAGGTACGCATGAAGAATTATTAAAACTAAAAGGTTTATATTACAGGCAGTACAAAACTACGCTTGATAAAAATAAATTATTAGATACTTAGCAAAAATTTAACGGAAGGAGAATTATAAAATTTTTGTTCGCTAAATATCCGGGTAATTTATTTTAAGAAATTTTGTTTTCTTGAATTTGGGAATCTTATATTTTCAGGAGGATGGTCATGGAATTTATCAGTCAAACTATTATGTATTTTCACAAAGGCGGTCTGGTTATGTATCCGCTGCTGTTTTGTTCGTTTGCTGTTTTTGCTATTGCCATTGAGCGTTTTTTGTTTTACCGCACAGCAGACAGCGGTGAGAAATTTGCCGATGATTACTGCGGTTTATTAAAAAGCAACGATTTGCATGGTGCTGCTGATTTAGCCAAAAACACCCCCGGCGAAACTTCTGCCCTTGTTTTTGGTGCTGTACAAAATGCACAGACACAGGATGACTTGACGGATTATCTTGAAAACGGGCTTGCTGTTTTTGCAGCCCAGCTTAAAAATAAACTGGACTATTTAAGCATTATTGTTACTCTTTCGCCGCTCTTAGGCCTTTTGGGCACTATTGTCGGCATGATTGGTGCGTTCAGTATTTTTAATATCCAGGCAGGCGCACCTATGGCTATCACCGGTGGTATCGGTGAAGCGCTGATTGCTACGGCTACCGGCTTATGCGTAGCTATTATGGCACTGTGCTGCCATTCGTATTTTGCCCATCGCATGGACGGCATACTTACAACGGCTGAACGCTGTGCGGCTGCACTTGCGCAGGCTAACAGAAGGGCCGGTGTAAAATGAAATTCCGCAGAAGCCAGAACAGAAAAGTACCGGAACTTAATATTATACCGATGATTGATATTATGTTCTTTTTACTGGTGTTTTTTATGCTGAGCACCATGTATATGATTGATTTAAAGACTATTCCTGTTAAGCTGCCACAGGCGGCCAATGCAGCAAGCGATACATCTACAACTTTTGCCGTAACGCTTAAAAACGATGGTACAATTTACCTTGGTGATAAAGAAACAGATTTGCAGTCGCTTTTAATGCAGGCTTCTTTAGAACAGAAAAACAACAGCAATTTTGCTGTTGTTATACGTGCGGAAAAAGATATTGAATACGGTGAGGTTATTGGGCTTGTAGATAAATTTAAGGGAGCAGGCATTAACAGGTTTGGGCTTGCAACTGACGGGGCAGCAAAATGATGGATGAAAAGAGAAGGCGGAACTGGGGTTTTGCCGGTTCAGCGATTATACATGTTTTAATATTTTTGATTGTATCATTTACAGGTCTGTTTCAATTTACGCACGCACAGGAAAACATTGTTGAAGTTACGTTTTTCGGTGGTGGTGGAGGCGGAGGCAGCGATAATGCCGGTGTTATAGAGGAAACAGAACCTGAAGCAGCAGCTGCTGTTGAAGAAACTTCTGACAGTGATGCAATTTTTGAAGCAAATAAAGAAGAAAAACCTGCTGTTGTAAAAAAGCAGCAGGTTAAGCCGGTTGTCAAAAGCAGCGGCAAAGGTAAAGGAACCGGACAGGGAAGCGGTACCGGAAGTGGTATAGGGCCTGGTTCCGGCTCCGGCAGCGGTGGCGGCCATGGTAGTGGACATGGTACCGGTACAGGTAGTGGGTCAGGTCCGGGCAGCGGCATAACATCATCACCTGCCGTACCGCCTCGTATTATTAAAAGTTATCAGCCGCCTTATCCCAGTGCTGAACGCAACGCCGGCGTAGAAGGCACTGTTTCTATAAGATTTTTAATCGGCACCGATGGCAGCGTTGAAGATGTAACCGTTACGTCCTCCTCAGGCAATGCAAATCTTGATAACGCTGCCGTTGCTGCATGCCGCAAATGGCGTTTTACAGCGGCTAAAAACAGTTCAGGTTTACCGGTACGCTGCTATGCAAGTATTCCGATAATTTTTAAAATTGGTAACTAAAAAATCCCCATCTCTATATACCCTCTTTACTGTTTCTTTGGCAAAGAGGGTATATATTAAATTAATTATGTTAGCTTTATAATTGTTGCGTAAGATAATGTTTCAAAAATTTTACAGGAGTATGCCGAGATAATGAACGAGAAATTACGGAACCTCTTAAAAAATAAATATATTAAATTGATGCTGATTGTTGTATTGGGAATAATTTTAATCTTAATATATCAGCTGATGTTTAAAAGTGAACCTGCGTCAAGAGAAATATTAAAACCTATCGTTCATGTAGAGGAAGTTTATAAAAAACCAATGTATAAAGAAATTTCTCTATTTGGCAAAACGGAAGCCAATGCTCAAATAGATATTATAAATAAACATGCCGGTAAGATTGCAAATATCAATGTTGATTTAGGCTCGTTTGTACATAAAGGCGATATTTTAATTGAACAGGATTTGCAGGATGCAGAAGCCGAACTTCAAAAAGCATATGCAAGGTATAGAGAAAATGACGCCAAAGCTGCTGAAAATAATGCCGAATTCAATAGTGATTATTATAAATATAAAGCTGATTATGAATTAGCAAAACTCAATTACGAACGTTACAAAAAGCTGTATGAAATGGGTGCAGTAGCAGAAGCAGAGTATGACAGCAAAAAACAAATAATGGTTAACGCCCAGGCTGCATACGAAGCCTTATCAAAACAAAAAAATTATGGTGATGCTGCAGCATCTGTTTATGCCAGAGAACAGGTTGCTGAAAGGCGCTATCAAGAATATATTTTAGCGCAGAATAAAAAGACAGATATGATTTTAAAAGCACCTGGAAATGGAATTATTAGTTATCGAAATGCAGAAATCGGTGAATATATACCGGCAGGAACAAAGCTGTTGACTATTACAGATAATAGCAAATTACATATAGATTGTAATATTTCGGAAGCTAATGCAGCTGTTGTAAAAGCTGATACAAAAATAACTATGAACATCGAAGCGTTAGGTAAATCTTTTGACGGAATTATATCATATGTAAGCCCTGATAAAAATGAAGATAGCAATAGTTACCTTGCCAGAATAAAATTGCTCGAACAGAATGAAGAAGTAAAATCGGGCATGTTTGCCAGGGGATATTTAAAGATACTGATAAAAGAAGATGCTCTTTACGTAAATAAGGATATTATTAAAGATAAAAACGGAAAGAAATATGTTTTTATTGTAAATAAAAATAATCAATTGGAACAACGTGAAGTAACGTTGGGCATTAATAATGATACAGAAGTTGAAATTATTGATGGTATTAATGAAGGGGAAGTAGTTGTTCTTGATAATTTATCACGCTTACGTGATGGAATTAAAGTTCAAATAGATGAAACCGAAGAGGATTAAAGATGAATATAACAAGGTTTTCTGTAAAAAGACCGATAGGCATTACAATGTTATATGCAATAATTGCTGTGCTGGGCATTTTTAGCTTTTTTAAGATTGGTGTTGAATTATTGCCGGAAGTCGATTCTCCATATGTAAGTGTAATAGTTAATTATCCTGGCGCAAGTACTGAATCAGTTGAACAGCAGGTAACAAAGCCTATAGAAGATGTATTGTCAACCATTTCACATTTTAAGCAGGTAAGGTCAGCAACAAGACCGGGCAGAGCCGAAATATTTGTAGAGTTAGATAGCAGTGCTGATGCGGATCTGGTAGCTATAGAAGCAACAAAAAAAGTAAGTACTATCAGAAAGAATTTGCCGGATGATATTGATGAGCCTGTTGTTATTAAACGTTCTTCTGACGAATATCCAATAATGCAGATTGCCGTCACAGCTCCTTATGAGATGGCAGATATATATTCTATAACTGAAAAAATTTTTGCGGAAAGGTTTCAACAGGCCGGCGGTGTTGCAGATATTGAATTGAGCGGTGGCCGAGTTAAAGAAATCAGTATAGATGTTGATAAAGAAAAATTAAATTATTATGGGTTAAACCTGCAGGATATTATACAAAATGTAAAAAACGAAAATGTCTTTCTATCATCCGGCTCTGTTTATACGGACGTAAAACAAACTACTGTGAGATTAACGGCTCAATACGAAAAACCGGAAGATATTGAAAATGTACAGATAAAGACAGCGAATGGGCAAAATATTATACTAAAAGATATTGCTGAAATTAAGGCAAAAGAAAAACGCGCAGTAACTTATAGCCGTGTTGATGGAAACGATGCTGTTGCCATAGATATATATAAAGCAAGCGGATCAAATATTGTTGATACATCTGAAAATGTATTAATGCAACTTGAAAAATTAAAATCAGAATATCCTGATTATACTTTTACACTTGTTTATGATCAGTCTTCATTTGTAAAAAATTCATTAAAAAATACTTTTTATACATTACTTGAAGGACTTTTTACAACTGGTATAGTTTTATATTTATTCCTCAGGGGTTGGCAATCATCACTTGCAGTAATGATAGCTATACCGGTATCGTTAATAGCCACATTCTTTTTAATGTATCTTGCCGGATTTACTTTTAATATGATGTCATTAATGGGCATGGCATTATGTATAGGTATTCTGGTTGATGATTCCATTGTAGTACTTGAAAATATTCAGCGTTATATTAATAATGGCTATTCAGCAGATAATGCTGCTGAGCTTGGAAGAAATGAAATAGGCATGGCAGCTGTAGCTATGACGCTTTGTGATGTAGTGGTTTTCTTGCCAATAGCTTTTATGCAAAGTTCAACAGGGCAGTTTTTTAAACAATTCGGATTGACAATAACTTTTGCAACATTGATGTCATTACTTGTTTCGTTTACATTAACGCCTATGCTTGCTTCAAAGTTTTATTCGCATGGAATAAAGCTACCCAAAGGCAGAATCTGGGAATTTTTAGATAAAATTGAGAAAAATACAATAAATAAATACGAAAAAATACTTAAAAAATGTCTGCTTTATCCCCGTAAGGTTATATTTACCATAGCAGCACTGTTTGTTGGGGCTGTATTGCTTATACCTTTTGGATTTGTAGGGGCAGAATATATGCCGAGGACGGACGAAAGCGCCATTCAGGTAAATATAGAATTACCCGTAGGTTACAGTGCGGAACAAACCAACGAAGTACTATTATTATTTGACAAATATCTGCTGCAAATTCCAGAAATTGAACATCATTTATCAAATGTTACGAGCACGGAAAGTAATGGTAAAATATCAATCAGCCTTTATAACCGAGGCAAACGTTCCAAAGATGTATGGGAGATTGCTGATGAGATAAGAAAATTTGCTAAAAATAATTTTGGGGATATTAAAGTAAGGGTAAGTGAAATACAATCCTCCGTTACAGGCGTTTCTGGAGGCAAAACATTAGTACGTTCGCCATTGCAGCTGGAATTAAGGGGCAGCGATATGGATGTACTAATTGAAGAATCAAATAAAGTATTAAATATTTTTAAAGAAACAGAAGGTGTTAAAGATATAAAAAGTTCATATACAGAAGGTATGCCTGAAATTAAAGTAAGTGCTGACCGTGAAAAATTGCAATTTTACGGAGTATCTATCGATGACATAAACAAATCTTTTGCAGCAGCCATCGGCGGGAAAAATGCCGGTGTGTTAGCTAATGACCCTGACAATAGAGGACTAGATACGGATATTACGGTTAAATTTAATGGAAGCGACAATTTTTTTATTGAAGATATTAAAAACATCCCGGTAGTTGCCAAAAAGGGTACTGTAAACTTAGGAGATGTAGCTAAAGTTGAAGAAAGTATCGGACCGATAACCATCAGAAGAGTTGATAAAGAACGTATAATTAATATTCAAAGTAATTTGAGTGACAGACCTCTAAATGAAGTAGTGCTGGAAATACAGAAAAAATTAGAGGATAGCAATATTAAATGTTCTTATATGTTTACTGGTCAGGCAACTAGCATGAATGATTCTTTTAAAGAAATGCCAATAGCACTCAGTATGTCACTGTTGCTTATTTATTTCTTGCTGGCTGTGCTATATGAATCAGTTTTTACACCTTTAATCAGGATGTTTTCTTTGCCGCTGGGATTAATAGGAGCAATTATATGTCTTTTTGTAACTAATAATACGCTTAATCTATATTCATTAATTGGCATTTTGATAATGGATGGCCTGGTAGCGAAAAACGGGACTTTGTTATTAGATTATACACTGACTTTAATGAAGGAAGGAAAAAGCGCTGCTGAGGCAATAATAGAAGCTGGTAAGACCAGGCTTAAACCTATTTTTATGACTGCAGTAACTATGGTTGTTGGTATGTTGCCAACAGCCCTTGCCATGACTGAAGGATCAGAAACAAGAGAGAGCATGGCATGGGTTATCATTGGCGGTATGGTAACTTCAACAGTTTTTACACTGATAGTCATACCGATAATATTTTTATGGATACAAAAACATTATCCTAACAGGATTTAATTAGTTTTTTTTGTTTTATTTACAAACTTAACAATAACTATGTTAAGTTGTAATAAAAAATAATTAATTAAAAGGAGAAGGTAAGAAAATGCAACATAATCAAAGAGGATTTTCAAAAAGTTTATTAATGACAGCGCTAGTAACTGGCACCGTATTATGGGGAAGTAATAGTGTCCTAGCTTCAGAAACAGCTCCTGAATTTTCACTTGATCCATTAGTAATAACTGCACAAAAAAGAGAAAAGAAAGATTTGGAGACACCGGCAGCAGTAGATGTCATTACAACTGAAGATGTTGAAAAAAATGGCGGAGCCAGTGCGTTTGAAGTATTAAGACATTCTTTAGGTTTATCTGCTACATCAATGGGACCAAATGGTGCTTCATGGGGTACGATGACAAGTGAAATTACCATCAGAGGTGTAGAAAGAGGAACGCTTATTTTATTGGATGGTGTACCTTTGAATCAGGATGGTAAATATAATTTAGAAGATATTCCTTCGGACATTATAGACAGAATAGAAATTGTGCGCGGAGGCGGCTCTGTTCTATATGGTAGTGAAGCAAGCGGTGGTGTAATCAATATTATTACTAAGAAAAACGTAGGCAACAATATTAAAGTATCGGCAGGTAATTATGGAAGAGAACAGTACAGCGTTAGTGTCGGTGCTGATGGCTTTGATGCAACGGCTTATTATGAAGATAGAGGAAAAGTTGACAGAATTACTACAGATGCAAAATCTGGAATGGGGAAAAATAAGTTAAATAAGCATGTTGAATACAATAATGGCGAACGGAAAGGTATTAGATGGAGCTATGATTTAAATGACAATTTAACATTCTATCATATGTATTCACAAAACGAAAATAAAATGTCCCATATTAGTAACGAGGGCGGTTATAATAATAGTATTGCACAAACAAATAATTATAAAGACGTTGATAATAATTTTACTTTAAATTTCGATGATAAATATGGATTTAAAGCCAGTGCTTCTTATGGAACACAAGAAAAAGAATATTATCAGACGGCATATAATAAAAATGGCAGTATTTCAAGCGATGGTTTAAATAGCTGGCGTAAAGGGCATAATACTAATATAGATATAAACAAGTCTTTTAATATTGGGGAAAACAAACTTTTGATCGGCGCCAATTACAAAAAAGAAGATATGGACATATACGGAAATAAAATTGGTGTAACTTCTGGTAAAGGACGAGCTACATATGATAGGGATACTTATTCATTGTATGCTTCTTATGATTGGAAAATGAGTAACTCTGATAATTTAATAGTCAATATGCGTGAAACGTTTGCCAAAAATTGCGGAGCACAATATTCTACATTTGATTCTAAGCAAGAGGATATGTCCGAATTTACACCTGAAGTACAGTATATTAAAAAATTAAATGAAAACAGTTCAATTTATGCTAAAGCTGGTAAATCTTTCCGTCTGCCGGAATTAACACGAGTATTTGGAGCGGGCAATATACGTCCTGAGTTAGATTTGTATCCTGAAAAAGGTACACACTATGAAATAGGATATAAATTAAATGAAGGTAAAGCTGCATGGAGATTAGCATTATTTAATTATAAAATTAAAGACAGTATTACAAATGTTGATGGTACAAGTGCCGCCGAAGGTAATTTGCAATATACTAACGTTGATACCAAAAATACAGGTATTGAATTAAGTTGTGATATTGAACATAATGAAAATTTAAGCAGCTCTTTTGGAATTGCATGGAGCAATCCGGAAAAAGCACGTGAATCTGACGGAGCTTACGAAAAATATGGTAGCAGGTTACAGTTGATGGCATCTGTAGATTATCATAAAGATAAATTTGGTGCATCTTTATTAGCTAATTATATGGGAAAAAGATATGACAGTGATGTAGATAAATATGGCGGAGAAAAAGTTAAGCCGGCATTATTTACAGATTTTCATATTAGCTATAAGCCGGAAAAAAATCATAAATTCTTTTTACATGTAAATAATATATTTGACCGTGAAGACTATACAACTGATGCCGGACCGAGAGAAAACCGTTTAGCTTACATGTCTATGGGGCGCAACTTTATGTTAGGTTATGAACTTTCTATGTAAGTTTTATCACAGGGTAGCATACTAGCTGCCCTGTTTAGTTTATCCAAAAAGTTGCTGAAAGGCACCTATTTTCATATATAGAAAAATAGTGGCCGAATTATTCAGCCACCTAAAAAAATTACACTCTTTACTAAACAAACCCTTAAATATTGATAAAATATCACAGATATTTTATCAATATTTTTAAAAACGCCTCTGAATTTCGTTTTATAGGCGTTTTTTTAAATTACGCAAGATTTTCTAAGCATTGCAAAAAAAACCTTTAAAACTTAAAAATGGCGCTATACGTCGGATTTATCTATACAGATTATAAATTACTTGTCATTTTTAAGGTTTTTGAAACATTTTATGACAACTTAGCACTTTTCATAATTGCTACTCTAATTCCACCGGTATGCTATTAGTATACCGGTTTTCCTGCCTGTCAGTTAAGTGGGCATATTTACTGCTCATATTGATATTGCTATGCCTAAGTGTTTCCTGGATCTGTTTTAAATCCTTTGTTTCCTTATATAATAGTGTTGCGCAGGTATGCCGCAGCATATGCCCGGCTTTTCCTTTTTCCTTAAGCCCTGCTGTTATCAACCATTTATTGACTGCATCGCGTACGGCCTGCCTTATCATACGGTGTCCGTACATATTATTGGAAGTAGAAGTAAATACCGGAGTCACTTTCTCCATTATATAATGTCTGTTCTTATTCATTTTAAACCGGTCTTTACTATCCAGATAGCGCAGCAGCAAACCGAAGGTATCCGGCCTAGGATAAATCATAGCATTTTTCCCTTTACCGTGTATGAGAATAGTCTGTTGGTCCACATTTATATCTTCCTCATTCATGCGATGGATTTCCACAGTACGCAGCCCTTCAATCGCCATAAAAGCTATTATCACCTTATCACGCAGCTCTTTTTCAGTTTCATTGGGAATGGACCGGAAAAGATATTCCAACTTGCCAGCAGATAAATAGGGTATATTAATAAGTGCTGCATCAGGATCTCGCGGCGCCTTAACATCTTCAGCAGGATTTTCCTGAATGATATGGAATTTCTGAGCAATATGATAAAATTTCCTGATGGAGTTTAATTTCGCTGCTACTGTATTGACCTTTTGATTTTTTTCAATAAGAAAATCACGATACAAAATAATATGTGGTTCCTGGAGGCGCAACGGTTTAAAATCATTATCCTTGCACCAGGAAAGAAATTCACGAATCTGGCCGAAGTAATTTTTTAAAGTATCTTCGGAAGGATTACCGCCGGCAATATACTTTTTTAAAACATCCTCATAGTTATCCAAAAATATTTCTTCGATGTCGGCATAAGAATATTTTGCAATTTTAGTCTGGTCAGTAACAAAATCTGGCAGCATATTAAAAACTCCATAAACAATAAAATTTAGCATTTTCAAAGCTGTGTTTTTTGATTGCTTCAACTATGTATATTTTATATTATACATAGTTAGATGTTAAAAATAAAAAGCTATGAATTAACATAGCTTAAATTCATATTAATATAAAACAGGTTCGACGGGTTGCATTATAAAATCTGCTAAAAGGTAAAGCAAATTTTACGCGATACTAAAGTTCATTAATATCTAGCAACCACAATCCTGTCACTAATATTATAACAAAAAATAAATAATTGTCAATTTAATTATGGTAAGATTTTTAATCCAAATCGATCACGGTTATTAATAGAACCATCATATAAGCATTTTAAAAGATTTTTCTTAAAATCTTTATTTTTAGGCTTTGCACCAGTTACTGTACGTCCCAAACAATTAGGTGTAAAGTCGGCTAATTGTAAGCCACAATTATTTTCTCTTTTTTTAACAAAATTGATTTTTTTAATATGTTCTTGAAAAGAATGTGAATTATAAAATAAACTACCCAAAGCTTTTAATTCATATAACCGTTGTTGGATTTTAATATTTTCAGTTTCATTTAAGGCCTCGTAAATGATATTTCCAGTAGACTTATGTTTAATTAAAAACTGACAATATATTTCAACTAATAATTGAATAGATATTGTAAAATCATAATTCATATGTTTAGCATTATAATTTATATCTAACTGAGATCTATTTAAACATACTCCAATAACACTAATGTTATTATTTTTAAATATTCCTGATAACCCATTATATAAAGCATTTATATTCTTCTGATTTGTAAATATATGATAATCTGGAGAGACTTCATTTAATTTAGAATGGTTTTTACGTTGTGATACAAAAGTTACATCTTTTTCGTGTAAAATAACATTAGTATTATTCCATAATTTTTGTTTTAACGAGTTTAACATACTTTCAACTTTTGGATAATCTTTTTCGTTTATTATTATACCAGCCATAATAAAAAATGTATTTTGAGGATTAATATAAGTTATACTTTCATCTACATATAAATTAAACATACTAAAACTCCTAAATTATATCTAAACATATTTATTGTATTTTTAAAAAATTCTTTTATGGTGCTCTTTTATAAATATATTATAAACTAAATTTATTAGTTAAAAATAATAAGAACGTCGTAGCATCGCATAAAATATTATCAAAAACTGTTTTAAAATTATCGTTTGATAAACAAAATTCTTTTTTTATTTTGTCATAGTTCTTCCCTTTCCTATGTCCTGTACCACTGGAACGTAATTCTTGAAGATTTCTAAGAAATTTAATATGGCTTTCAAATTTCTGGATTCCTAATTCTGTCAGCCAATGTTCTAATTTAGAAATGCTCCCCTTTAAGTCTAAATGGTTTTTAATCTGTTTGTCAATTTCTTTTTCGTTTAGCGAATCTATTATAGTTTTTACTAATGAGAGAACCTGGTTATCAAATTCTTGTTGGTTATTTGTATACGGAATATGTAAAAGACTAATATTATATTCATCTGATGCAGTTAAAGGTAAAAATAAATACCATCCAAATTTTTCTTTCCATTTCTTTTGAAATCCGTAAAATGTATTCTTGAATTTTATGTCAAAAATATCTGAATCAGTAGCTTTACAAAGAAAATCCCTTTCGTACGCTACCTTACTTAATTTTTCAGATACAGCAACATTATATTGGAGCCAGTGACTTTGTTCTTCAGCTGGTAAATCTCTTCCTAAATCGCCAAGATATACACAAACATAATCCATATGATGATTATCAATATGCATTCCCCAAAGCCCGTGACATCTCAGATAACCGTCTTCAACACTATACAAATCATGATGTGATAAATATCTTTGCAGGACTTCTTTTTTAAAAAATACAGGTGTTAAATAACTTGGGCCTCCCGGCTGCTTTTGAAAATAACTAGAAAGCATATTTGGATTACAGGTAAATTTTATTGGTTTTCCATATTCATCAATTCCAACAATAAAATTCTCATAATGTCTTTCTTTCGTATATGGCCAATATCCACATTCTTCAACTGGTGGAGGATAAATAATTCGTTTTCCCATAAGACTACTATAACATTCTGAATCATATTCATCTACGATGATTCTATAAATTAAATTATTATCCTGATATTCATCAAATAATTTAGAAACACCATTGTCTTCTAAAGTACCTGCCCTACGAATTTGTATATCAAAAAATAATAGAAAAGCCATTTGGCGTGCAGCAGCATATCGCATAAGATATTCAAGTTTTATAAAAGCGCATGTATTATTTTCAATTTTAGCAACTTCTACAGGCTCACCATTTTCTGAAATTGCAAAATAAATATTGGTAGTAACATCGTGATAAAGGTTATTGAGCAGACGAAATTCTTCTACTATTTCTACATATTCTGGCTTAATCCCATAAAAATTTCTAAAATGCACAACATTTTCGCATGCACAAAAATCTTTGGGAATTCTATAGTAAACTACTTCTGAAGGAGTTTTTGCAAAGCCAGGGGTTTGAGTATTCCTAATACTATCCCAAGTTTCACAATTTAAAACACTTGCAACATTTTCTAGGGGAATAAATGCGGCCCAAAAAAGTGCATGGGCTGAATTTAATTCCCTATCGCCACAAACTTGTATCCAGATTTCCCTACCTAAAGTTTCTTTTACAAATTTGCGGTTTTTTACTTGATGAAAAATATCTTGTAAATTTTCCATATAATAATCTCCCCCATTGGATATAAGAACACTAATTTTTTGTAATTCAAGAATTTCATTATAGTTTAAAAATCAATAATTGATATAACAAAATTCCGTTCTTCTGTAAGTTTTGATTTAGTAGCTAAATTGTACTTTCCTGATAGGAGCATTCTTATCTTTTTCCACTTTTCTATGCTGTGACTAGGTTAACCTTTGTACTCGTGCCGTCCTTCCCTGCGCAGGATTGCAGCTTTTAAAATATCTGCTATAAAATGTATGATTTTAATAAGCAGTTACCATATTTTGTTAATTGATTTTAGGAATAATATCCTAAAACATTTAACTTAATTTATGCAAGAATTGATTATATATAAATATTTGTAGTATTTATATAATTATTAAATATAACTCTTCCGTTCTAAATCAACGGCGTCATATATAGTGGCAAATAAAAAATACCGTCTGCTTCTTTATAATCCTGAGTATGTAAAACATAAGGAGTATAAGTCTGCTCCGCATATTTAGTAGTAAATTTCCGCAATGAGGAAAGTGTATAATTTTTACTGGATTTTACTTCTATGGGTGATATATTATGCCTGTTACTGATTTTGGTTTTGGCAATTAAAAAATCTATTTCCATCCGGTCCAGATTATCTTTTGCCGATGGAGTTGAATAGAAGTACAGCTTATGCCCGCTTGCTGTAAGCATTTGTGCCACTATATTTTCTATAAGCATTCCTTCGTTCACTTCTAATTTCCCAAAAAGTAATTTTTTATAAATTTCCTCACTTAAAAGACCATTTTCATCAAATGCATGGCTTATCAGTAAACCTGTATCCGCCATATAGCATTTTAATGTCAGTCTATCCATATTGAGCTTTAGTCCTATATTGGGCGCTGTTGAGTTATAACAAATATTTACTATCATAGCATCATCAAGCCAAAATAGAGCATCTTCATAATCACGTAAACGTGCATCCTTTTTTATAGATGAAAGCTTAAACTTTTTTTCATGTTTCTGTAACTGTGCCGGGATTTCATCAAAAATACTTTCTACTTTTATTTCATAACCATCAGCATGTTTGACAATATCAGCACGGTAAAGTGTAAGTATATCACGCTTTATTCTGTCAACTTTATCAAAATCTTTAGTATTCACATATTCCTGTACAGCTTGCGGCATTCCACCGATAATTAAATACTGACGGAAATAATCCATTGCTTTCCTGTGCAGCACCTGCCCCATTGGTTTTTTAGTCTCATAAAATTTCCTTATAATATCCATAAGGGTATCATTTCCAAGGGCCCACAAAAATTCTTCAAAATCCAAAGGATACATTTTTAAATGTCGTTCCTCTGATGGTATCAAAATATCCTTTACGTTCTTTTTAATAGACATCAATGAACCTGTTTCAAGGTAATCATATCTGCCATCTGCAACCAAATATTTTATCGCAGCTCTTGCTTTTGGAAATAACTGGACCTCATCAAATATAATAAGCGATTCGCGCTCATACAGTTTAACATTGTAGTAAGCCGATAAATACATAAAAAGGGTATCAAGATCGTTCAAATAATTTACAAATAAATTTTTTATATCATCGCTTGCCCGGTTAAAATCTATTAAAATGTAAGACTTATATTCAGTTTGCGCAAATTTTTCTGCAATATAGCTTTTACCGACACGCCTTGCGCCATCAATAAGCAGAGCAGTTTTTCCAGCCCATTCCTGTTTCCAGTTTAAAATATCATCGTAAATTTTTCTTTTCATAAAACTCACCTCAAAAGTTCTAATATATAGAACAGAAAAACACATAATATAACTTTTTTACAAGTTAATTTTAACACATTATTGAGATTTTTTGCAATCACAAATTACACATTATTGACATTTTTATGATATTTTTAATTTTAAAATTCCAAAGGGCTGTAATGAAGTTTAACGCATTACAGCCCTTTTAGTATCTTAATAATCTTTTTTATATATTTGTTTCTTTTTATCCTTAGAATAAACTTTGCTCAATTATTGCCGAATTATTATCAGGAATATTTGTTAAGGATGCTACATCTTTAGCAGTGCATGCGTTTAGAAAATTATCAATATCAGAAGAATTGGCAATCGGTAAGGCTTTGCCATTTTCCAAAAATGATTTGTTGGCACTGGTATTTTCATATTGTTCATAATGTTCTTCTGAAAATTTCAGAAAAGCTAACGGTCTTTCTAATTTTAGTGTAGTGTTTACGGCATGCATGGTTCCGCCTCCTATTCCAGCTTCGATGACAATAGTACCAACAGCTAATGCTGCCTGCAGCCGGTCACGTAAAACAAAATCATTTTCATTTATAGGATGGCCAAGTTCATATTCACTTATTACGCAGCCGTTATTATCTAATATATCATGGAACAATTTCTTATTCTGACTAGGATATATGTTGTTTAGATGAGTTGGCATAACGGCAATTGTTTCGCCACCAGCTCTCAGACAACCAATATGTGCACAACTATCAGAGCCGGCTGCAAGGCCACTAATTATAGTATAGCCTTTACCAGTAATTATTTCACTTAATTTTGTTCCCCAGGCCATCCCTTTATTTGATGGAAACCTTGTGCCAATAATTGCAATACCAGTTTTTTTAAGTATTGAGGAATTTCCTTTAGCATAGAAAAATGGAGGATAATTTGATAATTTTTTAAATCGTTCCGGATATTTATCATCAAATTTTGTTATAATTTCAATTTTAGCTTTTTTACATTCTTCTTTTATTAACTGCGCTATATTATAGGCTTTCTTTACCTCATCAAAAGATCTATTCGTATGCTTATTAAAAACCGCATAGGAGTTTATAAAATTAAAAATATCGGATTCGTTTTTTAAGCTAAATATTTCGTTATCAGGAATCTGATTTATTATTTCTAAACTAGTATCATTAATTTTGCTTAAAGTTATTAAGATGCTATCTCGTTGTCCCATGGTCAATGTTCCTCGTTGGTAGAAAAATTTTCGTTTATTTTGTATTTCTTTAGTTTTTATTTTAAATATACCTATGAATATTTTAACATAAATTTTGTTAATATTATAATTTAGCTGACAAATTACTTTTTATCCTGTTTCAGTAAAATAAAAATCTAACAAAATAACTCCCAAAAGTCAGTACAACCAGTTAACTCTGCCACTAATTTGATTTCAATAAATTAAGGACTTAGCACGATCTTGTACTATGCTAAGTCCTTAAAACATCTTAATTAGCATATTTAAAATTTATTATAAGTATTGCAGGCATTATTATGAGTTATATTTTTTGATAATTATCGATACTGAAGGCTGACTGATACCGAAAAAGTTCGCCAAAAAGACCTGTGAAAGGTTTTCTTTGCTGTACAGTCTATAAATTTCAGCATTGCGTTCTTCTTTGTTTTCAAAATGTTTTACGGTCACTTCCTTGCCCTTGATGCTTGCGCCGTAATCACGCAGTACAATTATTTTACGTGTACCGTCATCATAAGCAGCTTTAATTTCCAAATCGCGCGTACCCGTTTTACTGCGCGGCATATAATTTGTGAATTCAATATCGCCCTCACCGGTATATTTTTTAATCAGCTTTTCGCTGAAAGGAAGATTTGCTGTCATTATTTTACCGCGTTCCATTTTATAAAATTATATAATGTGTTTTCAAAACCAAAGGGAGCAGAATGCTCCCTTTGATTTATTATGTGCTTTTGTGCTATTAACTTAATAATTTAGCAGCTCTAGCCTTTAGAACGTCCAGCGTACACCGGCGTTAATCTGGTAGGTATCGTCGTTATCGTTGCCGAAGGACTGTTCCAGATCAACAAACGCATAAGTGCTCTGGCTTAACATTGCAGCGTAGCCAATACCAATGTCATACCAGGTACCTTGGTTTTCGTAATCTACAGTCTGCCAGCCGTTAGTTGTTCCGTCCATAGCACGGATGGTTTGGTCGCCTAAGAATTCATGCAGCACATCGGCTTTAAAGTACAGCGTGCTTTGTTTCTGTTCACCAAAGTCTTTACCAATGCGGAAACCTGCACGTCCGATTAAGCTGTTAATACCGTCAACGCTTACTTTTGTGCCCTGGCTGGTTGTGTAATCAGCACCGGTTACACGTGCCAGCTGCAGCTGTGCCTGCGGCTCGAAGTACCAGTCGTTGCCCATATCTTTTTTGCGGCCGTATTCTGCACTGATGCTGAATACATTGTTGCTGTAATCGCCGTCAATTCTCTTACCAGTAGTAGGAGCATAAATTTCAAATTCGTTGTCGAGATGTCCCCATTTAGCAACGTAATCTGCATAATGTCCTTTATCGCCGGTCCAGGTATCATACAGCCACAAGCCGTAACGGTCAATTTCACCCTTACCTGCAATATCGTTATAGCCGGTATCGCCATGCATATAGTCAACCGCAAAGCCTACGCGGCGTTTGCCATTATCAGATTCCTGACGTTTATCGTAACCAAGCTGATACATAGTGTTCTGGCTGCGGAAAGCGTCATCCTTACCAATGCGGTCATGGCGTACACGCACCCACATACCCTCATCTTCTTCCGGGTCATCGTTAATGTAGCGGGCTTCGCCAAGGCGTTTGTTCAAACGGTCCATATAAATAGCGTTGCTGTAGTTAGCGCGGCTCATGTTAAGAATGGTTTTACCTCCATCGCTCGTTTCATCACCGCTGCTGTTTCTGGTTATATACCAGTTAGTTGCACCGTTACCATATTCAGCATCTACATATTCGTTGCCAGGCTTCGTTCTATCAAAACTTGTGCCATTATAACCGGTATTTTCACTATCTGTTTCGCTATAGGTTTCATTTTTAATTTCAAAAGCTACATTGTTAAAACCAATATCGTTTAACATGGCTCTGCTTCTGCTGCCGGAATAGCCATTTTCACCTTCATATTCGCCAACAAATTTTAATTGGTCCTCACCAGCATTAACCGTAGCAAAACGCAGTTTATCGCCGTCCTGCATATTTTCTAAACCTGCTACACTGTTTAAAAATACAGTATGCGTACCGCTGGAATTTGCTTCATCTTTAATATACAGCATATCGCTGATTTTATGGTTGGCATCATTCAAATCCATAACAAAAGTGTTATTACCGGTTAATGTACCAATATGCACAGCATGGGAATTATTATCAGTAGTGATTTCATTAGCGTTAGCAGTAACGCCGTTGCTTAAATTCTCATTATCGTTGCGCATATCGATGATGCTGCCCTCACCGCTTAAAGACGTTACCCAGCTTTGACCAGTAACATTCCAGTAAGAGTTATTGCCCATTTTAAGATTTACTTCGCCGCTACCGTAAATATTACTACTGAAGGCAGGGTTATAGAAGCTAAGATGCGCATTATTTAATTCAGTGCCGGCGTCCTGATAATCATCAATGCGGCCTGTTAATCTACCGCCATTACCAAGTTCAACAGTCATTTTGCCTTTGTTACCTGCAAGTAAATTACCATTAATAGTTATGGCAGCATCATTTACAGTTCTATTATTTTCATCAAGAGGTCTTATATTTACTTCACCAGCATAAGCAGCGAGTATGTCACCTTCAATAGAGCTTCTTCTATTGCCATTGATAAAATCTTTATAATTAATATTTACTACTGCTCTAGGGTCAGTATCTTTAAAAGCTTCAACTATTTCTGGTGTTAATCCTGCGGCAATCGCTACGTCTGCGCTGTTAGGGCTTAAGCTGTAATTGTTTGTACCAATTTGAGTTGCGCCATCAATCTGAATATCAGCACCTTGATAAGCCCAAACAGTACGTTCTAATGTATCTGTATCCCCATAATTAGCAAAGGTACCAATATAATTTTCGCCAGTTACCTTAACCTCTGCACCGTATTCGGCATACAGTGCAGAAACTACTTGTTTTCCTTCAAATTTACTATCTCCTAAACTTTCAAGTTCACCCGCATCGTCAATTACAGTAGCTGAATTAATGGTATTAGTTGCTGTATATTGATTTTGACCGTCAGCTATACCTTGCAAATTAACTTTAGCAAATGAACCTGCATAAATTGCACCATTTAATTCATTTTTATTCGTAGTTTCAAGCGTAACTGTTGTATGGCTGCTGTCACTTGTACCTACGCCAGCGCCAATAGCAATACCATTATAATAGCCATTGTTTTCTGCAAGAAGGTTTCCGGCTTTAATAATATTATCTCCATAAGCAGTTAATTTAACATCAGAACTGTACCTGGCATGAATACCATAACCATGGTATTTTTCTTGCTCATTAGCGGAATCTGTACCTAAATTAATATCCTTACCTGATTCAATGATATTATCGCCTTTTTGGGCAACTAATTTAATTTTTGCTGAATAGGTTCCTTCGCCTTCCGCTGCTCTTCTCTCATTCGTTTTAATTCCGCTCCAGTTAGATGTTATTTTATTGTCGCCATTAGTTGCCGTAATAGTAATATCGCTGTTTAAATATCCTTCCACGCCTTCATTATCTGCAGTAATTTCGTTAGCTAAAGCAGTCATAGTTACTTTGCCGTTATGTGCGGCATAAACGCCTGCATCACTTGTGTTTGTCCACGCTCTGTCTTTGGCACCCTGTGTAATAATGTTTTTACCATTATCAGCAGTTAATTTGATTTCATTTACTTCTGACTGACCAGTTTTATTTTCTCCGCCAGCATAAAGACCGGTAAACATACCATAAACTTCATTATAACCATTTGCACCGGTACCTGTTGCATCAATATCTACAGTAGTACCTTCATTTTTATAAGCATATACACCTCTGCTATTTGCAGTAATTTCATTGCTTAAGGCTGTAAGTGTAACATTACTACCCTGTGCTCGTATACCATCACCGCCAGCTTTAACAATATTTTTACCATTATTAGCAATTATATTTGCTGTACCTAATTTTGACGTAGATATAGCTACCCCACTACCAGCTGTAGATTCAATATAGTTGCTGCCTTTTTCCGCAGTTATATTTAGTTCACCTGCAGATAGATTAATTGTACCACTTGCAGACGTACTTACAATATTATTTACAATATCATTGTTTTCTGTATCATTAGTTCCTGCTGCGGTTATAGAAATTATAGAATTGCTTCCAATGTTTATTGCGCCACCATAATCACCGTTAATTGAAATTTTAGCAGAATTTAAAGAATATTCCGTGCCTGCAGCCCCAGCAGATAAAGCGCTATAAAGCATATCATTGCCAGTAATACTTATTTCATCATTCGCATTAATGATTACAGTACCGCCACCATTTTTCGATGTAAGCCCACTATCTCCTGCATTAATAGTAACGGTATTAACATTATTATTTTGCTCGCTGCCAATTATAACCTGATGTCCATCACCTACAGTGATACCGTTTTTATTACCAGTTGTAGTAATTGTATATTCAGTCTCTGTAGTATATTCCGCATCACTTGCAGTCGCATCAATTGCTCCTATTTCTTCTGCCCACGCGCTGCCATATACGCTGGTGCTTAGAAGTAAACCAAGTACGATTGCCCTTTCTAAATTTTTCCTTCTTTTCATTGTGACCACCTCGTTAAATTAACACACCTTTGTATACATTCTGCAATATTAATGTGTATTGCCCATTATTTAAGACCATTATATCAGACCGTCTCCCCCCGCAAGCAAAAGTTCGCACGCTAGCGCAGGCGAACTTTCCTATGGGTGGGAGATGCCCCGGCGCCGCAGTGCCGCTCAGGCCAGGCCCAGAGCGGCTTTGCGGCTTTTTACAGCCCGTTATCCAGGTATAAAAAAGCCGAATTGCAAATAAAAAATTTGCAATTCGGCACAGCGTATCGAACAGTAAGCGGACAAGAAGTTATTAAAATTTTATCTTGTTACAGCATAGCAGTATTACTCTTACCGCTATAAAATACTCTCAGTTATTTTTTCTATATGTTTGTCAATATACATTTCTTAATCTTTCTGATTCTAATAACACTTCTGACAAAAGCACCTCTGTTTGTTAATAATAAAGTTTTGCAAAAGGGCGTCAAAAATGAGCACCTTCAAAACCCAACAAATATGTCTGGAAAATACGTAATATCAATGCACATCTTTTGGTGCGCTAATAATAGAGCCCTTTTGCTCGATTTCTATTTTACCGAAAACACTTCAGGGGTGAAATATTTAAAACCAAATTTAAATAAATATCTAAATACTTAAATATCTCAATATTTAAGTATTTAATTTGAAGTTAACACAAATCTTGAAAATTTAGTTAAAAAACTTATATGATTATTGTTTTTTGTCACGAATAATATATGATATTCGTGACAAAAGAGGTGATGATCATGAAAACTAATTCCGCATTTTTAATTCGTGAAAAAATAAAAGAAGCTAAAGATGGAACAATTTTTATAAACTCAGACTTTGCTGACATTACAAATTATGAAAATATAAGAAAAAACCTGAGCAGGCTCGCAGATAAAGGAGAAATTAGACGCATAACTAATGGTATTTATGAAAAGCCAAAATATAGTAAACTTTTAAAGGAATACATTGCTGCAGATCCACATGCAATTGCCGAAGCCATTGCCAGAAGTTATAATTGGAAAATAAGCCCATCAGGGAACACTGCTTTAAACTTATTAAAACTATCAACGCAAGTACCTGCAACTTGGTCTTATATTAGTGATGGCCCATATAAAACATATCAAATTGATTCTATCAAAATAGAATTTAAACATCGAACAAATAAAGATATTACCAATTTAAGTAATATAACAATTTTAGTAATTGAGGCACTTAAATTTTACGGTGAAAAAAATATTAAAAGTGATATAATAGGTGCTCTTTCCAACAGATTAACAGAAACAGAAACAACCACTATATTAAAAGAAGCAAAAAATTCTACAAAGTGGATTTTTGAAATATTTCAAAAAATTGCAAAGGAGAAAAATTAAAATGCAGGGAATTGCCAAATTAGCAGCAAGTGATCGACAAGAACTTTTTAGAAATACTGCCCAAAAAATGCATGTTCGTGATGCTATCAACGAAAAAGATTTTTGGGTTTGCTATACTTTAGATTATCTGTTTCACAGATCTCCGTGGCAAAATAATTTCACCTTCAAAGGCAGAACCAGCCTTTCAAATTTCTGAAGACATTGATTTAATTCTTGACTGGCAACTTTTAGGTTATGAAAAAAATGAACCATGGTTAGAAAGAAATAAAGCAAAACAGGACAAATTTAATAAAGAAGCCAATAAAAGAGCAGAAGATTTTTTACTGCATGAATTTTGACCAAAAATAAAAGAAGATTTTTCATCAGAAATCAACGGAAATATAGAAATTGTTGTTGATGAATCTGACAAACAAACGGTCATCTTCTCTTATCCGGTTATTTTTGGCACTGACTCTATTCTAGATCAAATACGTCTGGAAATAGGTGCTTTGGCAGCATGGACACCATCAGAAGAAATACAAATAGAACCATATGCAAGTCAATATTATCCGTTCGTTTTTTCTTCCCTTGGCACAAGAATACGTACAGTAAAACCTGAACGCACTTTTTGGGAAAAAATTACTATTCTGCATCAGGAAGCAAACAGGCCTGAATCTAAACCAATGAAACCAAGATACTTTAGACATTATTACGATATCTATCGAATGCTTTCAACATCTGTAAAAGAAAGTGCTTTTAATCACCTGGATTTATTAAATAAAGTCGTTGAATTTAAAAAAAAATTTTATCCTGTAAATTGGGCAAAATATGATGAAGCTACACCAGGCACTTTAAAACTTTTGCCGCCCGAGTATCGGTTAACAGAATAAAAAAAAGACTATATAGCTATGAAAGATATGTTCTACGGCGAAATACCAGACTTTAATGAAGTTATGGAATCAATTAGGTTATTAGAAATTGAAATCAATCAGCTCTAAAAATATTTTACTAATTTATAATATGTACATAAATTAAAACAGGCAAATATTAGTATAATATTTGCCTCAAGGAAGGTATTACAATGGAATTTAATACAACTAAACAAACTATCAAAGAATTGACGATGATATTAATGTACCTTACAAGATTTAGTGAATATGATAAATTTCTTGATAAAGAACATTTTTATGCCTGGAAAGGTTACAATTTTGATGCATTAAATGAATTGAATGAAGAAAAATATATAAATCAAGGTGATCACCCCAGCCGCAATAAAAAAGTATTCCTTACTGCAGACGGGCAAAAATATGCCAAAGAATTACTTAAAAAATATGGAATAAATGACTAAAATTAAAATATCTGACTAGAGAATACATTACTACTGAATTTATATATTCCACTTTCAGATAATGATAAATAACTGCACCAATAATACGCTCCCATCATGGCAGAACAGTAAAAATTAAACTGTTCTTTCCTGATGGGAGTATTTTTATTTTCCCCGCTTTTCTCCGGCCCATTTTAGCAGTTAGCCTTTTGCTCCGGCAAGGATAAACGCTGCGGCTCTGCCGTCCTTTGCCTTCGCAGGCTGCACTGCTTATAAAGTACCTGCGAAAAGCGGTTGAAAAATAGTCGCGGACAGCGAGGAGTTACGCTGCAAGGGTTTTGAACCCTTCCAATCCCACGGCAAAGAATACCTGCGCCGCAAGGTGCTTGGTATTTTGCCTATATTTTGAAAGCGAGGTTTTTTAAATGACTATGGTTGTTGAGAATTTAAACGATATGACGGTTGCAAGAAGCGAACACGCTGTATATGTAAAGGACTCGAATGTGCTGTTAAAACTTTACGGTGATAGCGTTAGCATTATCGACCTTGATAACGCGCTAAAAAAAGGTAAGACCTGCAAAAAATACTGCTTTACCTTTGCCGATGCCGACAACGGTTATTGTGGTTTAAGCTATTCCCTTGATGACCTGCCTTTTGCGGAATTTGTAAATAACTGCCGTGCCGGTAATTATAGCCGTAACAGCAGCAGGCTGGAGGTGATGGGCATTAAATTTAACGAATACGAATTAAAAGCCTGCCGTGTTATAAGCCCGTTTGCTGCCGTAAAAAAACAGGATTTTACAAAAGGCATAATAAACGGTGCCAAACTTGCAAAGGCTATCCTTGCCGGGCAGATTAAAGAAATCGTTTGTACCGGGCGTTATACCGATGACTATTATGATGACGCCAAAAGAAATTTCTGCAAAGGCAGAAAAATTACAGACTTTTTGAAATTTGCGGATGAACTTATTACCCAAACCACCTGCTTTTCAGCAGACCGTACCGATGACCCGAAAGTTATCGCCTGCGGATGGGGCACGTGGGAATGTTATGAAGCTATTTTAGCATAAAAAAATACACCCGGCAGGCTGCCCTGCCGGGCTGGAGGAGGAAAAAACAATGGGCTGGACTTATACGAATTACTGTTATTATGGCTGCGGAAAACCGCAAACACTGAAAGAAAAAAAGAATTTTGTTGCCAAAGAAGTAAAATCGTGGTACAATGGCGAGGCTGTCATTCTCCATGACCACCTGGCTGCCGACCCCTATATTGGAAAAAAAGGCGGTTACGTTTATTATTGCAGTCTGGAAAAACCTGACAAAACACGCATAATTTTAGTGAATCTTGTTATCTTCGACAAGGATGAATGGGGCTACAAAGATATGAGCGAAGATATGGGGCCTGGTTATCACGATTGCCCAATTGTTATTTTAAAAGACGTCCCCTGTCCTGATGATAAGTACGCCATAGAATGGCGCAAAAGCGTGATGGAGCGGCATTACAATCAAATTGCCAAAAAAGCAGCCATTAAAAACCTTCACCCCGGCGATACGGTGGAATTTATAAACTGCAACTACGGCGGACAGAAAAAATTTACAGTCGCCTATAATGACGGCAAAAAAGTTTACTTTATGGGCGACCACGGCAAAGTAAACCTAATTGGCTGGAAGAAAACTGAATTTAAAATTTTGAAAGCGAACTGACAAAAATAATCGGGCTGCCGTTATTACGGCAGTCTAATATATACATATAAATTAGTTGGGAGTGTGAGTTGTGAAATATACAATAAAAATTGGCTGCGGACACATTGAAGAAAGGGAACTTCATGGCAGCAGCAGGTATATAGAAGATACAATCAAATTTTTAAAAACATCAATTTGCGGAAAATGCTATATGAAGGAACAGTTAAAAAACCATTTAGCTGCCGGATATAAGGAAGTAAGAGTATCTTACCATGATTATAAATATCGCTATTCGGGTTTGCCATATTTGCCGGAGAGTTATAATGCGGCAGACAGAACCATTGTTGTATGTATGCCGCCGGAAATAGCAGACCGCGCTGCCGAGCGCAAAGCACAACAGGAAAAAAATAGGCAGAAACGAGAAGTCAAGAAGCCGCTGACTGAACAAGAAAACGCGGAACGTCTAGCTGCTTGGTCAGCTGCCATGCACGCAGCCAAAGCGGCAAAACACAAAAGCCAGGAACCAATAAAACCAAAAAAAACAAAGGTGCGGCAAGAGCCTTTAAAGGTTTTGCCACCTGAAGCATTGCTGTTTTTAAAAAAACTGGCATTTGAGTTCAATAAAAAATACAATGTAGCCTGTACGGAACTGGCTAAACGTGACGTGCGCAGCACTTTTAACAGATTGCACCTTTTTTATAGCAGCTACGGCAAAAAAGAATGGGAACAGCTTGTTGCCAATAATGATATCGCCAATTTGTCCGCGCCTAAAATAGTGCAGCTGGCTCAGCATTATTATGATAATACACCCAAAGACGAATATGGTTGCGTAAGAAGATATTAACATTTTATAGATAGGCACTTAATTATGAAAACATAATTAAGTGCCTTTTATTCAACTGGAGCCGCTATATAAGCATGCTTGTTGGGCGGTCAAAAATAACAGGCCAATATAAATAAGCAAAACAACCGTGCTTAACCCGATTATTTTTTTGCTTTACTTAAGTTATCATTAATTTGAAAGAGCCTCCCCTGTCCGTAACGCTCCAGCGTTGTTTCAAAACTTTCAGCCTGCATAGGTTTGATTTTTATCTTTTTATCTTTGATTTTTTTCAATATTATGTTCTCTCTCCCAATCATCTATTTTACGATAATATGTATATCAACATATACTGTATTTTATATGCTGATACAGCTATTGCCTCATTCACATACAGACAGTAGCATTTAAATATTTAAATGCTTCTAAAAACTTACTTAAATGAATGCTCGTTTTCGTCAGAATAGTTCATAACGATGCTTGTTAAATCGAATTTATTAATTATACCAAAATTTTTAAAAAGTTTCTATCTGTTATCCTAAATAAGTCATATATGGCCTTCTCATTCCTGCGCATAGTCCCGAATCACCAAATGTAGTTTTTTATAAAGTAGTTTTCAAAAATAGCCTTATCATTAATTTGCAATACGATAAATTTTACCAAATAGCCTATAAAGTAAATTTATAATCTAATCTTCATTAAACTCTACCTTCTAAAAGGATTTTTTAAACTGATATAGAAGTTTATATACATATAATATGATGATAAAGGAGGTTCGAAATTATGGACAGACCAAAAGAAAATGGCATTATGAAAATAGGTTCAACACTAACGCGGTTATCTATGAAGTACATGCCTGACCCTAGTATTTTTGCAGTGGTACTTACTTTTATTGCATTCTTGCTTGGTGTATTTGTTGCAAATGTTTCACCAATGCAGATGGTAGTAAACTGGTATAAGGGTTTTTGGAGCCTGCTTTCCTTTGCAATGCAGATGGCTTTAATTATCATTACCGGTTCTGCTGTTGCCGATGCGCCCTTTACCAAACGCAAAATTCAGCAGCTTGCAGGCAGCGTTAAAAGTGCTAAACAGGCTGCCTGGCTGGTAACTTTTGTGTCGGTATTGGTTTCTTATATTCATTGGGGTTTAAGCTTAATCGTTGGCGCTTTACTTGCTAAAGAACTCGCCAAAGAACTGCGTATTAAAAAAATACCGTTTGAATATGGGCTTATTGCTGCCGGTGCGTATGTTGGCCAGATGACCTGGCACGGAATGTTTTCCGCGTCTATCGGTCTTTTAATTGCTACGCCCGGACATTTTCTTGAGGATAAAATCGGCATTATATCCATGTACGATTATATGTTTAATCCGATGAATATTGCTGTAACTATTGCTCTGTTAATTTTCCCGCCTTTATTTGCTTCCATGCTTCATCCGAATCCGGACCATGTTACACCGCTTACAGAAGAAAGCATCAAAGCCATTGAGTTAGAAACTGATTCTACCGCAGTTTTACCTAAAAATCCTACTGTAGGCGACCGTTTGAATAACAGTAAAATTGTTGCCGGTGCACTTGGCGTTTTAGGCTTTGTTTATATTTTCTACCATTTCTATAATTTTGGTTTTAACCTTGATATTAACCTGGTTAACGCTATCTTCCTGTTTGCCGGTATTTTAATGCACAAAACAATGGCCAGCTATTTAAAATCTGTTAAAGCAGCCACGGGCGGCGTTTCCGGCATTGTTTTCCAGTTCCCATTATATGCAGGTATCATGGGCATGATTCAATATTCCGGCCTTGTTGATATTCTTTCCAAAGCAATGGTATCAATAAGCACGCCTGGCACTTTTTACCTGTACACTTTCTTAAGTGCTTCACTGGTCAACATGTTTGTACCTTCCGGCGGCGGCCAATGGGTTGTTCAGGGCCCGATTGCGATTGATTCGGCAATGATGATGGATGCCAATATTATTAAAACCTGCCTTGCTGTAGCTTACGGCAACACCTGGACCAACATGGCGCAGCCGTTCTGGGCTATTGCTCTTTTGGGCGTTACCGGCTTGCAGGCGCGTGATATTATGGGCTATTCGATGGCAATTATGCTTATGAGCGGTTTAATTTTTATCCTTGCTGTAACTTTCTTACCGGTGTAAAGGAGGGATTTTCATGAAGGAATGGACTATTAGCGCTGTACATGATGCAATGGCTAAAGGCGAGCTTACCTGTTTACAGCTGGTACAGTATTATCTGGAACGTATAAAAAAATATGATGATAAGCTGCACAGCATTATTTTAATTAATCCCAATGCCGAAAAAGAAGCGGCAGCCCTTGATGAAAAGTTTAAAAAAGAAGGTTTTACCGGTCCTTTGCACGGTATCCCTGTTGTTTTAAAGGATAATGTCGAAACTGATGATATGCCAACAACAGCAGGTTCTATTGCTCTCAAGGGATTTGAAGCACATCGTAACGCTTTTATTGTAAATCGTTTAAAAGCAGCAGGCGCTTTGATTTTAGTAAAAGCTAATCTGCATGAATTTGCTATTTGGGGCGAAACTGTAAGTTCAATTTTAGGCCCGACTTATAATCCTTATGATTTAACTAGAACGCCCGGCGGTTCTTCTGGTGGTACTGGCGCAGCAATTGCAGCTGATTTTGGTATTATAGGCATTGGTACTGACACGATAAACTCTGTCCGTTCACCGTCTTCTGCAAATAATCTTGTCGGTATTCGTCCGACTATTGGTATGGTAAGCCGCGGCGGAATTGTCCCGTATTCCCTGACTCAGGACACGGCCGGACCGTTATGCCGTACCGTTGAAGACGCAGCACGTACTTTAAGTGTAATAGCCGGTTATGATAAAGATGATGAAATAACAGCATGGTCTTACGGCAAAGAACAAAAATTTGAGGAAGGTCTGGAATGCGGAACCTTAAAAGGAAAACGTATTGGTATCCTGCGCAGCTTCTTCGGTAAAGAAGAAGTTAACAAACCGGTTAATGAAGTAATGGATAAAGCACTGGCAATCTTACAGGAAGCTGGTGCAGTACTGGTAGAAATTACGGAAAATATTGATTCTGCCTGGCTGACAAGCGAAGTAAGTGTGCATCTGGATGATTTTAATGACCATTTGACGCAGTATTTACAAAGCTTCCCTGCGGATAAAATTCCAGTACATTCTTTAAAAGAAATTTATGACAGCGGCAAATATCATCCGGTTGACAAAGGCAATATGGAAGATGCATTAAAACTTTCTACCCATTCTGCACACTACAATGAAAAATTATTAAGACAACAAACTGTAAAAAATAAAATTGTAAAACTTATTGCAGATAATCAACTTGATTGCATTGCTTATCCGCATCAGCAGCAGCTTGTCTGCAAAATCGGCGATTCACAGAAACAACGCAACGGCGTGCTCTGCTCCGTAACGGGCTTCCCTTCAGTAGTAGTTCCGGCAGGTTTTACTGCTGCAAGTGATACTGCACCTATTGGTGTACCGGTAGGCATGGAATTTATCGGTGAGCCTTGGTCTGAAAAACGCTTATTACTGCTTGCACATGCTTATGAAAAAGCAGCCAATATGAGAAAACCTCCGGTACTGTAAAACTGAATAAAAATGTATAAGACATATTAAAAATACGTCAGATTTAATAAGTCCCTTCATTAACTACATAACAACAATGAAGGGATTTATTTATTTTTTATATATTTCTAAATATATTGAACAAAACTATATAAAAAAAGAGCGGCATATGCCGCCCTGAAAAGAGTATATATGATGAAAAGTCGGAGTCAGATTAGAATGTAAAAACAACCTCAGACCAGATTGCCTGGTTATCGGTATCGCCTTCACGGCTTTCAAAGTCGGAGTACTTAACGCCTGCCACAATGTTTTTAGCGAGAGTTACGTTAGCACCGATATCAAATCCTTCATAGCCGTCACCGCTGGTTACTTTGCCTGCTTTGTCTACTGCCCAGTTTGCATCTGCCGGATATGCTGCATAGCCGCCGGAGAAGATGGTCGGGTTGAGATAGGTTGCAAGCGGACGGTCGCTGTAGTTTGCGTAAACGCCCCAGCTGCCCGGTTTGGATGCTTTAGCACCGCGATAAGACAGGCCTACAAGGTAGCCGCTGTCATCGCCGTCAATTACATCGCTGTCACCGTAGAAGTAAGAGCCTTTTAATGTCAAATCTTTTGCGATTTCACCGGAAAGGGCAAATTCGTAAATATCGTTTTCACGCCAGTTATCAGTGTTGTAATAACGGATAGCAGCGTCCATCAGTTCCCAGTTAGCTTCTACGCCGGCAACATATACGCGGTCGCCGTCATCGAGCATATCATGTTCTACCCATTCAGGCTCGGTTTTGCCTTCAGGAGTTTCCCATTTTTCATATACGCCGTTTACATAATCATCGTTGGATGCTTTCATAGCCCAGCCGAAAACTTTAATCTGGTCGCCATAGGAAAGTTTAACGCCGTCACCGCGGTTATCAAGTACGTCACCTTTGGTGAAGTCCATGCGACCTGCATCAACTTTAACACCACCAATCGGGCCGGAAACGAAAGCCCAATTCAGGGAAACGTCATCATCGCCTGCTGCGCCTTTTTCACCTGCGTAATACTGGCTGTTTTCCAGACGGCCGGTGTAGCTCCAGTCCTCATTTACAGTACCGTTTACAAACAAACGGGTACGCAGACGGCCTTCGCTGCCGCCTTCGTCAGCGTCGAGGTAGGATGCGCGAATCTGGCCAGTAATTTTTACGTTATCGGATTTCTTTTCGAGGTTGGCAACGCGAACGCCAAGGCTGTCCAGTTCGTCAGCAAATTCAGCTGCCAGTTTATCAACGTTAGCGCCTTTTGCCATTGCTTTTGCTACAATCTGAGCCATTTCATAACGGGTCATCAATTTATCGCCACCATAGGTGCCGTCAGGATAACCGTCTACTACACCAGCCGCAGCAAGTTTATTTACTGCGTCATAAGCCCAATGTCCGGCAGGAACGTCGCTGAACGGGTTAGCTGCATAAGCAGATGCAGTTACGCCGAGTGCCATAGCCGTTGCCAATACTAAAGATTTTTTCATTTTGATTTCCTCCTTTGGAAACTCAATATATTTTATAAAGTGCGGAGGAAAATATTATTATTTCAAATAAAACTTTTGGTGCGAGTCTCCTGGTTTCCTCTACCTGTTTTACAATCCGTATTAATATATACACCGCACAATATAAGCATAGTTGAGGCTTTGCTCTGAGGTAGCAAAGCCTACGGAGAAGGTAAACCTGCAAAACAAAAAAACTCCAAATATTACGGGATAGGTGATAAGCGTAATATTAAAAGGGACGGAGTAAAAAATCTTTTTTACCTTCTTTAAAATTAATTATATAAACCATTGAAAAAGGGAGCAATTCAAATACCTAATAGCTGTGCTTATAGGCAAATAGCAGCTATTAGTTTAACTAATAGCTGCTATTTGACAGTTCATTTTGAATTTACTATAAGAGAAATAGTAGGCTGGCTCATTTTAAAAACATTTGCCAGGAAAAGCTGCGAAAACCCATGTTCTTTATAGAGCCGGATTATCTCAGCATCTCTGCCCTGGCGTGTGCTAAATTCATGGATTGAAATTTCTTCAAATTTCATACAAAATCCATAATCGTACAAAATAAAAATCCTGCGGCGCATATCATTTGTAATAATACTTATCTCTGCTGCTTTGCATACGTTATTACCTTTATAAGAACGATTATAAAATTCAATCTTATTTTCAGATATTATTTTATAAAGTTCTTCCGGAATAATCGCAACATCAAAAGTATTAATGAAATCTTCCATGTAAGAATTATACTTATCCATAAAAGCCTGCCTTAAAACGGGATATTATCCATATCCGGCATAGGAACGCCCTCGAAAGGATTTTCAAATTCTTCATCAAATTTTTGCTGCGGGGAAGGATTGCTGTACATATATTCAAAATGCCTGCCTACAAGTTCAGTAACCCAGCGTGTAACATTTTGCTTATCAACATAAGAACGGGTTTGCAAACGTCCTTCTACAAGTATTTTTTTACCTTTAGAAAGATTGTTGCCTGCGACCTCGGCAGAATTGCTCCATAAAACAACGGGAATAAAATCAGCTTCATATTGCCCGTCAGCATTTTTAAATTCTCTTTGTACAGCAAGAGTAAACTGGCAAACTACTTTACCTGAAGGCGTATAACGTACTGTCGGGTCCTTGGAAAGTCGTCCGGTAACTGCTATTTTATTCATAATTATTTACCACCCTTCTTTTTTAATACTGGCAAACCATTTTTGCCGCTTTCAAATGTCGCTTTACAATCAGGATAATTATTGCATCCGTAAAAATCACCATTTTTACCGCTGCGTTTAATAAGATAGCCTTTTTTACAATCCGGGCAGAGAACAATAACGGGTTTACCTTTAACATCCGAAAAAGCAGCTTTACATCCGGAGTTTCGATATTCACTACATGACCAAAAATCTCCGTTCTTACCGTGCCGTTTTTGCAGCAGGCCTTTACCACAAACCGGGCATTTTTCAATTACAGGTGCGCCTTTATAATCTTTGAACGTTGCATTACAGCCATTTTTATAATTGCCGCAGCTCCAAAATTTACCATATTTTCCTTCGCGCGGAAAGAGTTTACCAACACCGCAAACCGGGCAGGTCAAGTAATCATTATTTTTAGGAACGGCCGTAAACCTGCTTTCAAGATTTATAATTCTTCGGATATATTCTTCCTGGCCGTGCATATAATCATCAAGCGACAACGAGCCGGCGTCGATTTTATCCAAATCTATTTCCATAAGTGCTGTCATATCCGGATAGGTAACTTCATCCGGCAAGCAGGCCAGGAGCTCTTTCACGCTATCAGAAACATACAGCTCCTGCTTTTTCTTTGATGGCTTTTCAATAAGCATGCCGCTGTCAAGCAGTTGCTTAATAATAGTGCTGCGTGTTGCTTCCGTACCAATGCCTTTAATGTTTTTTACAGTTTCACGAAGTTCCGGATTTTTTACATACTTATGAGCATTTGTTAATGCGGCAATCAATGTGCTTTGAGTAAAACGTACTGGCGGTACGGTATTTTTTTCAACAATGCTTGCCATAGTAAGCGAAACCGCATCACCTTCGTGCAATACAGGCAGCTGCTTGGCATCATCATCTTTTTTATCTGCGGTGCTTTCGGTAACGGCCGCTTTCCAGCCTTCTTTTATAATAACTTTGCCGCGGGCTGAAAAAGTTTCACCTTCGCACTCGATAACGGCCGTAGTCTGCTCAAATTCCTGCGCAGGATAAAACTGCAAAACATAACGTTCAGCAATCATGCTGTATAATTTACATTCATCTTCCGGCAAAGAATTTAAGTCAATTTTTTCCATGGTCGGGATTATAGCGTGGTGAGCCGAAACCTTACCTGTATTAAAGGCTTTGCTTTTAAGTGCCGCATCCGCACCGTCAACATATTTTTTTAAATTTTCGCTGCCGGTCAGCTTTAAATTTCCTAATATCACGGCAGCATCATTTAACTGGCTTTCGGGCAGATAATTACTGTCACTACGAGGATAGGTGGTTAGCTTTTTTTCATAAAGAGTCTGAGCCAATTCTAATGTTTTGGATGGACTGAAACCATAAGCAGGCTCGGCTGCACGTTGAAGCGTGGAAAGACTGAACGGCAAAGGCGGAGCTGCTGTGCCTTTTTCTGTTTCAACGGATTTTACGATACCTGTTTTGCCGGTAATTTTCTGCACGCAGGCGCGGGCCGGGATAACATCAAGCAAACGTCCTTCTTCGTCCAAGCCCTCTGTGTTTTCAGGTATTTGCCACATTGCCTCAAAAGGTAATGACGTAGAGAGCCGGAACAGACCGCGCACGTTATAATACTTAACAGATTTGAAATTATCAATTTCATCATTCCTGCGTGCCACAATTGCGAGCATTGGTACTTTAACACGGCCGACTTTAATTGTTGTGCCGGCGTCAAGCGTATATTTACGGCTTGCGTTTATGCCAAAAAGCCAATCGGTTCGCTCACGGCCTAAAGCAGCAAGATAAATATTATGGGCTGTGCTGTTATCTATCATATTATCAAAAGCACGGCTGATGGTAGTTTCATCCATAGCATTAATATAAAGCCGCTTTACTGGCAGGGCATTTCCGGCAAGTTCCAATACTTCATCTACTAAAAGCTGACCTTCACGGTCAGGGTCACCAACATTTACTACTTCGTCAACTTCCTTCAGAAGCTGCGTAACCGTTTTATATATTTTTGGATAATTGCCATTTGGCTTAACGAATTTCTCCCAATGCTTTGGAATGATTGGCAAAGAAGCATAAGTATACTTTTTTAAATCAGGGTCATAGTCCTCCGGCATTTTCTGCGCAAGGATGTGTCCTTGAAGCCAGACAACATAATCATTACCTGCTTGAAAATAACCGTCTTTTTTGTTAGGATTGCCTAAAAATCCGGCAACAGCTTCAGCAAGTGACGGTTTTTCACAAATAAAAAGACGTTTCATAGGCAAAATCCTTTCAGGCCTTCAAATTTGCGTTTTAAGCGGTTTTTTAGCAGTTTATATCAAATATAAGCACTGCTAAAATTAAAACGCTTGAAGGGGCAAAATTTTTAAGAAAAATAAGCAGCTGTAATTAAAACAGCTGCTTATTTCAGTTTAAAAGATATTATTTGCTTAAGCAGCCTTTTCTGCTTTTAATTCCATAACCATGGCTTTAAGTTCTTCAAGTTCTGTCTGCATTTTTGCATTGTTTTCAGCCATTACTGCGTTTGCTGCCGTCAACTGTACAATCTGTTCCTGCATTTTTTTCTTACTGCTGCGGCTTACTGCATTCGGGCCGTCAAGTGCGAAGCTGATACCGAGGGTTGCCATGTTTTCACGGTTGCCGAAAGTTCCGCCGAGGTTAAACATTGTACGGTCATCCGGACGGTAGAACATACCGAGAGCCATAGCACTGGCACCCTGGTAGCTGCCTACTGCTGCCGCGAAATTAAGTTTCTGGTCCTCGTCAAAATCAAGCGGATGCAGGCCTGCAAGTGCTGCGGCATTAGCACCGGCCGTATCAATGCGGCCATCCAAACGGCTGATTTCACCGGTTAAGGACTTGCCACCATTGAAGATTAAATCCGGAGCATACAGGTTGCCGTCAAAATGGACTTCACCACCAACATAAAGGTCATGGTCAATATTGGTATTGCCGGTTACATGCAGATTAGATTCAGCACCCGGAACGCCAGGCACGCCAATTACGGTATCACCAGCAATATACATATTGCCGGGACGGTCTACAACGCCATCACCGTTACTGTCAGCACCATCAAAACCAACAAAGGTGTCACCACCTAAATTAGCATTGCCTGTTACATCCAAATCTGAACGGTCTACAACTGCACCATTATCATCACGGCTGCCAACCTGAGTATCGCCGGTAAGGTGAGAATCTCCGGCAACATCAAGATTACCGGGGCGGTCAGGAGTACCATCTCCGTTTTCATCTACACCATCATGGCCAATATTAACATCTCCACCAAAATTACCGTTACCGGTAACGTCTAAATCAGAACTATCAGTAGCATTACCATTATCATCACGATTACCTATGGATACATTGCCATCAAAATGACCGTCACCCCATACATCAGAGTCGCCTTTAACGGTTTCATTGCCATCTACGGTTTCGTTACCCATAATATGGCTATCGCCACCAACATTTTGGTCGCCCCAAACGTCAGAGTCACCTTTAACGGTTTCGTTACCATCTACGGTTTCGTTACCTAAAATATGGTTGTTGCCACCAACTTCCTGGTCGCCCCAAACATCAGAGTCACCTTTAACGGTTTCATCACCGTCTACGGTTTCGTTGCCCATGATATGGCTATCGCCACCAACATTTTGGTCGCCCCAAACGTCAGAGTCGCCTTTAACGGTTTCATCACCATCTACGGTTTCATTGCCATTAATATTGCTATCTCCTGCAACATTAAGGTCGCCTGGACGGTCAGGCGTCCCGTCTCCATCCTCATCAGCACCTTCGTAACCAACATTCATATCACCGTCAACGGTACCGTCTCCATCTACATTCAAATCGCCACCGATATTACTATCTCCCTCAACATTACTGTCACCTTCGGTATTATTGTCACCTTTAATGGTGCTATTACCGGTGGTTGTAGAATTACCATTAGTGGTAGAGTCACCATTTACAGTTTGGCCGCCCGTGACGGTCTGTCCACCATTCACAGTATGAGAGCCCTCAACGGTTTGGTCCCCTGTAATATCCTGGCTGCCATTTACGGTCTGGTCGCCCTGGACGTTATGGATGGCATCATTTACAAGGTCTTTAATATCTTCTTCGGACATACCACCTTCACCAAAAATGTCTGCGGCATTACCTAATGTTGTTATATTAATACTACTATTTCTATTACCAGAATTAGGCATATATAAACCATCATCAGTAAAAGAAATATTAGCATTACCACTCATATTAGTGTGATAGTAAATATAATATAATTTCCCACCTTCTAATTTTCCATTTCCAGAATGATAACCTGTAAAATTAACATCCGTTGGTGAATATACTAAATAACCAACATAATCGTTATTTTCATTAGAGGTATAAGAATCTGGGTTGCCTCTCGAAATTTCTACTATAAATTTATTATCCAAATTAATTGTTGAATAATTTATTGCATGAGCTTCATTACTTATTCCAAAATTAACTGTCAATGCCAGTACACTTGCCATAACGGCGGTTTTTAACTTATTACTTTTAATATTCATAATAATTCCCCTTTGTAAAATAATGGAAGCGCAGTGCGCTTACATTAAGCAACGCTTTTTACAGTCTGAGAGCCGGAAACGGCACCAGCCGGTAATAAGAAGGGAGCCATCCACGTTGGAAATTAAATCCTTAATAATATCTAATTGTTCGTCTAAAAAATCATCACCCTTAACAGGACCAAGAGAAGTATAATTATAACTCGAATCACTATCTATATAATGACTTTCAGCTAATATACTCCCTACTACGAGCGATTGTAATTTCCGGCTTTTAAATCTTTTTGACAGACTCATAAAAAGCGCTCCTTTTTACTACTTTTCTACAATAACCTGTTCCATCAAATCGGCTGTATTTCTTAATGCTGCTACCAGTTTTTCTGCCGGACTTTGTACTTTTTCGGGGTCAGTAGTAAGTTCGTTTACACTGCACTTTAATATCCCTGCGGCACAACGCTGAAAATCTTTATTTACCATTCTTTCGCCGCGTTCAATTTTGGATACAGCGTCAGTACTTAATTTAATGCCAGCAGCAGTCATCTTATCAGCAAACTGCTTTTGAGTTAGCCTTTGACGGACACGGGCTATTTTTAAATTAAAACCAAAAATCAAACTTTCATCCATCCGTATTACCTCCAGAGATATAACGGGTCCTCGTATTCTCCTTGATGCCACCATTCAAGATGCAGATGCGGACCGGTGGAAAATCCAGTAGACCCGACATAACCTATCACATCACCACCTTCGACCCAGGTATCATATACAGCTGTTATTTCACTTAGATGTGCATACAAAGTATTATCTCCACCTTCGTGGGCTAAAATAACACAGTTGCCATAACCCCCGTATTCAGCTGCATATATTACCCTGCCCGGCAGCATAGCTCCTACTGGCGTCCCATATTCATAGGCTATATCAATACCGGAATGAAATTCTTCTTCTCCGGTTATCGGATTTTCACGCCAACCAAACGGGGACGTTATTTCAGCCGCTACTGCGGGCAATGTAATAAACAGAAATATATTAAAAGCAAGAAATGCTTTTAAAACATTTTTAAGAGTCATCTGCCCCTTTCAGCGTCCTTTACTTTTGCCATGGCTTTGGCAACAGCAGGAGTTTTGGCTGCGGCTTCAACAGTTTTATCAGCACGGGCATAATCTCTGCCAACAGGAGAGTGTTCTGTAATAGCATCAACAACAGATTGTTTCTCAAAGCCCTGCTTTAACATTTCTCTGGCAATTTTATTATCATCAATTTTGCTGAAATCACCTGTTTTCGCATACTGCTTATTAGCAAGTTCCAGGTATTTATCATAAGCATCAGGGTTTGCTTCTTTGGAAACAAATTCCGCAATTTTATTTTCACGGACTTTTAATTCAATCTGCTGGGCAGCTTCAGCGCGCGTGGCATTTTTTGGTAACTCAATGCCAAGTGCTTCAGCTTTTTTTACTTGCTTTTCAGTAACCGCGTTTTCTATCTGCTTCTGCTTTTTGATAATGTCATAGGCTTCACCCTTTGTAATTTCTTTGCCATATTTAATCTGCATTTTATCCAGCATATCAAGCTGGTATTCAGTAGCAGGCTGTGAACGTAGTTCTGTAAGCTGCAAAGTATGTTTTTGAATTAAATATCCTGCACGGCCATAACAGATTTTATCTTTATCGTATTCAATTTTATTTGCGTTAAGGTATTTAATCTGTTTTTCAGTTGCAGGGCTCAAATAAATCTGGGCCCTTGCTTCAGCGCGAGTAATATTTTCAGATGGCTGTATACCATGAGCCTTTAACGCGGCAATCTGCTTATCCGTAGCAGGCGAATTATCCCTTGCTTCAAATTCACGCATTTTTTGCTCTATCAGTTTAGATGCTCCATTTATCGTAATTTCTGCCGGGTAACTTATTTTCAGCTTATCCATGTAATCCATCTGCTCAACAGTTGCATGCAGCTGCCCGATTATTTTAGACGCCTCACCTACTGTGATATTGTCTGCAAATTTACAGTTATTAGCAGCAAGCGTTTCTTTCTGCTCACTTGTTGCAGGAGCGTTGATTTTTTCAAAATATGCACTACGTTTAGCAACACGCTCTTTGATAATACGGTCAGCTTCGCCTTTGGTAATGTCATCTTCAAATTTTGCGCCAAGACTTACAAGAAAGCCTTTTTGCGCATCACTTGCCGGCATTAAAGCTGATTTTTCATCTTTAGCCATATTTTTCAACTCCTTATTTTCAGGTTTTAAAATGACTTCTGAATATACTGCATTAAAAGTTTTGCCTTCAAAACTTACATCACCAAAACGGATATTTTCATATCTTGCAAGCACGCCGGTTTCTTTCAGTGCCTTATATTCCTCAAAATCTGCCCTGTCCAGTTCTTCCCTTTTAAGCATGGATTCTGCGCTGTACGCAAATTCACGGCCGGAAACAAAATGTAATAGGTGCGGGTTACTGCTTACGTATTCCAATGTATTATCGGAATTATCATATAAACCGTTATTGCCGTAATATTCCCTGTCACCTATATAGATTTTGTCATTAATGATGAAAACGTCTTTGCCGCGCAGCGGTATAGTTTCCGCAAGCTGCACCGTTACAATATCCTGCGGCAAGGTATTTTCTTTACTTCTCCGTTCTTCCGGAGTCATACGCATTAATACCTGTTCATCATTTATGCTTTCAGCCGCGGGCTGCTTAACCTGCGGTTCAATGCCCTGCTCTTTAAGTTGCAGGTATTCTTTTTCCCGCTCATACAGGTAATTACAGATTTTTTCAGCATCAGCAGCTGCCCTGAAAATTTCGTTATAATCATTTTTCAGTGCAGATACCCAGCTTTTTACATAAGCTGCGTGCTGTTCATCACTGCCTGTTGTAGCTATGACAAGTTCACCGCATAAAAACGTTGATGCAAGTTCAGCACGTAATTCTTCCCTCGCATAGCCTTCACTTCCAAACTGGCCGCCAAATTCACGGTTAAGCCTGGTTGGATGGCCGGTGCTGTGACCAACTTCATGCAGGAGCGTAGAATAATAGGCATCCACTGTTGCAAAACTTTCACGGGGCGGCAGGCATATAAAGTCACCACCGGGACTGTAAAAGGCACTGCCGTCTGTATTATGTGTTACCAGAACACCATTTGCGGCTATGATATTTTCAGCACGCTCTACCGGCGACCATTTCTGCGCTTGGCGTCTCAGTTTCGGTAAACCGGTGCATTGGTCAGCGTTGAAAACGGCAGCCCTGTACACTTTAGGATGCTCCAAAGGAACTTTTTCTTTCTCGCCGGTCTCAGGATTTTCAACCTCATTTTCCCATTGCCAATACTCAACAATTTGTGCTTTTTCACCTTTATTGACATGGCCGCCGAGTTTATTAACCTGTTTAAAAGTAAGCCAGCGCGGGTCCTCATAGCCTTTATCTATGGCAGTACACCAAAGCATTAACGCGTTTACACCATGATAAGGCCGTCCGTTAAAATTATGCGGCCGGTTCATTGCAGCGATACCGGCGTCCCATGGTTTTTGCCAGGGCGCAGTACCGCTTTCGAGCATCCCTATAAGGCGTTCCGTTACAGCTTTTCTGTACTCACTTGTCTGCATAGCCTGTAATGTCTACTCCCATCTCTATAAGCTGCATAATTTCCTGGTCATCCAAAACATCTTCCAGTTCCAGCGCATCCTCGCGGAATGCGCCCATTGCTATTGCTTCCTCACGGGTAAATTCTTCACTCTGAATCATTTTTTAGACCACCTTTTTTTAGGCTTTTGCGCTGCATGCGCGGCGTCAACCATTGCTTTAAAAGCCTTGCCGGCTTTAAAAGCAGGTACAGTAGCAGCCGGAATTTTTATTTCCTCGCCGGTTGCCGGGTTATGGCCGGTACGTTCACTGCGCTTACGGCTATCAAATGTACCGAAGCCGATAAGCTGAACTTTATCTCCGGCTGCCACGGCGCTTATTACCGTTTCCGTAAAAGCCTTAATAACACTGTTAGCGTCCTTTTGCGTCAGGCCGCATTTCTCACACATATTACGAACAAATTCTTCCTTCGTCATACAAATCAGCTCCTTTAAATTTTTTAATACACCCGCCTAATCGGCAAAAGGTTTATAAAATAGTAATGCAGCTATTTGACTTAACAAATACATATACTTCTCATATGGTTCTACATACCTTCTCCGCTTTGTAAAAGGATGCTCAACCAAACCTTCAAGTAAATTCGCATCAACATGCTTTAACAATATCAACCACGTTTTTGCATAAACAATTTTTAAATATTGTAAGTAAAAAATTAAAGCTGCTCTTATCTCCAATGTATAAATCTTTGACCTCAATTCAGCGTCAGCATATACATCAGGAACAATATCCTTAAATACAGCGTCAGCACTTAAACGGAAATTCATTATCTGATTTTCCAATTTAAAAATTATTTCTTCATCATACGGCTGTGACGAACGGCCAATAAGCCAGTCTACTTTTACTGCAAAGACATCTGCAATATTAATTAAAGTTTCATAAGACGGTGGATTTTTAGCATTTTCCAATGTACTTAAAGAACCTTTGCTCTTTAAATTAATTAACATTGCCATATCAGATAACGTTACATCATGATTTTTACGTAAAGCCTTAATTTTATCGCCAAAACGTTCCGCTTTTTCCATATCTTAATAACTCCAAGGCATTACCGCGTGCTCGTTTTTAATTACAACGCGGTCGCTGTTACTCGTGGCCATAAAAATCTCATTGCAAACTCTGTCCAAAATAATGGTGTTATTGACAATTTTGTAATCAAGATTTAATAACAGGCCTGCTCGTTTTTGGAACACTACCGGGGTATGCCTTGCTGCCGCGCCGTCAGGCAATATCAGATAAGTTTTTGCGCCGTCATCAAAAACCGTTTCCGGCGTCCAGCTTTCCTTTCCGGATACTGAATAATCAAAATTTATATCCTGCACGCTTTCCACTTCCATGGAAATGCCCTGCGGGTTATATTCTTCCCTGGCTTCGCCTGGGTAAGTCCAGCTTACTACCGGCGAATAATCGCTGTCTGCAATCAGACGCAGGCTGTAATAATGGCTGTCTGTATTAATAATCATGTTCGTTACCACGCCGAGCTGGAGAGGTTTAACATAAACGTGCCAGGTTTTGTCTGCCGCAAGCCTTGTTTCTACCGACCAGCTTATTGCATCACCAATCGTAATGCCGGTAATCTGTTCGCCAGGCTTTAACTGGACATCAGATATAAAGCCCGGAGCTGCGTAAACATCATAGCTTTCACCGCGGGCATATTCATAAAGCGCGGCATTTTCATTGGCTGCATTATCTTCAAACAAATCAAGCGTAGTATCTTCTTCTACAACAATTTCCGGCTGATAAGCAGCCTGTTCCGCTTTAGGCGCAGGCTCCCAAAAATCCACATCTTCTGCCGGTACAGCAACATCAGTGCTGTTATGCGCAATAGAGCCGGACTTAACCGTAATATGCGCTGAACTAATATCTACCGGCGCGCTTGCCGTGCCGTCCCAATATACTGAAAACGGATTATCTCTTAACATTTCTATGACCCTTGCTTTAAACGGCCCTGGCTCCTGTACGTTTTCTGCGGCTTCGCCCGTAACAGGCAAAACCAGAAGTACCGCAAGTGCTGCCGTTATGGCAGTACGTTTTTTTCTGCTTAACAAAATTACCAACCCCCTAATCGTTATCTTTTGGCAATGGAACACTGAAGCCACCCTGCGGGGATGCTTCCGGCGGCACTGCCTGTTTGGTTTCATCTATTGCTTTTTGAAAAGCGGCTGACGCACTTGCATGAGAAGAAGTGCTGCTGCCGCCTGAAGCCTCTCCTGCGGCAAATGAGGATGCGGTTTTAGCACTGCTTCCTCCGGCAGAGCTATTGCCTGCCGTGCTGAAAGCATTGGTACTTGTATTGCCTTGCGCGGCTGCTGATTTAGTGCTGCCCAAAGCATTTGAAGCAAAAGCAGAAGCTGTCTGCGCACTGCCTGATGCCCCACCTGTTGAACTGCCTGCACCTGCCGAGCTACCGGCACCCATACTTTGTGCCGCACCAGCGGCTGAACTGCTTGCGGCAGAACTGCCTGTACTACCACTTCCGGAAGCGGACGTTGACGCACCAGAACTGCCTGCGGCAGAACCACTTGCTCCACCACTGCCGGAAACAGACCCGCCCGCTGAACTTCCGGACGAACTGCCGCCTGATGCAGCAACGGATGCCTGGCCGCTTGCAAATGCTCCCCTTACGCCCTGTGTAGCATTGGAAGCCGCGGATTTAAAGGCAGACGCCGCAAAACCCGCGGCACCACTCATTGCACCTGCCGCGCCACCTGCGCCCGGTCTGCCTGCGGTTGAACCTGCCGTAGCTGCACCTGCAAGCGCGGCTCCTGCTCTGGCAGCACTGCTGCCCGTAGACATTGCCATACTGCCAATGCCTGCACCTGCCGAGCCACCGGCAGCAGCACCGGCAAAACCGGCAACCGCTGTTCCTGCGGCCGTACCTGCTGAAAGCGTAGGCGCTCCTGTCATCAGGCCGGCTGCCATGCCGGGTGCCTGCCAGCACAAGAGGCAAAGAGCGAAAGGCCCAAGCATGGATGATAAAACAGCACCAGGAGTTGGCTCACCATTTGTTAAAGAAACAGTCATAGAATTTATAATTCCAGAAGATAAACCATATACCGCGCCAAGCATCATCAGTTTTGTACCGTAGCTTATTACCGCACCGATTGCCTTTTCAGCAACAAAACTCGTATATTTGAAGCTGCCCCAGGGAATAAAGATTAAAAGCAGGGCACTAGCAATATAAAACTCAACGTAAGTTATGAATATCTGCAAAGCAAGAATACCAAAAGCCAACACAACACCGGCATAACCAATAATGGCCATAAGCCAATTTAAAGGTGAAGTTGTTATTTCAAGCCAGGACATTTCACTCGCATAATCCATATAAGGTTTTGCTATATATAAACCAGCGTCAATAAGCGTTGATGGATTTTTTAATACAGAAGCATCAACACCACCTATCGCCGTGCCTGTTATCATCAGGCTGTCGAGCAGCGCGTCACAAAGAGTTCCCCATTCACGGATTATCCAAATCCAAAAACCATAAAACAGCACCTTTCTTACAAGCTGCTTTATATGGTCGGTTTCACCGATATTTAAAAGAACAGCAAGAATAAAATCCAAAAGAATTAATATGCCGTAAAGGCTTGTTGCATAGCCGGTTATAGTTCCGGATGAACCGGTTGTATAACCCGCTATGGTGGCAAGCATTGTATCTAAAATACCTGTATCCATGCCCTGTTACCTCGTAAAATGGTGAATATCGCTGCCGTCACCGGTAATTGAAACGTCCGCCTTCAAATTAGCTTCGTAATTATCCATCATAATTTCCGTTCTGCGCCGGCCGGCTTCTTCTGCTTCAATCTGACGCTTAAAATACATATTTTGCGTACGCTGCGCATCAGAAGTTATCGCAAGCATTTTTTGCAGCTCGTTTATCTGAATGGCATTAAGCTGTGCTAATGCCTGTATGGCACCCGTTGTGCCTTCTGCGTTCTGTGCGGCTTCCACAAGCTGCGTAACGGTATCCGCGGTTTGCTGCTGTTCATCCGGGCTTGCTGCTGTGCCGGAAAGCATGCTCTGGTTGACAGCTTTATCCCAGGCTTCGCGCACCCTGTCCATCTGCCTTGCGTACTGTTCGGCACTCACGCCGTTCCAGTCCTCATAATCCGGGCTGATTTCATCAAAAGCCTGCATCATGGAATTAAAATCTGTACCTATGGCATCAATGGAATTACGGATGTCATTAATGCTGGAAATACTGGAACGTATTTGCATCAGCGTTTCATCCTGATAAGCAGGATTTAATTTTGCGAGCTGTTTCAGTTCGTTCTGCACCATTTCAGCCTGATGCGCCGTCTGTTTAATAGCTTCCAGTTTTGTTGCCAGGTTTTCAGTATGATTTGTAGGGTCATACACAGTAAGCGCAAAAGCAGACTGCGCCACAGCCATTGTCCCGGCAAATGCTAAAATTAAAAGTGATTTTTTCATTTTCTTACCTCCGCGTAAATGTATTTTATAACGCATATTTACCATACATATTTTGTATGTTATAATATATACATAAGATGACGTAAAGGAGTAAAAACTATGCCAAATGCTTTACGAAAAACTATTAATATCGAATTAACACCTGCTTTATATGCTCAGTTAAAAAAACTCGCTGATGATAAAAGCATTTCCAGTATGCGCAGTTTTTGTGCTGATGCAATAACTGAAAAAATAGTTGCTTTTGAAAAATTACAAAAGGAAAACCTAATGAAACAGGCCGCCAATGACCCTGGGTTTAAAGAAAGATGCGAAGAAATCAGCAGGGATTTTGCTGCCATAGATTATCCAGGAGGTAACAATGAATGGTAAAACAATGGCAACTTTATTTTCTTAACCTAAACCCTGTTATCGGCTCTGAACAAGCTGGTGTAAGACCCTGCATTGTTATTTCTGCTGACTACACCAATAATTTGAATCAGGTTACGGTTTTACCAATAACCAGCATGAAAGAGTCTTACACAACCATCTATCCAAACGAGGTATTTCTACCAAAGGAAATTTCAAAATTACCTAAAGATTCTATTGCTCTGGCGCACCAGATACGCGCCGTTGATAAACAACGTCTCACAAACTTTGTAAGCACTTTGACTGATGAAGAATACATTCAAAAAATTAAAGAAGCAATTAAATTTCAGTTAGATTTGTCTTGATTTATGAAACAAAGAAAACGATTAAAACAAATTAAAAAACTTAAAATAAGAAAATCCAAAATTACTTTAAATGGTATATTTGCCGGTTATACTGGCAATTACAAACCTGTTGAAATTAACTGGAGCAAACCCGTTGGTAAAGAAATTGTGTAATAATTAAAATACTTATAGAAAAGAGGACTTTACTATGAAAAAATTACTTGTACTTTTAACACTTTTAGCCGCTTTTGCATCTTTTGGCTGCGGCAGTGATGAACCTGCTGCTGATGCACCTGCTAAAGCTCCTACTGCTACCACTAAAACGGAAACTACTATTACTGAAAAACAATCAAAAACTAAAACAGCAGCTGATAAAGAAATGGAAAAAATTGAAGAAAAACACGGTGGTCGCCCTATGGTCGGACAACCTAAAGCTGGCGATACTATTCATCACTTCTCTAAATAAACCTAACAACTTTTATAGGTGTTAAAATGAACGAATTAAAGAAGAAATACATACTTTTAATTGACTGGTGGCAATCACTGAATATTTCAGATGATGCCGCGCTGGCCGAAGCCTTTAACGGCCACATTATTTCTTTTGCCTATAATTCCGGCAATATTGAAAACCCTAATGTTACCTATCACGATACCCGTGAAGTGTTCGAGCATGACGGTGTTACTTCGTACACCGGCGACCTGCGCACGCTCTTTGAAATCCGCAATGCAAAAGTTGCTATGGAATACTTTTTTAAAGCCTTCCGTGATAAGCTGCCTTTTGATGAAAACTTCATCAAAGAGTTGCAACGGCGCTTAACGCTTAATACTTATGACGAGCGCCGCTGGCAGCGCGGTGAGCGTCCCGGTGAATACAAAAAGGGCGATTATGTTACCGGCCGTAATGAAACCGGTGCAGCTGCCGAAGATGTTCCTGATGAAATGCAGGAACTTTTGGAAGATTTGCAGCAACTTCCGGCAGAGCCGGAAAAAGTTTTAACGGCTGCGGCATTTTTCCACGCGAAATTTGAAAATATCCATCCATTTGCTGACGGCAATGGCAGGACTGGCCGCCTTGCCATGAACTACCTGCTTGCTCGTAATAACCACCCACCGCTTATCATCCACCAGGAAAATAGGAAAACCTATTTTGAAGCCCTGGAAGCGTGGGATACAGAACAGAACCTTGCGCCGCTGAAAGCATTCCTTATGGAGCAGCTTTTAAAAACATGGGCAAAACGTATCACAAAATTAGAAAATCTATAACGCTTAAAGAAGTTTGTGCCATTAAGTGCATAAACTTCTTATTTTTTAAAGTTTATGCACTATACGTTAGCTTCCAATTCTTTTAAACAATCAGGGTCATCAACAACCTTTTTAGCAATGGCAATAGCTTCCGTTGCAATGTTATGCGCCTTGGCATAACTATCAACACTACGCTCGGAAAGGTTTATCAGCTTGTCAATTATTTGCTGCTGGTCAGCAACCTGTTTTTCAAGCTCCGCAATCCTGCGTTTCTCACTTAACCCAAAAAGCGACATGATTTTTCACTTCCTTTCAAAAATTTTTATATTTAAAAATTTCATAATATGATGAAGATTAATAAATATCAGGCTGTAAATACAGTACAGAACATTGAAAATAAATACGTAATATATGCCACCTGCATCAAAGAGCTCCCGTTCAATTACAGCATAAACAGCTAAATTGCCGGCCAGCATAAATACAATGCCAAAGCCATCATACACACGCAAATTTGATGCTGTTAAAACAAGAAAATAGATAATTCCCAAACTCACTGGATTTTCCATCAGGTCTGTCTGATGACTTTCGGCAAGATATAAAGTAAATAAAGAACACCAAAGAGTTGCGGTTATAAAAAATTTGCTGTATTTTTCATTCAGGTAGTCAATAAGATTGCAAAAATCTTCATTTTCAGCTAAATATGCAAATCTGAAAATAAAAAATGCAGGAAAAACTGAAAAAAGCATAATACTTGAAGGAGAATCAAACATAAAACAAAATCCTTTCTGCCGCTTTTGAGCATTTCATTTTAACGGCCTGCTTTGCCTGTACTGCAAGGATAAACTATGCGGCTCCGCCGTCCTTGCCGTGTAGCAGCAGTCCGTTTTTAAATTCATGCCAAAACCGGCGAAAAAAAAGCTGTGAAGTGGGTATTTAATATTGACAAGTAACGGCTTATGTATTACACTTGAAATACAGAGAGGTGGTGGGTTCAATGTCTATTTCTATCAGACTTAATGAACAGGAAAACGAAATGATTAAAACTTTTGCTAAAATCAACAATATGAGCGTTTCCGAATTTATCAGAAAAGCTGTCATGGAGCGAATTGAAGATGAAATTGATTTGCAGGATTATCAGAAAGCAATGGCTGATTTTAAGAAAAACCCTGTAACCTACTCCATGGAAGAAGTGGCAAAAGAACTCGGATTATGAACACTTATACAGTAAAATTTTCTGAAGAAGCATTAAAACAACTCAAAAAACTTGATAAACCGGTTTCGGCATATATTTATAACTGGATTAACAAACATCTTGAAGGTTGTTTAAACCCTCGACAGCACGGCAAGCCTTTAACAGCAAATCATGCAGGTAAATGGCGTTATCGTGTTGGTGATTACCGTATTCTTGCTGATATTCAAGACAGTGAACTTATCATTTTAATCATCAAGACGGGTCACAGAAGAAACGTTTATATAAAATAATTGCCAACTTTACGCAGGCGCTTATGCGCCTGCTTTTTTATTTTTTGTGCGCTTTGTAGTATTCCAGCGCATCTTCCTGACCTTTGTATTTAAGCCAGTAAAGGTTAAAATCTTCATCCGGATGCTCGCGCTGGATGCGTTTTATTTCTGCCTGGTCCTCTTTGCTTGCCGCGCCAACGTATGAGAGCATGAACGGGCTCAGTGCCAGTTCAAATACGCGGCAGCCAAGCACGGATTTAAAATAATACTGCCTTTTAGGCGTTGACGTGGCAATGATGCTGCGTTCCGTGTCATTTAAGCTGAACTTGCTGTAAACGGCTTCAGCATCCGGCGTTAAAGCGTTAGGGTTCGGCAGGAATATCCTTGTATAGCAGCTTTCCAAAATCGCACTTGCAATATTGCTTTCAGTTACGTCTGTAAGGCTCTGCGTTGCGAAAATTATGGATACGTTATTCTTACGCATGGTTTTAAACCATTCTTTAATTTTCGCGGCAAAGAGCGGATTACTGAGGAACGTCCAGCACTCGTCAAGAAAAATAAATGTCGGCTCGCCGTGGCAACGCTTTTCTATAACGTGGAACAGGTATTGGAGTACCGGCATGATTGCTGCTTTTTTCTCCATTAATACGCCCATTTCAAATGCCTGCCACGGATTATCGGATAATTTATCTTCCGTTGCACCAAACAGTTCCCCATAAGGGCCGGCGTCAACCATTCCTTCAACTTTGTCAACAAACGGGCTTATGGCTTCGCGCAGTTTCAGGCTCTGCACCACCATGTAATAACCGCTCATTGTACGCTGCTCGGCCGGTAAACTTGCAAGCGACTGCAACGCGCTCCATATTTCGGCCTTATCTTCCGGGAACAGGCTGACGTTTTCCTGTTCATATATCATTTGCAGCCATTCAGACGCCCACACACGCTCGTCCTCTCGGTCAATATAGCGGAGCGGCTGAAAAGCTATGCCACCTTCGGCTTCACCAAGGTCATAGAAAATGCCCCCAACGCCTGCTGTCGGCGCGCGGCAGCTGCCGCCTTTATCAAAGATATAAACTTTGGCGTCCTTATAACCGCGGCAGTGCATTTCAAGCGTGTTCAAAAGCACTGATTTGCCGCTGCCAATCGGGCCAATTATCATGCAGTTGCCAAAATCGTTATAATGCAGGTTAAACCTGAACGGCGTGCTGCCCGAAGTTTCCGTCTGCATCAGCGCGGGCGCGTTAAGATGCTTATTCCAGGCATCACCTGCCCAAACGGCAGAAAGCGGGAACATATAAGATAATTCCAGAGATGTAATAAACGGCCAGCGGATATTGGCGCGGACAAGACCGGGCAGAGTTCCCATCCACGCGCCGCAGGCATTGAAATCCTCGTACTTCGTTGAATAACCACGGCTGTTTAATACACGCTCAATCTCGCGTACTGCGTCATCACGGCTATCCTTATCTTTTTCCATAACAACGAAAGTGTTGCAATAATAACCAAGTGACTCTATATCATCACGGACTTCCGTGATTGCCGCCTGCGTATCGTTATAGCGTTCCACGGCGGCAATCTCGACAATGGCGCTTTCCGCGCGGAAAATGGCTTCCTTGATGAAAGCCCAAAAGCCTTTGCGGCTGCTAAACCAGTTACGGCGCGTAACGTCCAGCTTTTCCAGTGCGTTTACCTTATCAAGCGCAATGTAACGGGTACACCAGCGGTACTCCAAAGGCAGGCGGTTTAATTCGTCCAAAATGCCCGGATAATACCTGTCCGGAGGGGAAGTTATGGAAACTATGCCCAGGTAACGTTTATCGCGCTCCTGGCCAAGCGTCATGGTTGTGCCGCCTACAAACGGGCTGTCCGCAACAACCGTATCCAGGAAAATCGGCACGTCCGGCGTCTTAACCTTATGATGCTTGACGCTGATGCAGTCATGTAAGTATGTCAGCGTTTCATCATCAGTAAGCTCATGGCATTCATACATAACGTCATTAAACAGGTCATATATCCTGTGGTAAGTTATTAAAAAATTCCGGAGATGCTCTTTTACGCGCTCATGCTCGCGCAGTTCCGCGCTTCGCTCCGTTTCCATAAAATGACCAACGAGTTTATTAAAGCTGTCTGAAGGCGGCAGATAAACAATGGTTGCAAAATAACGGCTTTCAAAATGGTTGCCTCTTGCAAAAAGCTGCTGCCTTTCCCAATCCATCATCTCAGTAACGGTATCAGGATAATCTTTTTTAGGGTAAGATGTGCTGCGGGTGCGGCGAGCCTCTGAAAAGAAAGCCCAGCCGTCACCAAGGCGTTTTAAAATGTTATTTACTTTGCTTGCAACAATTGTCGTTTCTGTTTTCGTGGAACTCGTTAAATCATGCCCGCGGAACTCAAATATTCTCTGAAAAGAACCGTCTTTATTTAAAATTACTCCCGGTGCCACAAACAGCAGCCACGGGAGGTGGTCGCATAATTCATCATCTACGCTGCGGCGTTTTTTATGAAAATACTTCAAATCGTACATTAGCCATTCTCCTAAACGTCAAAATAACGCTTTTCATTCAAGTGCCTTACCATTGCCTTAAAAAACTGCGGGTCATTTTTAGTCATCCTTTTAGCCGCAAAATGCAGCAGCAGGCTGATAATGAAAAATGGGTAAATGCGCAGCATAATGGCAATGGAAATGCACATTGTAAAATTTAAAATCATAAATTCACGCGGCACACCTGCCCAAAGGATTTCTTCCTGAAGGCTTTTATGCGCGGGTATATAATACCCGTCGGGAATTTTTTCTTCCAAAACACTCACCTCTCAATATATTCCAGCTGATAAACACCGTCTTTATATCCGTTTACAAAAGCCATTTCTTTCACCCGGCGCGAAAAATGCGCGCGCTCAATGTAAATTACTATATCCACGGCCTCCGCAATAAGCTGCGGCTGTGGGGACGGTATGGCTTCCTGTATCAGGCTTTCAAGCCTTAAAAGCCCGGCATAAGCGTTATCCGCGTGTATTGTAGATATACCGCCGGGATGGCCGGTATTCCAGGCCTTTAAAAGCGCCAGCGCGGCTCCGTCACGAACCTCACCTACCACAATGCGGTCCGGGCGCAGGCGCATGGTGGATTTTAAAAGCCTGGTCATGTCGATATTATCCTGCGTGCGCAGGAACACAACGTTTGGCGCGCTGCATTGCAGCTCTTTGGTATCTTCGAGGATTACAAGCCTGTCGCCGGTTTTGGCAATCTCGTCCAGCACGGCATTGGTTGCCGTGGTCTTGCCGGTGCCTGTACCGCCAACAAACAGGATATTTTTCTTATCCCGCACGCCCTGCTTAATTATTTCAACCTGCCGCGGGCTCATAATGCCTTTATCAATGTAGTCTTGTAAATCAAACAATTTTCTTGCCGGCTGCCTTATTGAAAAAACCGGTGCCGTGGTTACAGGCGGCAAAACCGCTTCAAAGCGGCTGCCGAAATTCGGCAGTTCCGCTGAAAGGATAGGGTTATTTTCCGTAACAACCGTATGACAATAGCTGGCAACAAGTTTTATTACGCGCGCGCTTTCTTCCGGGCTGATTATAATTCCGGTATCCATACATGGCTGGCCGATACGCTCTACCCATAAATGCCGGTCAGGATTAAGCATAATTTCCACTACTTCCGGGTCATCAAAAAACGGACGAATCGGGCCAAGTGAAATTTTAAGGACTTTAGCGCCCTGGTCAGTTGCTTCGGCGCGCAGGATTTTTTCGTTATTCGTCTGCATCAGCGTTCACTTCCGGCACGGCCGCACGGCGTTTCCTTGATAATTTTTCGGCAGCTTTTTCTGCTTCCCAGCGGCTTATTAAAGTATCACCGGCAATCTTAATTTCCATGGCCGCGCCGCTGCCGTCAAAATAGCCTTTATATTTATCCAAAAGCCCGGCAAGAATACCTTTATCCACGCTTTCACCAAGGATTTTTTCAACGAGCGCACCAGTTTCAATTAAACGGTGATTGCGTACCTTACGTTCAAGCGCGGCAATTTCAATGCCCAATTCCTTGCGTTCATCACGCATTTTTTTCAGCTTTTCGGCTGCTGCCGCTGAGCGCGCATCCTGTTCCGCGGCCTGCGCTTTCATTCTTTGCAGCTGCGCTGCCAGTTTATCCTGTGCCATTTAACACACCACCTTACATTGCCTGCTCCGCACTCTGCGGCGCAAACCCTAAATCTATCAGCGTATCAATAAAAGCGCGTACATACTTTCCAAAATTATCCGTATACAAATAATAACTTTTTGAAAGCGGCCTGCCTCCGGCATAAAACGGAACTTTTTTCAATCCTGCCGGTAAGTTTTGGTTATCCGTAAGATAAAAACCGCTTCCTGCCGCTGCCATAAGTGCCGCTTCTTCGCAGCTTGCGGCAAACAGGCTGTAATTATCAATCCCGGTAAGCTCACGCAGGTAACGCTGCTCGGTATCACGCTCTTTATCGTTTGATACAATAATGCAGGCCAGGTCTTTTAAATCTGCGGCAGTTACAAATTCGCGCTTGCTTATTTCCAGTGCCGGACAAACCCAGGCATAATAATCGCTCTTTGTGATAAGAAAACTTTCATATCCGCTTTCCCGCGGCGCGCTGCGGCCTGCCAGCACAATATCAGTGCGTCCGGTTTCCAAATCATAAAAAGCCTCATAGTACCCTGTTCCGTATACATCAACAAGTAAATCCGGAAACCTGTTTTTAAACGCGCAAAGTGCATTTTCAAGAAAATCCGGTACGCTGCCGTTAATCCAGCATATAACAAGCCGCTCGCTGCCTTTATTGGCTGCGGCCTGAACGCCAATTTTCAGCTTTTCGGCCGCGGCAACAAGCTGCCTGCCGTTTTCATATAAATAACGCCCGGCATCCGTCAAGATAACCCTGCGGGGAGTACGCTCCAAAAGCGTTACCCCAAGTTCATCTTCCAGTGCCTTTATCTGCTGTGATACGGATGACTGCGAAATAAAGCAGCGGGCGGCAGCTTCTGAAAAACTGCCCGTCTCGGCTATTGCTAAAAAATAACGAATCTGACGCAATAACATTTCTTTCACCTTTCCTTGTTTTTGTGTAACCACGTTTTTTCCATAGCTGCCGTTCACTCCCCAGCCGGCAGCAAAATTATTTTATTTATCCGGCACGCAGGCTGTGCCGGGGAATTTTTCTGCACTTTATTCATCATCTTCAGAGGGCATAACCATGTCATCTGTAACCTCAATTTCTTCTGAAAGTGCTAAACTTTCCATTTCTTTCTCCAATTTACGCTTTTCTTTTAGCCTGAATTTATCCTCAGCCTGCGCGTACCAGCCTTTTTCGCCGTGCGGTATAACATCAGGCTCTTTAGGCATTTCTTCCGGCAGGTTCATAAAATCCGGGTTATCATACCAGGTAATTTTATTGGCCATAATCGGGCGCATACCGCGCTTAAACACAAGTTCCTTTTTGGGGTCAAGCGCGCGTACTTCATCAGCCATTAACAAGTCACGGCCGGTTTCGTTATATGTCCTGGATTTATCCAGGCTGATAAGTGCCGTGCCGGTACTGCGGCTTTTGGTCTCCACGGTTTTTTTACCAAGCATCCTTGCAAGCTGCTCTGCCGTTTCCTGGTCATTCGGCGCGTAATAAACCTGCACTTCGCAGTTTGATATAATACCGTTATCTTTGCCGTAGAGCTTATTAATCTGCATTACGGACTGGCATATTACAAAAGCCTTGATACCGTAACCGGCAATTACGCCCATTGCCGTTTCAAATGTTTCCAGCTTGCCAAGCTGCGGAAATTCATCCAGAAGCATCAGCAGCCGGTGCTTATTGGCTTTGGTATTTTTATCTTTCAGGTCAAACTCCATTTTTTCCACGTTTCTGCGGTACAAAAGTTCGACAATGGTGCGGAAGGCCGGCATCATACGGTCAATGTCCGAAGGCGGCACAATTAAATACAGTGAAACGGGCTTATCATGATTCATCAGGTCATGGATTTTAAAATCGCTGCGCGACATATTTTCCGCAACCACCGGGTCACGGTAAACGGAAAGAGCGGTTTCCAGCGTGGACTGAATGCTGCCGAACTCTTTTTCCGGCGTGCTTGCCATTTTTGAGAAAATCTGAAACACGCGCGGATGAAAGTAAACCTTTTCGGCCGCATTATTGCTGTACTGCAATATTTCACCGCTTTCATCATGCTTAACGCTGCCGCTTAAAGCGCCTTCTTTTATATCATTAATCAGTTTTCGCAGGCCGCCTGTGCCGTAAGCAAGAAACTCCAAAACCGTTGTAATGTTTACCGGCTCGTCTTTCAGCGTCCATTTAAGATGCAGAACTATGGCAAAAAGCAAATCGGAAGCATTATTAGTCCAGTGCGCATTATTGCCTTCATAGCCTTTACCTGTCGGGTCGGCCAGAATGCGGCAGATATTCTGGCAATCCTTAACTTCGTCCGGCGTGCCCATACGTATTTCATCAAACGGATTAAATTTCGCGCTGCCGGAAAGTGCCGTAGGCTCGAACTTCAGCACCAGCTGGCCCATTTTTTTCCTGCGGCCTGCTGTAAAGGCGTAGTTTTCGCCTTTAACGTCCACTACAACTACTGAATGCGGCCAGGCTAAAAGCGTTGGTATGATAATACCCACGCCTTTACCGGAGCGGCTCGGCGCGCACAAAAAGGTATGCGTTTTGGCATCATCACGAAGATAATAGCCATCATCGGTAATGCCTAGAAAAATTCCTTTGCCATTTAACAAATCAGACTCCTCCAATTCCCTGTGTGTTGCAAAACGCGCGGAACCATAATTATCTGATGTGTTCTTATGAAACATCAGGCGGATAAATACAAGTATCATGGTGGCTACTACCGTTGATATACCGAAAATGCTGTACGCATTAACGAAAAGTACCGGAGCTTCCTTGCGGTAGTCGCCATTCCAGGCAAACACCGCAAAGGGGTTGTATAACTTCCAGTCCCCGAAATCCCAAAGGCTCCAATATAATGCTTCCTGGTAATTTAATTTAGCTGCCGCATACTGCGTTGCTGCGGATGCGGCGCCAATAACGGCAGCCAAAAACAGCACAATGGAAATATTTCTTAACTTTTTCTCGTCAACGTCATGTTTAGTCCACATAAGGTTCCAGTATTAAATCACGCGAAACAATAATGTTATATTGATAGCCCGGCTCAATGATAATGGTTGGCTGAATATTAAGGTTTTTATTAACTATACTGTTTGTTGCCGAAGATATGTTGCTGGCCGCCTGGCTGCCGGCTTCGCCGCGCAGGCTGCTGTTATCATCAACATCAGCGGCAACCGCAACGCCACCAGTAATAAGCCCGCCCAAAAGCGCTGACCATAACACGCGCCCGTAATGGCTGCGCACAATATCCTTAAACCCGGAATAACCTGCCTGGTCGGTGCCTTGTAAATTTTCAAGTATCAGCGACTTGCCATTCGGGAAAATAAGGCGCTGCCATACAACAAGCCCGCGTTCCTGGGCAAAAGTAGTACGGCTGTCATACTTGCCTATAACCCTTGTGCCCTGCGGAATTAAAAGATATTTACCTTCGGTGCTGTCATAGACGTTTTCGCTTACCTGGCCAATTACAGTACCCGGAAGGTCACTGTTCATACCGGTAATTAAAACGCCGGGAATTACTGTGCCGGATTTAACTTCATACGGTGTAACCTGCTTTACAAGCATATATGAAGAATACATATCTTCATTGACGGACTGGTTTACAAAACCGATTTTATCAGCCTGCCCATTCTGGTCATACCTCGTATAAGGCTGCTGTTGCTGTTCGGTGGCCATAGCCGGCTGTTCGGCAATAGCTTCACCTGCTGCCTGCGCCGCACCAATGGACGCGAGCAGCAGGCCTGCGGCTGCGGCTGTGTTTAAAATCAACTTTTTCACGGACTGCTCACTCCTTTAATTCAAATTTGATAGGGCTTTGATAAGCCTTTTTCATTGCCTCGTATTCTTCCATACGTTCCTGCTGTTCCAAAGTCATCCTCGGCTTTTCCTGCCTTGCAGGCTGACGCGGCAGAGTAGGCCGCGGCTGCACCGCTTTTTCTTTAACAGGCTTTTCTTCTTTTACAGCAGCTTTGGCATTTTTATCTTTTTCCAATTTCCCTTCTTCGGTATAATCACCAGGCACGTTTTTTAAGTGATTGCCGCTCCCAACGGGCTGCGCCGTTTCAGTTTTTGTTTCTCCGGCACTGCTTAAATGGCTGCCTTCCCTGCCCGCGCCTGCCAGCATACTATACAAGGCAAGGCCAATAACAACGCAAACAAGCCCAATAACATATTTACGGTTCAGACCGCTGCCGCTTGCTTTGGTTCGTGCCTGCGCAACGCCTTCCAGGCTTTTAGCCTGCCCGTCATTATGCTCACCATCATGTGCCTGTTCCGGCATGGCAGCCTTTTTTTTACCTAAACCAAGGTTAGCCGCCAAAGTTTTAAATAATTCCTTGATTTTATCCATCAGTCTTGCCTCTTAATCGTTACCTGCTCCTTGCCTACAACAAGCTGCGCTTTATCGAAAATGCGGTCAACAATGTATGTGCCCTTAATTACTCTGTAATTGGTAAGCACAACATCATTGTTTTCATTCAAAATAAAAAACGCAGGCATCACATTGGAGAAAACTTCCGGCTTCATTTTGATATACGTTTTTATACCGTCATCAAATACTTTTGCCGGTGCCCAGGGCAGGTCTTTTTTATTAAATTTGTAATTAAAATTAAGTTTCATCGGGTCAATGGCAGCGTAATTTTTCGCGGGCTTAAAGCCGCTGTCACCACTTATGCCCTTTTCAACTTGCCATGTAACTACCGGGTTATAAAAATTGCCGGAAACAAGGTTCAGCTGATAGGTACGGGCGGTAGTATTAATTACCATATTTGTGCGTATGCCGGTATAAACCGGTTTAACATAAAGATGCTCTACTTTGGTAAACCCCTGCCCTACGGCAGCTTTGTCTATTACCCAGCGTTCAGTATCACCGGCCGAAACAGATGTTATATTTTCGCCCGGCTGCATACGTATATCGGTAATAAAACCTTTTTGTGAATACACTGTATATATTTTGTTGGACTGATATGGAAATACAACTTCAGCACCGCTTATAGCGGCGTCAAAGCTGTCTGTTATGTAGTTCGGCTCCGGCTCGTTACCTACTACCGGTGCTGCGGCTGCCACATTTGCAGTTAAAAGCACTGCAATGGCTGCGCCTTTAATGAAGCTATTAAAATTCATATAATCACCAAACCCAGAAATCATATTATTTTTTACATTACCTTTTGATTAAAATGCTATAAGAATAAGCAGGAAAACAATTAAGCAAATCGAACCTTGAAGAAATTTTCTGGTTGTCAGCATACTTTCAGACGCAGCTGTAACAGCAAACACGTTAAAGCAAATAACAAGAAAACATATAAATATCAGTTGATGAAATATTAACCGCATATGAAATTTAGCTGCTCCTTACCGTTCCAGTAATACAGAGAAATTTTTAATCCGAATACACCGATTATCTTTCCTGTGACACGGAAAAATCTTTAATCTGAATACCCAATGGGTTTAAATGGATGCTTTCTTTTGTTACCTGTACAAAATCAATGGTATAAAATGCTTCCATGCTGTAATTGGAAATAATCTTGCCGGAATTATCATAAAGGGTTTCATCCCAACGAATTTGATAGGTATTATCCTGTCCGCTATATTTGTTAAAGCCTTTAAGTTTTAGCATGGTTGTATTACCATTGCTGATTTTTGTCTGATAATCCTCAGAAATGGCCATGTTATTCATTTTATTCGCGCAGGCCTGGTCGAGATAAGAATATACTTCTTCCCAATTCTGCTTATAAATAACAAGGTCTTTAGGCAGCGTGCGAGCCTTGCGCGTAACATTCCAAAGGAAATATTCAACTTCTGTTTCGTTGGCTCTGCTACGCGCATCCACTCTGTCAACAGACAATATGGCACCGGATTTATCGTCCACCTGCACAATATATGGAATTATGCTGCTGCGGCTGCCGATAAAACAAATTCCAAGTACCAGCACCAGGTTTAAAATCATTGATATGCAGGCTACCATTCTCCAAGTTTTAAACCTTACAATAGCTGCGCCCATCAGCTTGTCCCATACTTCGTTTGCCTTACTGTATGGTGTTTCAGGCAGTTCTTTTTCCATTTTGTAATCCTGCGGTTTGCTGTTAAATGCCATTTGTTATCAACCACCAATCGCAGTTATGAAGTTCGTAGCAAAAAGTGCCATTGCAATACCAAAAAGTATCATAATACCTCGCTTCGCGACCGCACCAAGCTCACCAAAAGCAAGCAGGCCGCCCATTACAACGCACGCAATTACCGAAACGCCTTGCGCAACCGGGCCGGTAAGGCTTTCAACAACTGTATCAAGCGGGTCCTCCCACGGAAGTGCCGCATAAGCGTTATTGGCTACAAACACTTGCAACGCAATATTCCCGGCTACGATTTTTTTCATAATGTTTTTTCTGATTTTTTTTAACATTTTTTTACCTCCACTTTTTATTGAAGGTAAAAAAGATTTTTTACTTCGTCCCTTTTAAAATCTTTTATTCTTCTATATCACTTAATAGTTCACTGGTATGCACATTTAGTTTGTCTGCAATTATCATTAACGTTGATAAAGATACACTATTAGGATAACTACCTGTTTCTACTCGTGATAAATATTTAGCAGTTATCCCTACTTTTTCTGCTAGTTGCTCTTGCGTTAAACCTCTTATTTTTCTAAAATATAGAATTTTCGCACCTATTTTTTTATATCTTTTTTCATACATAATAACCACCTATCCTTTCTTATAAAAATTATTTCATTTTCAGAATTTTTCGTGTCCTATTTATAAGTTGGATATTCTACCTTTTAGGTAGATAAAAAAAGAACGCAGATATATTTTCTGCGTTCTTAAGCTTTTTATTGTTTGCACACTGCTTGATTTTTTGATTAAAAAAGGGGCTCTATCGCTACCTTTCATAACTTCATTTGCTATTCTTTTAACTTATTTCATTCTTTATTAATTTTAATGTTTTCTTTTACAAACCTAACTCATTTTCAAATTTATCAATAGCTGATTCAATCATTTCAGCATAGAACTGTTTTTTAGTATATTTACCTTTATATTTCAAAGCATTGACACTATTATTAATTTTTTAAGCATCTATTAAAATCATTTCAATTGGCACTTTAGTCATTGGTTCTTTTCTTTAATTTCATTATTTTCAGATTCAACTTCTTTTTCATTACTTACAATAGTTTCTTTAATAGAACTATTCTCTTTCTGCTTTTTGAAGGTAAAAAAGATTTTTTGCTCCGTCACTTATAACTAAATAATGAACATTATTTTGAAAAAATAAAAACAGGCTTACCGGGCATACCTATTTGGAGCATACCTGATAAGCCTGTTTAATAAAGGCAGGTTGTGTTTATTTCTTTGGTTTGTAATTTGCGCCCGCTTGTTTCGGGAGGGGGGGCATTATTACAAAATTATTATAAAATTTCATTTTTTAATCCGCTTTTACAATTAATATTTACATTCTAAGGATATGATAACCTTAAAGAAAAATTATGTCAACACAAATAATAATTATTTTGCTGATACTTCTTTTAAATCAAATCACAGAAGAATTTCTCGCAGCTCTATCATGCTTTTTAGTACAGAACTTTTTCTCGCAGGTTTCTTTTTTATCGACAAATTTCTCATATTTATTTCTGTAATGCCCATCATAATTCAAACACCTACTTACAGAACAATTTCTCGCAACCCGGCCTGCTTTTCAGTACAGAACTTTTTCTCGCAGGTTTACTTTTTATCAAGAAATTAAAAATAAGGCAGCAATTTTGCTGCCTTATTTTTAATCTTCTCTTGTTTACGAGAAAAAGTTCTGTAATATTCTTTTACAAACCTAACTCTTTTTCAAACTTAACAATAGCCGCTTCAATCATTTCCGCATAGAACTGTTTTTTAGTATATTTACCTTTATTTTTTAATTTCAAAGCATTGACAATATTATTTATTTTATAAGCATCCAATAGGCTCATTTCAATAAGCACTTTAGTCATTGGTTCTTTTTCCTTAATTTCCTTTTTGTCATCATCTACTTTAACTTCAACTTCTTTTTCTTTACTTATTAAATTTTCTTGAGAAGTTTCTTTAATTGAATTATTCTCTTTCTGCTCAATAACAGCCATGGTTTCAGCTTCTTTAATAACTGGCTTTGTTTCTTCAGGAATTTTATTTTCAACAACTGCACTTCCGGCTAACATCCTTGCAGCAGGTGTATTTACAAAACTTTTACGGCTCATTATTTATCCTCCATTCTTTCTAATACTTCATCAGTAAATTTTAAGTAATCATCAGCTACATTACCAGTTCTCGTTTTACGAGCATTCTTCATATAATCGTAAATATTCATATTTAACATTTGAGCTTCATTGACTGCAACCTGCTCTCTAATAGTTGTTTTGAATAAGTTAGTATCCATATTTTTTGCAAATTGCGTTTCCAAAAGCTCTTTTAATTCTTTAGATAATGTATTTCTTTTATTCCTTGTTAATACAAAACCGAGCAATTTAATATTCGGATTAACAGAAGTTTTAACTGCCATAAAATTCTCATATAATTGATTTATTCCTTTCATACTGAACCTTTCAGTATATGTTGGAATAATAACATAATCACTTGCAATTAAGGAATTTAATGTCATCCACGATAGTGAAGGCGGAGTATCAATTACACAATAATCATAATCATCCTTAACCTCTTGTAATGCTTCCTGCATTACGTACTCCCTTCGCATTACCATGATAAGTTTAGTATCTATCTCTGACAAAAGCAAATCGGCCGGAACCAGGTCTACATTCGGATATTTACTATGTTTAATCGTATCTTTTAACTTACATTGTTTCATCATTACCATATTAAGGTTGTTATCGCCAAAATCAGTAATAATTTCACCATTATCGTCAACCGGATAGGCTGTTTCTGTTAAGTTTCCCTGTGCATCAGCGTCAACAAATAATACCTTATAGCCTTTCATGGCTAAACCAAATCCTAATGCTGCTGCTGTTGTTGTTTTAGCAACCCCGCCTTTTTGGTTGGTTATTGTAATAACTTTCATTCATATCCCTCCCAAAGAAAAATTCTTTAACATTTTATTTTAATTAATATTTTAATTTCATTATATTTTTAGTTTTACTATCTTATTAACGAAATAAACTTTTAATTTTTATTAAATTCTTAATAATTTAAGCTATTTATATTTATTATTTTGATTTCTTTAA
>OIYT01000129.1_pt1 | contig 101197 bp, 68 predicted proteins | sample 1588201 | NCBI WGS metagenome assembly OIYT01 (sample SAMN03283260) | human gut metagenome | biome: human-associated habitat; material: feces | host: Homo sapiens | place: USA | collected 2013
GACAGTGATTTATGGGCATTTTAACAAATGTACGGATTTTTCAAACAAGCCCTAGTTTCAGGGAAATTCTGTGATGCCATCAGTTCCCGCAAATGCGCAACATAGCGCTCCTGTATTGCCGGATATGCGCCAAGTCCCTGCGTCTGCACTGTCACAGAATAGCCGTTCTGTTCCAGAATCGATTTCCAGGATGCCGGATGTTCCCCCGCCATATCCCGCTGCACATGCTTTCCTGCTGCCAGCAGCATGGGAGAGAGCACCACTTCCGTATAGGCGTGCTTTTTCAGCTGCGCCAGTGCCATTTCCAGGGTTGGCACACCGCCCAGCGTCCCCACAAACACATTGTCATATCCGCAGTGCCGCAGCCAGTCCTCAAACACCGGATATGCCAGCGTGCCGGCATGTGCCGTTCCGTGTCCCATCAGAAGATAGGCACGGTGCGCTTCATGGGCGATGATGCCGGATTCTGCCATCGCCTGAATGAGATGCGGATAATCCGCCGTGTGCATCAGCAGCGGCACTCCCACGGAGAGATGCAGAAACGACCGTTTCCATTTCGCTGCATCGGTGCAAAGCTGTTCGTATTCCTTGCCGGCAGCGACGTAAGTCGGCTGACAGAATATCTGCGTATAGCCCAGCTGCTTCAGACGTTCCAGCGCCTCGTCCACCGTATCGACTTGGATTCCGTTCTGCCGCATTCGGCGGACAATTCGGCTGCTGGTAAAGGCACGATACACGTCCGCCTCCGGAAATGCCTCGCCGATTGCCCGTTCCACAGCACCGATGGTCTGCTCCCGTGTTTCTGCGTAGGCAGTGCCGAAGCTGACCGCCAGAATTGCGGTTTTCTCCTGCGGTACAATGCCGGACAGTTTCGCAGCGTATTGGAGGTAGACGGTCTGTCCCTGTTCTCGAAACAGTTCCAGCGCATCCGGCGCTGTGATCTGCCGGAGAAGCTGCGCACGGCGACGCTGTTCCGGTATCGTTTTTTTCCAAGTGTTGCGCAGCGTGCAAATACAGGTGCAGAGCATTTCACAATCTGCAAGCGCCGGTACCAGTGCATCGCAAATGGCAGCGGAGAGCGCTGGTGCTGTGCCGTCTGTTGTCACAGAAAGCGTCACTGCACCGCTGCGGCGGGCAGCTGGCACGGAAAAATCAGAGGGGTTCGCTGCATCTGCCGTCACCGTGGAAACCAGCTTTCCCAGTGCCTGTGCGTCCTGTACGATTTGCGCATTGCATGCTGTGTCATTGGTCGCTGCAAACACCAGCAGCGCCTCCTCCAGAAACGCCTGTTGGTAATGCGCCTGCACATAGGTCAGATCTGCCTTGTTCCAGCAGTCCGGCTTAGGTTCCGGCGCAATCACAGTCACCGCTGCACCAGCCTGCAAAAGTCCCTGCACCCGCCGCTGTGCTGTTTTTCCGGCACCAAAGACAACGCACTTTTTTCCCTGCAAATGCAGGGAGATGGGATAGCCGGTCATCTGGCATCCTCCGCTGCAGCAGGAGGGAAGATACACTGAAGCATGCCGTCAATGTCTGACTGTTTTGCCGTCTTTGCCACAGGGATTCCAAGGGATTCCGCTGTGTGCGTGGTCGCATCGCCGATGGAGATGACCTGTGCAGCATAGGGATCTTCTCCGGCAGTCATTTCCGCAAAGGTTCTGGCGGCGGAGGAGCTGGCGAGAAACACATAGTCCGCCGTTTTCAACTCCGCCAGCAACAGTTGCTTTTTCCGCCAGTCCGACTTTACTGCATAGAACGGCACAGTGCGGAAGCACACACCAGCCTGTTCCAGACGCTGCGACAGCACCTCAGAGCCGTTCTCCGCCCGAAGCAGGAGCACCTTGTCCTGCGCCGTCAGCTGGGGAATCAGCGTTTTCGCCAGACTGTCGCTGTGAAATTGCGGCGGGATGCAGTCCGCAAAAATCCCATGCCGTGCAAGCGCCTGCGCCGTACCCTTACCGATGACAGCAAAGTGCAGGTGCAGCAATTGCCGCAGATCTACGCCATCCCGCTGCAATCCGGCAAAAAACAGTTCCACACCGTTGGCGCTGGTGAGCACCAGCCATGTATAGTCGCCCCACGGAATTGCGGAAAACGTGCCCTCTTGCGGTTCCTGCGGATAGATCAGGCTCACCTCTGCTGCCTCTGCGCCGTGCTTTCGAAGCGGAAGCGCTGCCTTCCGCACATAGTCCGGTGTTCCCGTGAGCAGCACTTTTTTTCCGTAGAGTGCTCCACGCTCCTGCCATTGCAGTTCCTGACGCAGAGAGACCACATCTCCCACAACCGTCATCGCCGGTGTGTGCAAACCGGCATCCTGCGCCGCTTGTGCAATGTGCGCCAGGGGTGCTGTGACCACACGCTGCCGTGCAGTCGTCCCCTGTTCAATCACGGCTGCCGGCGTGCCAGGCAATTTTCCGCCCTGTATCAGCGTATCCGCAATGCGGGGCAAGTTGCCAAGACTCATGAGAAAGACCAGCGTTCCCTCCAGCTTTGCCAGTGCAGCGCCGTCCGATTCCTTCTGCCGGGATGCCTTTCGATGTCCGGTAATGACATGGAACGAAGAGGCGTGATCCCGATGGGTCACCGGAATCCCGGCATATGCCGGAACACTATAGCAGGAGGACACGCCCGGCACAATGGCAAACGGCACGCCGTGGTTCCGCAGCATCTGCGCCTCTTCTCCCCCTCTGCCAAAGACAAAGGGATCACCGCCTTTCAGACGCACCACCTTTTTCCCCTGCTGCGCCAACTCTACCAGCAGAAGATTGGTTTCGCTCTGCTTTTTGTGGTGCAGTCCGGCAGTTTTTCCGGCAAAGATCAGATCGCAGTCCGGTCGGGTCAGGTTTAAAACTGAAGCGCTCGCCAGTGCATCATAGACCACAGCATCCGCAGTTTGCAGGCACTGTTTCCCACGCTCTGTCAGCAAAAGCGGATCACCCGGACCGGCTCCTACCAGAAATACCATTCCCTGTTCCATCGTTCTCTCCTTAAAAATTCCGGGATGCAAAGTAATCCTCGGCATCCGCCAGCGTCTTATCAATTTCACGCAGCGTGTGCGCATTGGAGACAAATGCCGCCTCGAACTGACTTGGGCCAAAGTAGCTCCCGGTGTCCAGCATATAGTGGAAATATTCTTTAAACTGCTGAGTGTCCGCTTTCTTGGCACTGGTATAATCGGTCACAGGTTCCGGCGTAAAGTACAGGCAGGACAGCGAACCGATGCCGTTGACGGTGCACGGCGCATGATGCCGGCGAATAATCTCCTCCAAACCGCTGCGCAGGCGGTGGGACAGGAAGCTGATCTGCCGGTACACCTCCGGATGCGCTTTCAGATAGCGAAGCTGCGTCAGACCGGCACACATTGCCACGGGATTGCCGCTGAGCGTCCCCGCCTGATAGACAGAGCCGAGGGGCGAAACCAGCTGCATGATCTCCTTTCTTCCGCCGTATGCGCCAACCGGCATACCGCCGCCGATGATCTTGCCATAGGTCACCAAATCCGGTGTGATGCCAAAGTGCCCGATTGCGCCGTCAATTTGCAGACGAAATCCGGTAATGACCTCGTCAAAAATCAGCAGGGCACCGTACTGGTCACAGAGCTTGCGCAGTCCCGGAAGGAAGGATTTTTTCGGCACGACTACGCCCATGTTGGCTGCCACCGGTTCCACGATGACACAGGCGATCTCCGATGGATATTGCTGGAACAGCCGTTCCACGCTGTCCAGATCGTTATAGACCGCAGAGAGGGTGTCGGCAGTGCATCCCCGTGGAACTCCGCTGGAATCCGGAATGCCGGAGGTCATGACACCGGAACCTGCTTTGACCAGCATAGCATCAGCGTGGCCGTGATAGCAGCCCTCAAACTTCACGATCTTATCTCTGCCGGTAAAGCCTCTGGCAGCACGCACGGCACTCATAACAGCCTCTGTGCCGGAGTTCACCATACGCATCATCTCCACGCACGGCACGATCTCATGAATCAGCTCCGCCATCTCCACTTCCAGTGCAGTGGCTGCGCCGTAGCTCAGACCGTTTTCCAGCTGTTTCCGGACGGCATCCAGCACGAAATCCGGATTGTGTCCCAGAATCATCGGCCCCCACGAGCCAATGTAATCGATATAGGCGTTGCCGTCCTCATCATAGAGGTACTGTTCCTTGGCACGCTGAATAAACCGTGGCGTTCCGCCCACAGACAAAAACGCACGCACCGGAGAATTGACACCACCCGGCATCAATTCCCTGGCACGGGAATAGAGTTCCTCTGAACGCTCTGTATGCATCATCCAATTCTCCCCTCTTTGATATACTCCGCCAATTCCATGGCGAAATAGGTAATCAGCAGATCTGCACCGGCACGGTACATGCACACCGCCGACTCACAGATAACGGCAGTTCTGTCGATATATCCGGCAGCAGCTGCTGCCTGAATCATGGCGTATTCTCCGCTGACGCTATAGAGCGCAACGGGCTGGTGAAAACGCTCTTTCAGCGACTTCAGCACATCCAGATATGCCATGCCTGGCTTCACCATAAGGATGTCCGCACCCTCCTGCACGTCCAATTCTGCCTCCAGAATTGCCTCCCGTGCATTGTGCGGATCCATCTGGTAGCCCTTCCGATCGCCGAACGCCGGCGCAGAACCGGCAGCATCCCGAAACGGTCCGTAAAAAGCTGAGGCGTACTTGACGGAATACGCCATAATGGGTGTATTCACAAAACCGTTTTCGTCCAGAACCTGCCGGATTCTTCCCACTCTGCCGTCCATCATATCCGAGGGTGCTACCATGTCCGCCCCTGCCTGCACATGGGAGAGCGCAGTTTTTGCCAGCACTTCCAGCGTCTGATCATTATCCACGTCATGTCCGCAGAGAATCCCGCAGTGCCCGTGGGAGGTATACTCGCACATGCAGACATCGGTAATCACATAGAGCTGCGGAAAAGCCGCTTTGATGTGCCGGATTGCCCGCTGCACAATGCCGTCCGGCTGCCATGCGCTGCTGCCGACCTCATCTTTCTGTGCCGGAATGCCGAAGAGCAGCACGCTCTTCACGCCGGAATCCGACACCTGATGCAAAATCTCATCCACTCGATCCAGACTCCACCGATACTGTCCGGGCATGGAGGGAATCTCCTCCTTGACGTTGGTTCCCTCCTGCACAAACATGGGATAGATCAGCGTATCCGCAGAAATCCGTGTTTCCCGTACCATGCTGCGAAGCAGCGCACTGCTGCGCAGACGACGGGGACGATTGGTCAAATTCATTGTTCATACCAGCTTTCTATTGAATTATGCAAGTTGCCGTGCCAGTTCTTCCGCCAGCGCAGCAGCATCTCTCGCCTGTCCATGCACCACGGCACGCTTCGGGACACCGCCCATACCGGAAAATCCGTAAAGCGTCATCTGTGTTCCGCTGCATCTGGCATGGCAGCCCACCGGCGCAGAGCAATCTCCGCCCAGCAGTGCCGACAAGCGGCGTTCCGTTTGGGCGCAGAGTGCAACATCCGGATGGTTCAGCTTTTCCAGCAGTTCGGCGTATTCGCCGGCACGGCTCTGCGTCACCATAACACCCTGTCCGGCTGCCGGCACCATCTGTTCCGGCGAAAACCGCTGGTAAATCCGGTGGCTCAGATCCAGCCGTTTTAAGCCGGCTTCCGCCAGAATCAGTGCGCCGTATTCCCCACGATCCAGCTTTTCCAGCCGTGTCAGCACATTGCCCCGCACCGGCCTGACCACCGCATCCGGATGCAGCTGCTGGAACTGCATGCTACGCCGCAAGCTGGCGCATCCCACCGGTTCGGCAGCGTCCCAGTCAGAAGCGCCCTCCGGCAAAACCAAAACATCGCCGGGCGACTCCTGTGCAGAATATGCGCCAATGGGCAGCGCCGGATTCTCCTCCGCCGGCACATCTTTCAGGCTGTGCACACACAGATCCACTTCTCCGGATAAAAGCGCATTATCCAATTCCTTTAAGAACAATCCTTTCCCGCCAATCTTGTCCAGCGTCCGGTTCAGAATCTTGTCGCCAGTCGTTTTCATGGTCACCAGTTCCAGCCTGGCATCCGGCAGACTGCGCTGAATCTCCGCCATGACCAGCTGACTCTGGATGATGGCAAGACGGCTGGCACGGCTGCCAATGCGAATCACTTCTCCCATGGGTTAAAATCGCCCCCTGTCTTTGATTTTGGTACAGCAATCCTGCAACAGCGCCGGTTCAATCTGGGCTTTCATGCTGCCCATGAGCATGTCCACCGTTTTTTCTACGGTCAGGCGAACGATCTTCTCCAGCTGCGGTACAGACTGATAAGCATCAACTGCTGTGCTATGCAGAATACGCTGGGCTGTCAGTTCTTTCAGCTGCTGCATATATGGCACCGAGTCCCGATAGTTTCGCCACATGCGAAAGGTATCCGCATACTGCTTGGCAATTTGGTGCAGCGCAGTGATTGCCTGCTGGTCTGGTGCTGTGTCGCTCTGTAAGTCGTCCAGATTCCACAGCGTCACGCCGTCCAGTGTCCCGCAGGAGGCTTCGATGTCCCGTGGCATTGCCAGATCTACCAGCATCGCCGGACGGTGCTGCACCTGTTCCAGCTGGTGCTTCCAGATGGTATAGTGCGGGCTGCGGGTGGCACTGATGACAATGTCCGCCTGCTCCATCCGGGAAAAGCGCTGTTCATAGGATACGGGCACAGTGCCAAAGGGCACAACAGTTTCCCCGCGATGATAGGAGCGAAGCGTCACCATTGTTTGGCACCCCTTTTGCACCAGCAGAGATGCGGCAAGCCGTCCCATATTACCGTTGCCAATGACAAGACAGCGCTTTTCCCGCAAGTCCCCCAGCACCTGCTCCAGACGCTGCACGGCACGATAGGACACGGAGAGCGGCACGGCAGAAACAGCGACCTGCGTCAATGCCTCCTTTCCGGCGGAAACCGCCGTGCGGAACAGTGTGTCCAGCACCGCATCTGTGGTATGGCAGCTTCTCGCCATTTCCAGCGCACCGCCGATCTGTGTCACGATCTGTTCCTCGTGCAGAATCTGGGAGTGCAGACCGCAGGCGACCTCCATCAGATGCTGCGCTGCTGTCATCTCCTCCAGCAACAAGAGTTCCGGCACTGCCGTTTCGGATTTTGCCGCACGCAGCAGCTCCGCCGGAGAAATGTCCGATTCCGCAGTGATGTATAATTCTGTCCGATTGCAGGTCGCCAAGAGCACCGCACCGGATACGCCGGATTCCTGCACCAGTGCAGTCAGGAATGCCTTCGCCTGCTCCGTAGAAAACGCAAGCGCCTCCCGCACTGCAATCTCTGCTGAATGCACATCGAGTCCAGCCATGAATAACCGCATTTTTTCACTTCCATTTCGATCAGTCTGAGATATCCCTATAACTATAGCACACTTTTCGGTAAATATCAAGTTTTTCTGACCGGCATTTTTTGCGGGAACAGCATGCGGATTTTTTCATTTCACGCCGATATTACGCTTCCAAAGCCGGCGTTTTGCCCGAAGCCACAGCGATTTTTGACAGTTTCAATTCACGTATCTTTTCAATTTAAGAATAGTTTAATAATACTTTATCACTCGTTAAATAATTGTTTCGCTTTCTTTGAACTTTTTCATGTATGATAAAAAAGACAAATTACAAAGGAGCTATTGTGGCATGAAAAAAATCATCACATTTATCCATGGATTCTGCATGGCGCTGGCGGACAGCGTTCCCGGCGTATCCGGCGGAACCATTGCGTTTTTGCTGGGATTCTACGACCGCTTTGTCGATTCGCTGGATGACCTGATCTCCGGAACCAAGGAAAAACGCATTGCCGCCCTGAAGTATCTGATCAAGCTCGGCATTGGCTGGGCAATCGGATTCTGTCTTGCCGTGCTGATTCTGGCAAACGTCTTTGAAACGCACATCTACCAGATATCCTCGCTATTTATGGGATTCATTGTCTTTGCAATCCCCATAGTCATCATAGAGGAAAAAGGATGTCTGAAAGAGAAGCTCAGCCGAATCTTCTTCATCCTCATTGGCATTGCGCTGGTATCCGCTATCACCTACTTCAATCCGGTGGGCGGCGGAAACGGCATGGATCTGAGCCATCCGGGAATCGGGATGTACCTCTATGTCTTTGTCTGCGGTGCAGTTGCCATCTGTGCCATGATTCTGCCAGGCATCTCCGGTTCGACGCTGCTGCTGATCTTCGGCATCTACCTGCCCATCATCACCGCCATCAAAGACATCCTGCACTTGCAGTTCCACTCTCTCCCCATCGTCATTGTATTTGGCATTGGCGTTTTGACGGGTATCGTTGCCATTATCAAAATCATCCGTGCTGCGCTGGAAAAGCATCGTGCTGCGACAGTCTATCTCATCATCGGACTGATGATCGGTTCGCTTTATGCGATCACCATGGGGCCGACCACGCTGGACAACCCGCAGGATGCCCTCTCTCTGCACACCTTCAACATTCTTTTCTTCCTGATCGGCGGTGCTGTGATCTGGGGCTTGCAGCTTTTGAAGTTCTTTTCCGAGAAACCGGAAAAGGCAAAGCAGAGCGAAAAAGAAAAAGCAGATTAATATCCATTGACTACACATTCAAAAATCTGAAACTGCCGTTCCGCAAAACTTTACGGAACGGCAGTTTCTATGGATGATGGCAGTTGTTGTTTTCTGATTGGATTACTTGGTGTTTCTGCACGCTGCGGCAGCCTGTACCATGTGTTCCAGACTGGGGCGTGTTTCTGCCTCGCCTCTGGTCTTCAGACCGCAGTCCGGATTGACCCAGAGCTTTTCCTTGGGGATGCGCTTCAGCATCTTTTCGATTGCCGTCTGAATCTCCTCCACAGAGGGAACACGGGGCGAGTGGATGTCATAAACGCCGGGGCCAACTTCCGTGCGGAAATTATTTTCCTGCAAAACATCCAGAATCGTCAGATCGGAACGGCTTGCCTCAAAGGTGATGACATCGGCATCCATGTCGTCGATCTCACGGATGATATCTGCAAATTCACTGTAACACATATGGGTGTGAATCTGCGTTTCCGGCTTGACACCGCTGTGCACCAGACGGAACGCCGGAATTGCCCAGCTCAGATAATCCGACTGCCAGTCCGACTTTCGCAGCGGCAGCTTTTCCCGCAGAGCAGCTTCGTCTACCTGAATCATGCGGATTCCGTTTTTCTCCAGATCCAGCACTTCCTTCCGAATCGCCAGTGCGATCTGGTAAGCACACGCCTGAAGGGAGATGTCCTCTCTCGGGAACGACCAGTTCAAAATCGTCACAGGGCCAGTCAGCATGCCCTTCATAGGCTTTTTCGTCAGGCTCTGCGCATATACCGACCAATCCACAGTCATGGGTTTGGCACGGCTGATGTCGCCCCATACCACCGGCGGTTTTACACAGCGTGTGCCGTAGGACTGCACCCATGCCTTTTCGGTAAACAGATAGCCGTCCAGACACTCGCCGAAATATTCCACCATGTCGTTTCGCTCGAATTCTCCGTGTACCAGCACATCTAGTCCGATCTCCTCCTGCGCCTTGACGCACTCTGCGATCTTCCGGCGATTAAACTGTACATACTCTGCCTCGGTGATCTCACCTTTTCGGAATGCCGCACGGTTGGCACGAACCTCCGCAGTCTGCGGGAAAGAACCGATGGTCGTTGTCGGCAGAAGCGGCAGCCGGAATTCGGCATGCTGAATCTTTTCCCGTTCTGCAAATGCCGGCAGACGCACAAAATCGGATGCGGTCAGAGCAGCCACTTTTTCCTGTACCGCTGCATTGCTGCAATTTCTGGATTCGGCAAAGAGTGCGGCGTTTTTCTGATAGGCTGCGGTTTCTGCGGGATCCGCAGCATCCAGAATCCGGGAAAGCTCCGAGAGTTCGGTCAGCTTTTCCTCCGCAAAGGCAAAGTGCTTCCGGTATTCCTCCGCCAGCTTCTTCTCATGGCGCAGCGTGTACGGCACGTGAAGCAGAGAACACGAGGTGTTCAAAACGATTTCTCCGCAGAACGGTTTCAGCTGTTCCACCAGTTTTCTGGTCTTGTCGTAGCGGTTGCGCCAGATGTTCTTGCCATTGACAACGCCGGCAAACAGCACCTTTTCCTTGGGAAATCCATTTGCCTGTACCAGAGACAGCGACTGTTTTCCCTCGAGGAAATCCAAACCGATTCCGTCAAATGCCAGTTCGCACACGGTGGAATAGCAGTCACGAATATCTCCGAAATAGGTTTGCAGCAGCACCCGAACACTGCCCTTTGCTGCCAAAATCTTCTGGTAGAGCCGGCGGAACAGGTCGATTTCCGCTGCGGTCAAATCCATAACCAGACACGGTTCATCAAGTTCTACCCACTCTGCGCCAAGTTCGTTCCACTTTTCCAGATAGGTGCAATATGCAGCAGCAGCCTCATCGGCAAAATCCTCTGCTGTCTTTTCGCCGGTGTACTTTGCCAGCCTCAAAAACGTAAACGGTCCGATGAGCACCGGTTTTCCGGAAATGCCCTGCTGCTTTGCCTCCTGCCACTCGGAAAACGGCTTGGTCCCGGTGAGAGAAATCTGTGTGTCGTCTGCAATTTCCGGCACCATGTAGTGATAGTTCGTGTTGAACCATTTCTTCATGGCAAATGCCTTGACATCGCCCTGTATTCCCTGATAGCCGCGTGCCATAGCGAAATAGGTGTCCAGTTCCGAGAGATGCAGGTCACGGTAGCGCTTCGGCACTGCACCGAAAAGCACTGCGGTATCCAGCATATTGTCATAGAAAGAGAAATCGTTTACCGGAATCAGTCCGATTCCGGCTTCTTTCTGCAAGTTCCAGTGGGCAGCACGCAACTGCTGTGCAGTCTGCTCCAGTTCCTGTGCTGTGATCTCATTTCTGAAATACTTCTCGCTGGCAAACTTCAGTTCCCGAAGGCTGCCAACTCTGGGAAATCCAATGATTGTTGTTTTCATAATTCGCTCCATTTCTGCGGTTTCCATGTGGTTTTTATTGTTTCCATTATACCAGCGATTCAGCGACATGTAAAATATCTATTTTTTGCGGTTGGCTATTACTTTTTAGAATATCCGATTGATTTTTTTGCGCTACAAAATCATATGGGCAGGTGTGACTGTGTTCGGTGCCATCGCTACACAAATTGCACCATGCGGCTGTTTCAGAAAAACGCCGGATGCACGCCAAGTCAATACCGAAAGAAATTGATGGTCTATTTTATCCACAAATACTTGACAATCCAAGTGTAAAATTATATACTATAAATATATTCTTTTCAAAAAGGACTTGTGTGTATGAAAAAAATCATTGCTTGCGCAGCTGCTGCCGGAATCACGGCAGCGCTGCTTGTTCCGCCCACAGCTTCTGCGGATTCGGCGAAAACCATGGAAGTGCCCAATCCGGTAATCAGCCGAAATGTTCCCGCCTATTCCAATGTCAATCCCGCCACCGCCTGTGCCGGAAACGACGATTACTACTACTCTTTCTGGAACGGCGCTGCGCCGGAGGATTATCTCGCCTATGACCTCTCCGGTGTCCCTGAGGCACAGCGGCAGGTCATCGATGCCGTCTGGTACAACACCAGCGCATACGATACCATCGGCATGTACAGCAACCGCAACATGGAGCCGTCGGATTATACCATTGAAGTAAATGCAGCGCCGGGCGGTGATTATCCGGAAGACGGATGGGAGGTCATAGAAACCGTCACAGGAAACACCCTCAGTTCCCGGCAGCATCTCGTGGACTTTGCCGGATACAACTGGATTCGCCTGCACATCACCGGCGTAGACGGAAAAACATCCGGAACGTGCATGGTGAACTTTGACATTCACGACGTTTCCAACGGTATCTGCGACAGCTGGCTGTTTCTGGGAGATTCCATCACTGCCGGCGGTATGAATAACTGTTATGGAACGGGATTCGCCACCTACCTCAACCGACTGGATTCCCGCTACTTCCCCATTCAGGAAAACGGCGGTATCGGCGGAATTACCAGCACAGACGGGAGAAACAACATTGACCGCTGGCTGGAAACATTCCCCGGAAAGTACGTCTCCATTGCCTACGGAACCAATGACGCATGGGGCAACCAGACCGGTGCACAGACGTACTACGAGAATACGGTATACATGGTGCAGGCGGTTCTGGATGCCGGAAAAATCCCTGTGCTTCCGAAGATCCCCTTTGCCACGGAAGCTGGCGTACAGAATTACGAACAGGACTATAACGCCATGATCGACCGCATCTATACCCAGTACCCGCAGGTTATTCCCGGGCCGGACTTTTACAGCATTCTTCAGGAGCATCCGGAGTATCTGAGCAGCGACGGCGTACATCCATGCAGCGAGGGATACGAGGAAATGCGGCGCATTTGGGCGGAAACCATGTACGCACGTGTCTACCGGAATACAGCACTGCCGGACGGCGATGTCAACGGAGACGACGTGGTTTCGCTGGCGGATGCAGTAACGCTTCAGAAGTGGCTGCTGGGGCTGGACAGCTCTGCCACACTGACCGGCGATCTGACGGGAGATGGCGTCATCAACGGCATGGATCTGGCACTGCTGCGATACAAACTCCTGAACGCAACAAATAACACGGAGAAAGGATGAGAACCTCATGAATCGAAAAAAATGGATTGCACTTCCGACGGCTGCACTGCTGCTGTTCGGCGGGATCGTCCCCGTTTCTGCGGCGGACGCAGAACTTCAATCGCTGCAAACAGCGCTGCTGGGGGCTTCGGAGTTCTCGCAGACAGATGATGTCAACGGCGATGGCGTTGTGAACGGATTCGATCTGTATCTGCTCCGAAGCATACGGCAGACCACCGGCGAATTGACACAGCAGCACTATGCTGCCACCTCGGAATCTGTCAAGCTGACCGGCAGAACCATGCGCAGCAACGACACCACCTGGCTGGTGCAGAGCGGCTCTGCGGTATCCTTTACAGTAACCGGAACCTCAGCCTCTGTGACACTTGCCGGCGACAGCTCCATTCAAAACGAAGCCGACTATCGCCCACGCTATGCGGTTTTGGTGGACGGAGAGATCGTTGCAGATGAGGTCATGAGTTCCGCAGAAAAGACGCTGACCTTATTTGAGGGCGAAGTCATCCGCACGGCAAAAATTCAGATCATCCACCTCTCCGAGGCAATGAACGGTGCAGTTGGCGTGAAAGATATCTCTGCGGTTTCCGACCGCTCCGATGCGGTCATTCCGGAAAAGGAAAAGGCGCTCTCCATCGAGTTTATCGGCGACTCTATCACCTGTGCCTACGGCGTAGAGGGCAGCAACAGCTATGAGCCGTTCCGGACAACGACCGAAAACTTCATGAAATCCTACGCCTATCTGACCGCACAGAAGCTGGATGCCGATTACAGTGCTGTTTCCTACAGCGGATATGGTGTGCTGTCGGGTTACACCTCCGGCGACATCAACACTGACAGCTTGATTCCGGATTGCTACGGGCTGATCGGAAAACTGCCGGACTACGCAAAGCCATGGGATTTCGACGCCCATTCCTATGATGTGGTGGTTGTAAACCTGGGCACAAACGACTCCAGCTACGTGTCCAAGGATACGGAAACACGCACGCCGGCATTCATCAGCGCCTATGTGGAATTTCTTAAAACCCTGCGGGAAAAGAACCCCAGTGCCTACCTCATCTGCACCCTCGGAACCATGGGCGGTGATCTCTATCCCAGCGTGGAGAATGCAGTAGAACAGTACCGCACAGAAACGGGAGATCAGCGCATTATGAGCTATGAATCAACGCTGCAAAATCAGGCGGACGGCATCGGTTCTGACTGGCACCCCTCGGCAGTCACCCAGCAGAAAAGCGCCTATGTTCTGGCGGACAAGATCTGTCAGGCGCTCGGCATGGAATCCGACCAGATCGGGCTGGACATGGCAGCGGATGCGGAATACCGCCTGAATATTGCTGCGGAGAAAGGCGGAAATGCCGCCTCTTATGTGGGATATGACAAATCTTTCTGGATCAACATGGTCACCGGCGGTGAAACACCGGATGCCATTGAAGCCGAAATTGCCGGTGTTCCGCTCAAAAACGGCGGAAGCTACCGGCTGGAATTCGACTGCACCTCGGGATATGACGGGAAATTGCCGGTACAGGTTCGTGGTGCGGATGGAAGCATATATTTCAGCAGCAAGTTTGATGCGGTTTCCGAAAAGACACACTTTTCCGCAGAGTTCACAGCAGAGCAGGACGATGCAGCGGCTTCTATTATCTTTCAGCTGGGCGGGAAAGATTCCTACAATGTCACACTCTCCAACATCTCTCTGGTGAAAATCTCGTAGGGATTTGTGATGACTGCAAAGCGTGTTTGGATTGCGTGACAGATATCAAATGAACGAAGGACTGGCATCCTGCGTGGAATGCTAGCCCTTTGTTGTTTATCATTTTCGAAATTCCAGTAATAGATGTATTCGGCACGCTGCTTGTTCAGATAAGAATATGCTTCTTCAAAATTACTGAAATATACCAGCCTTTCTGCGGAATGTCCGACGAATCCCAAAATTCTAAAAATGGTCTTGTGGTCGTCATCAATTTTCCAATCACATTCTGACAATTGCAATATACCAGAATCCGCATGATTTGTCAAGGGGTATGGCGAATCTTTATTGGTATTCGCAGTTTTTTATATTTTATATTTGAAATACAGAAATTTCACATCTAAGCTGGTATAATGCATTTGAAAACAAAAACAAATCATGATTCAAAGAATATCATGACAAAAAAGGAACATGGAGGAATCAAAATGAATGCATTTGGATGGTTTGAAGCAAAAATCCGCATTTACACAGACACGAAAGAGGCACTGGAGCTTTTGCAGCTGCTGGAGAAGCGTTTTCAGGAGACGGAACAGAAATGGGCGGAAGGAAACTTAGAAGGCGACTTGTTCGCTGGTTTCCGCAAGGACGAACAGCCCGACTACACGGAATACGAGATGGATTCCAACTATACCCAATTGGCTTTTCAGCTTGGAAATCAGCTGTACGAGGACCTGAAAAAGGTAGACACGCTCAACAACGGTTCCTTTGCCTTCGAAACTTCCAGCGACGATTATGGTTATAACTATGCAGTTTATGGTGCGGCAAAATATCAGGAAATCAGTCTTGCAGAATTCGGCAAAGGCGAGTGGGTTACAGATCAAAACTTTTTCATTCATCTGACAATGAAGCTGAAAACCTGGATGGCGTTGTTCGATGAGAAAAAAGAGGAGGTGCTTCCGGATCTGTCGTGGGCAGATGAAGACTTGTTTTATGACATATTTGACGAGAAATTCGCAAAGGCAATGGATGTGGGAAACATCAGCGTCATAGACGTTACCTATTTCAAGAATGGCAAGCCATATTTTCTCCATCTGTCGGATGGGAAAGTGTATCCTGCCGGAGAAGAAACGTGCGTGCCGGATCAGGAGCATTTTTATTGCGAGGAGGACGAAATTCATCTGAAACTCTCTGCCGCTTGCCGTCATTTGACAAATGAACGTGTTCTGCAGCTTCGGGAGAGCTTCTATGAAAATCTGGAGGCACTGAAACAGTATCAGGAGGATGTGAAGCTTCTGATGAGTTTTTATTATTTTGACCAGAAAAAAAGCGATGCGCTGTATCGAAATAAAATGGTCGGCTCCCGGTACTCGGTACTTCGTTTTGATACGGGCGTCAATCGATTCGATGTGCCGACGGTTTTGGTACCGGTGATGGAACAGTAAGAGAAATCGATTAAAATTCCAACAATTCTATTTCGTTGATAACAAAAGCGCTCCCGTGGAACAGACAGCTGTTTCGCAGAAGCGCTTTCATGATATAGGAATCTGTTTATTTTTGTTTGCTTATGCAGCCTTAGAGTAACTCATATAGTTTTCGATTCCCTGATGATAGAAATACATCGCCTTGATAAGGTTGGTCACATTGCTTTCAAAGCTGCTATCCAGTACTGTCTTCGCATAGGTGAAGCAGCTATAAGACAATGTCACATAATCCTGCGCCGGCTGCGTCTTGGATGCCACTTTGAACTGGTACATCTTATCATAATTCTGCGGTGCAATTCCCTTGAGAGAAATAACATAGTAATTTCCAGATTTCTTGACCGGAACTGTTTTTCCGTCCACGGTAAAGGTATAGTCCTGAATATCTGCGCCATCTTTCAATGCAAACTGAATGTTGATCGATGCCTGCTCCGAAATAGAAAGACTTGCTCCCTTTACCTGAATGTTGTCGCCGTGTTCTTCTTTCACGGCTTTGTATTCGTCGCCAATGACAACATTTACATCATCCAAAGGCAGATTCAATTCCTGATTAATCGGTGCGTCTGCATGATATCCGGAATACATCTGAATGTATCCGCCGAGATTCAAAAGTGCCTGGATACTCTCTGTAACAGAACTATCGTAGTTCTCCTGGTGCTGTAGAATGTAATCGGTATACTGTTTTACACTATATTCCAAATAAGAACCTCTTGTCCCATCCGAGTAACAGATCTGCGCCTTGATGATATCCGACAGTCGGTTCAGCGGAATTTTGCAGCGGAATACATAGGTACCATCGGCATTTTGCAGTGCAGATGCAAAGCGAACCGTCTGTGTTTTCCCGTCGGGGAATGTAAATTCAACATACGCATTCGTATCGTTTGCTGCATTTTCCGAAATTTCTGCGACGAACTTCAATGTCACCATATCTGCCACAGAAACACCAACCTTAGTAAAGGAATCCCGTCCGTTTTTCAGCTCTCCGCAGGTCTTGCATGTTCCATTACTGCCGAAGATGTGTTCAGCATCAGAATAGTAGACATGGGAATGTTCGCCTGCTCCGGCAGTAAACGGAACAAAAGGCTCTGTATAGTCGCCATCGGAATACCATCCGCTGAAGCCGCAGACATCTCCCAGCGCCGGAAGTTCTGTAACCTCTGTACCATACTTGAAACAAAGCGTTTCTGTACGTCCCTCCCAGTAATTCAAGGTCACAGTTTCATACACTTCTTCCGAAACAGAATTCGTGTAATCCAGCACCTCACGGTTGGAGAGAATCTTTGCCGAGTTTTCAAATGTGAGATTCGCATATGGTGTCACCACAAGTTGAACATTGTCCGAAAGATTCAGATCTTGATTCAGCGTAATTTCACCGAATATCGACAGTTCCACCTCCTCACCGGATTCCCCGGCGTATCTTGCCGCATCGTAGACATTCTGGAAGATTTCACCGTTACTGAGCATTGCAGTGCAAACCTTAGCGATTTTCTTAGAGTTGATAAATTTTCCGCAAGTCTCGCAGTATTGTGCAGCAGTTCCGTAATTTGCGCTATCCGGTGGTGCAATTACCTGATAGTTTCCACCCTTGCACTCATGCTCCGGAACGGAAATCATCGGATACTCTGCTTCGTAGCCATCAGAATACTCGATATGAACCACGGCCTCTTCATTCGCAACCAGAGGTTTGATGTCAATCAGTGCATCGCTTGTCAGTGTATATACACCATCAGCATACGTATAGTCCCCGCTCAAAACCTTAAACTCATAGGTCGGTTCTGCCGCAGATGCAGCAGACATCATCTGAATTTTGGCCTTGGCACGGCGTACTGAGTTTGTAGTTTTCTCGCCATCATTGTAGGAAATGATATTTCCATTTTTGTCTGTGACATAAATCTTTGCGTTGATTTCTCCCTTTGGTTTGCTGAAAATTTTGTACAAATCTCTGCCAATGGTAACTGTATCTGAAATCGGAAGCTGCTTGCCGTTGAAGTCGATCTCATCAGTTCCGGTAGCAGACATCACATCTTGAATATAATCCAAAATTTCATCCTTGTCCAGTTTGACACCAGTGGTGTGTTCCAGATAGTCCAGATTATACTTTCTGTCATATGCTTCCTGTGTCATGGCACCATCCAAAATTTTTTGATAGTCATTTGCCATTTGCTGAACTAAATCTGCGTAAAATTCCATTTCCTTAATGTAGCACTTTCCATTATAGTAAATTTTTTGTACGCCATCAGAACCATAGGAACCTACAGCTGCATCGATTACCGCACCACTAAAGCTAAAAGCGTGGTCATCAATAAACTCATCAGTAAAGCTCGAAGTCACCACTTCATATGGAATTTCTGTCGTAGAACCCTCCAATGTCGTGACCACAACATTGTTCAGCATGTGCACCACAGTAATGCCATCCACCGTACTCGCAGCAAGGCTTGCGCAGAACTGTGCCAACGGCATCTCACTCAAACCAATGCTCAGCGCATCAAAGAACAGCTTACTCAGTTCCAAATTCTTCTGATAGGGCGATTTCCAAAGATCTGTAATTGAAAGTTCAATGACTGCCGATTCTCCAGGTTTCAACTCTTCCACGGAAATGCTGGTAGCACCGCCACTGCTTAGAATCCGTTTTCCGGATGTGTTTGTCACTGTTCCGTGGTCATTCACGGTCTTATAGTAATAGTACCCGTGCTCGACATTTTTCACCTTGTTTTCCAGATCGTAAATCGGCTTATCCGAAACATTAGTTAGTGCGATCTTCATCTCATACTTATCCCCATAGCAGGAATAATTAGGCGCTTCGATTGTCATTTTCAATGCGCTTCCGGCATAAACATGGAGATTATTCTTGGAGTGGAAGTCATAAGAGAATGCATCTCCATCATTTTCGCCTACCACTCTTGCGCTCAGAGAATAATCGCCTGCCTCATCGCCTCTCAGATACCAGTGAATATCGCTGACAGCACCGGCAGCCAAATCGCCAATGAACTTAGTCTGTGAGCTGTTGCACAGGGTCAGACCGCTGGGAACATTCAGTGTTGCAGTACAGTCTTTCAGCGACTCGCTGTCGCTATTGAAAAGCACCAGCTGTACATCATAGAATTCCTTCAGCCATTTACTCTCGCCATAAATGATGATAAACATCTCCTGCGACTCGTATTCATAGTATCCGACACTTGCGCCGATTTCCGGAACGTACGTACTTCCGCCAGACGGAATCTCAACCGGCCCGCCGGAGCCTGATGGCGGAGATACCACAATTTTCTTCTTTTCCGGTGCAGACGGCGTTGACGGAACAGCCTCATACTTGGTGAAAATCATGGGGACATCTTCGAAATCCATCTCGATAGAGTAATTGTAGCAGTGATAGTTGCTCGGATCAGAGAGATCAATTCCCGCTGCGATGATATCCGATTTTGACATCGGCGTAACAGTCATATCCCCCACGATATTCAGCTTACGATTTTCCTCTTTCTTGACAGCATCCTCCACGGTTTTATCGTAAGTAGATGTTACTCTTGCATATGGTTCAGTCGTTGCTGCTGCGGTAGTTGTGGTTGTTTTGGAGGTAGAAACTGTTGTTCCAACGCCAGCAGGCGCTGCTGTAGTCGTAGTAGTGACCGGTGCAGATGGATCCCGTTGTCCGCACACAGTACAAATGCCATCATTTCCGTAGGTGTGACCTTTAGCAGCGTTTCCGCCATCGGTGCGCTCAAAAGTATCATCTGATACTGCACCACATTCTGCACACTTTTTGATCCAAAGTGCAGCGTGCGTACAGTCTGCCGGCGAAATCATTTTGAACCACTCATACTGATGACCTTTTGCAGCGTTCTCTCCATCGTTGCGCTCCAAGGTTCCTTCCAGTGCAAGTCCGCAATTGACACATTTTTTCGTCCAAACCGCATTGTTCGTACAAGTTGCCTCGTGCACCATACAATCCCAGTCATAGTGATGTCCCTTGGCAGCATTGTCACCGTCCGTACGCTCAAAGGTTCCTTCTAATGCTTCTCCACAGTTGACGCACTTCTTTGTCCAGACAGCATTTTCTGTGCAGGTTGCTGCGCTTACCATGTCGCCCCAGTCGTATCTGTGTCCCTTGGCGGCATTGTCGCCGTCCGTACGTTCAAAGGTTCCTTCCAATGTTTCTCCACAGTTAACGCACTTCTTCGTCCAGACAGCATTCTCGGTACAGGTTGCTGCGCTTACCATATCGCCCCAGCGATATTTATGTCCTGTTGCAGCGTTATCACCATCTGTACGTTCAAAGGTTTCCGGCAATACATCACCGCAATTGACACAATGCTTCTCCCAAACTGCGTTTTCCGTACAAGTTGCCGGCTTTATCATTCGCTTCCACTCGTACCGATGTCCCTTGGCAGCATTGTCCCCATCCGTACGTTCAAATGTTTCCTCCAGCTCTTCGCCGCATTTCACACATTTTTTTGCCCACACAGCATTTTCTGTGCAGGTGTTGGGAGAAACAACACGTCCCCAGTCATAGGTGTGTCCTGTCGCAAGATGACCTTCTTCCACACGTTCAAATGTTTCCGAAGTAACCTCACCGCAATTGACACACTTCCGATTCCAAAACTCATTTTCAGTACAGGTCGCCGGCGTTACCAGCTCGCCCCAGTCATATTCGTGTTCGATCTTGACGACCTTACCGTTCTGAGACTCATCATTGGTATAGCTGAGTTCTGGCATCGGATTGGCTTCACTGCAGGAGTGATTGACGGTATAACGATAGACCTTTGCATCACCATTCAGAACCGGGTAGTCCTCTTCTCCGATGTTCTGGCTCCAGCCAAGCTGGCAGGCCACCATGCCAGAAGAGAGATCATCCGACAGAATATTCTGCATTCCAGAATCCGAATAAGCCGATTCCTCCGACAGATAATAGCAACTCTGGAATGTCGATGCCGTACTGTTTCCGTATACCATGTGTCCTGAATCAGAAGCACCTGCACAAAGTGTGCTGCTCACGGTTGAATCGCTAATTTCGTACACAAGACCAGCCGCTTTGGTTCCAGTGACAGCTGCAAGGCTATAGACATTTTCCAGTCTTGTATTACCGGCTGCGTTTCCGGCAATAGAACCGGTGTTTCCGCTGCTGCTCTCAAATGTGGAATTGATCACACCAAGGTTCCGCACAGTGGCACCGCTCAATGTTCCAAAAATACCACCGCAATCTTCCTCTCCTTCAGAAGTGTATTGCATTCCGCTGATTGAAAAGCCCTGTCCATCGAAAGTTCCCGAATAGTTCCTGATCGGTTTCCAAGAAATTCGACTATCATCCGGAAAAACAAGATCATGCATTAGTTTGATATTTGCATTTCCTACAACACTTCCGTCATTCATGTGCTGAGACAACCACAAAAGCTGACCGGAATTCCGAACCTCATAAGTTTGGTTTGTGAAAATGGGTGCCTGATAAATGACACTGTTTTCATCAGCATGATCGATAGCAAGTTCACAGTCCGCACCGCCAAAACAATAGCCATTTGCATCATAGGCATGCTTGCGGAACAAGTGAATATCTCCTGCGGCAAAAACAGCACTTCTGAAAACAGTTTCTCCCGGCGCAAGATTAATGTTCTGCCAGGAATACGAGATGCCGGAATCATAGCCCGTAGAATAATTAGAACCGTTGTGTCCAGCATAAGCATTTTGTACTCTGCTGCTATAAAAGCCCCACCAACAGTCGCCATCATCAGACAGAGAGAGACTGAAAATGTTTCTAGAACCATCATGCATCTCAATATTTGGCACATTGGAAAACATGGTGTGATTTTCACTGGTAACCGGCGTCTGATCGGCGCTGTAGCCATAAATTGCTGCATAGTCATTGCTGCCGATCATAACATCTGCAGTGCTGGCAAGTCCGAACTCCGTCACCGGATTTTCACTTCTGTTCTGAATGACATAGGTGATCTTCACAAAGGCATTTTCCTGCTCATTCTCCGAAATTTTTCCTTTGGAATCACTAAACGAGAAAATCGGTGTCACATAAATCTGATTACCAATACAATACTCTGCATTCTGCGCATCAAAAGCGGTAATGTTGCTTCTGATATTTGCAGAAATTTCGTCGATCTTATACTTATAGTACAAGTTATAGCCAGCATCTCTGTATGTTGTTCTGAGAGATCCGCCATTTCCCCGCAAATCAAAAAAATTGCTATTCTGATTCAACAGCAGATATTTCAAATTAGAAATGCGGTTGGTTTCGCTGGTCGTGCCATATTTCCAATTTGCATAATAAGTCATATTCTCCTGAAACTCGGTTACGATCTCTCCGGCAGTATTGGCCCAGCCGGCAAATACGAGGTTAGAGTTTACCGGCGGTTCCGGATTGGGAATGCAGGTCGGTTCGGCATCGTCAGACAAACTGCATATGCCATTGCTGACCACAAATGAACTATCATTCATGGTTCCGCCAGTAAGGTTGAACTTTGTAGTTGCAGAGGAAACCAAAAACGGATTTTCCTCCTGTTCACCGGTACCAGCTTCTTCTGCATGCGCTGCCATCGTCAGTGAGCCATACGCCGCAAACGGAATTGTCCCCGCTAAGATTGTCATCGCACTCAAACCAGCCAAAAAGCGTTTGACTCGTGAGTGCCCCCAAATTTTCCCTTTCATCTGTCTTCCTTTCCTGTAAAAATATGTTATTTCTCGTACCGGTTCTGTGCTGCGAAAATTTAAATTTCCAAAAAGATGAACATTCAAATACTTTCATAAAGCATCATAAGAATTGTATCGCAAAGATGCTTACGAAAAGATACAAAACCAGCCTGACGTAGGTTATTTTAACATACTTTTATTTTAAAAGTCAATACACTTGTACAGATTTAACTATTTTTTAATACTTTTCGATGGAATCGAAAGAAAGAAATGACAAACATCATAACAAAAAAGCAGATGCATTGTAAAACACAGTGCATCTGTCTTTGTCTGGTTTGTAATACAGCAAATTTTCAAACCCCCGCTATCCTATCTTTCTCGGAAAATTTTGAAATGTCAAGACTTCCATGCAGATCTCCAGTGATAAAAATCAAAATACTCTTCCTCCCAGTGCTTTTCCATATTGTATCATGGAATAAGTAAAAATGCAGCTTTTCTGTAATCAAACCCAAAATAGGGCAGATACCCCGTAAAGCACGGCGCATCTGCCCTCGTTTTTTATAATCTCCGGAATCCTACAGATGTTACTGCATCTTGTAGGCGTCAATCATTTTCTTGACCATCTGTCCGCCGATAGAGCCGGCTTCCCGTGCAGTCAGATCGCCGTTATAGCCCTGCTTCAAAGTCACGCCAACTTCGCTTGCAGACTCCATCTTAAAACGTTCCATAGCTTCCTTGCCCTTCTGCGTAAATTCACCCTTCATGATGACATCTCCTTTTTCATTCTTTTGGTTTTTGACTTCTTGCAGCTGCGCCTAAATTTCAGCGGCTTTCGTGCTGCACTAATAGTATGACAAAAACGGAAGATTCTATGAGAGGTAGTTTTTTTCGTTTTTTGTGCATGGGACTGGAACTTCTGGAAAGAATGCGTTTTTTCGCTGGAATTTGCGCCTATTTCCTGCCGAAAAACTTGAATTTTTTCAGAACGCTTCGGGTTTCCTCGCCCGGCTCATGCCCGGCACCCTTTTCTTCATCAAAAAAGCGCTGAACGGCGTTCACCAGCATTTCCCGCATACACTGCACCAATTCCGGCGGGAATTCTGCACACGACACAATTTCCACCGCTCTTTTCCAGCTCTTGAGTTTGATGCCGGAACGCTTTACCGCTCCATAAATCAGAAAAATGGGATATTGCGTACCGCCCAGCGACGCAATACGGCAGCAGATCAGCAGCGAGAAGCCTGCAAGTTCCTTCTCCGAGTGGAACGGCACCTGCAGCAGCAAATTCTCCACAAGTTTTGAAAACTCCAGAGAATATCCCCAGGCGCCATTCTGGAGCAGCAAAATCGTCCATTCAAACTGATGCTGCAGAGGCGTCTGAGAAAGATTCTGATGAAAACGTTCTTCCCAGCTTGCCGTGAAACGGCTGCCATGCCGCTGCATCATCTCGATGGTCTGATATGCTCTCTGAAAAGCATCCGGCTGGCTCCAGATCATCTCCTGCAGGGCGTGGACAAATGCATCCCCCAGGTAGGAACTCTCCAGAATTGAAAATGCCTGCTCCTGATAGTTCGGATTCCACTGCATGTACAGTTTGGCCAGATGCTGTGAAAATACCGTTGCACAATCGCTGGCGCTCAGAAGATCCAACGCCATCTGCGGAGAAACTGTCGGCTGCGCAACGCCGAAAATCCGTTCCAGCTGCCTGGAGAGGAACTGCTTGACCTTCGCCTTTCCATTCTCCGACTCTGACAGGAGCCTTGCCAAAATTTGAAATGCCTCCTGCTCCTCCGGACGACTCAGATCCAACAGCTTCAGCAAGAGAATCAGCTTGTTTTCCGAGCATTTTTTCATGGAAGCAAAATACTCGCACCACTGCTTTGGCTTCTGACAGAAATACATGCGGATTATCGTCTCCGTGGAATAGCCCACCAGTTGGCAAACTGCCTCCAGCCGTATCAGATGCTGGAAATCATCCTCCACATCTTTCAGCGCATTTGCAGCATAGCGCCAGATTTCATTCAGCAGCTGTTCCCGAGAGAGCAGTCCGTTTTTCAGGCTGCTCCGCAAAACGACAGTGGCATCCTGCAATTCCGCATCACTGAGTGAAGCACTGAACAGTTTGGACGGATACACGGCATGCAGCATCTTCTCCTGCACCTCTCTGGAATAGTACGGGAACAGCGCTGCACGCTCCGTGCCAACCGGATAAAATGCAGTGTACTCCGTGCCGTAATCCCGGTAGGTCGTGTTATGCATCAGGTATTGGTGATATTCCTGAAGCGGCTTCTCATCTCCCTGGCAAAATGCACGAATCACCGGCAGAAACGCATCGGTTTTTATTGTGGGAAGCAGCACGCACTCCAAGTCAAACAGCACCACATCTTTCCGATTCTGGAATGCTCCGGCATCATAATTGGTGGCATGACTTTCCGGCGCACCGTTGACTGTGGGGGAATATACACCGCAAAGTGCCATTTGCGTGGGAATCTGCGGGACAGATGTCTCTCCAAGTCCGTCATAGGTGTTAAACGAGATATTCTTGGCGATCTCCAAGGGAAACAGCAGCGTAACAGCTGCGATCCAGAAGATGATGTTTTCCTTTTGATCGCAAATCAGAATGGGACGCTTTCCACCGGAGCGCTCCTGCAACAGCGCATAGAACAGGCTTGCCAGATATTCCGTGCGGTTGGGATCAGCCTGCAAAAATGCATGTACCGACTCCCGTGTCACACGTTTTCCGGCGATCAGAGAAGCCGGCGGCAGTGCTGCTGCACGGCTGTCCCGATTGCCGTTGACAAAATACGAGCGTGTCAGTTTGTTCTGGAAAAACGCATTGTCGCCATAAAAGCAGGGATAATCCAGAACCTCCCGCATGCTGCCCACCAGCGTATAGACCAGCTTGTTTCCGGCACGTCCCTCGCTGACGATTTCCCGTCCCAGATTCTTTCCAAAAACAAAGACGGCGGTCTCCTCGTGGGAAATCTCCAGCTTCTGATAGGAAAACCGCTGCGGATGGTACTGTGCAATGCTCTGCGCTTCCTGTACGATATCACGATCATAGTCTGTGATGGGATTCACTTTCCATACTTCGGAATTGGATGGAACGCAGTAATTTCTCCCGTCCGCCATAGTCTGAAGTTCCGGCGCACGGTGAAAATAGGCTGCCATACCGTCCGAAAACGAGTAGAAGCCCCAGCCACGATTTCCGCTGTCATAGTCTTTAAAACAATACGTATAAATCGATTGCTCCACGATTCAATCACTCCTTTTACAGTGCATGCATATCCTTCATGATCCAGTAAAACGGATCCATAATATGGCGCGGATGGTGGATGGGCGGTGTTACAATGCCGCTTTTGACCTGCGGTGCAGCACCAAAGCAGGAGAAAGCGTAGTAATTCACGGTCTTGAAATAGCGTTCCGCTTTGTTGACTAGATTTCCCTCGTTGTGCTGCATCAGAAAATTTCGAATCAGATTGCTGTTCAGATTCCAGCGCTTCTTATCCAGCCGTCCCTTGGCATCCAAAACCGCCGTGGTATCTGCGCCCTCGCATCCGATGGAAAAGCCCGGCGGACACAAATCGGCTTTTTCCGCATAATCCCACTTGGCAACGCCGATAAACAGCGGAATCTTTTTTCCTTTTTTACCCTGCTGCTGTTCCAGTGCACCGATGATATTTTCGATGGCGATCTCATTGCTCTGGGCGGTCGCCTCCTGCTGCGGAAAGTCGATGTCCTTTGCCCGAAGTTCCTCCGACATTCCAGGGAGGTTCAGCAAGTCCAAAAGCAAAATGATATAGTCCGCACAAAACAGATAGTTCAGGCTGGCAAGCCGTTCCATCTCTTGCGATTCCTCACCGGGACGATCTGTCAGCGACAGGATAATCTCCTCGCAGTCTTTTTTGGCAACAGACTGGAACCCCACCACGGAGGAAAAGTTATCCGCATGCTTCTGCGTGCTGTCCAGCACATCCGACTGTTGAATCCGATGCAGATTCTGTTCCCGCCACTCGATCAGTGCGTGGCTTTTGGCAGACACCAGCACACCGGTCTCGCTGGATTTGGACGCTACCACGTCAAGCAGGTAGGTGCTCTTTCCGGAGCTTGAGAAGCCGGCGATAGCTACCACAGCAGTGGGTTCCGGCGGAATGATGTTGTTCTGATTCCGGCAGGCATCGTTGGAGCAGCAGATTCGCATGACACTGCCGCAGTTGCTGCACAGGGGAATCCCCCGATAATCCAGCGGAATGTTCTTGTCCGGCTGTGTGACCGCAGTTTCCGGATGCTGTCCAGCACACTTTGGGCAATAGAACGAATACGCCTCGATTTTATGATAGCAATAGGGACAGTAATCATGAGGATAGCGATACATCTTACCCATCTCTCAGACCTCCCGAAAATAGAACAGACGGCGTTCTGCGAGATTTTCCGGCCGGATCACAAAGCCTACTACCTTTCCGGTAGCGGTAAATTCATATCGCACATCCTGAACAGGCGTTCCCTTACTGTCGATCTTCTGGGAGTCGAACGTTCCGGAGGCAACCATATTTCCGCCCCGATTGTAAGCGACAAAGCTCAGGCGGGGGATGCGTGGAATATGGCTGGCAACGTGGAACGTCACGGAATACTTGTGCCCGAACACGCCCTCTTTCTGACGGTGATAATTGATCTCATACAGCGCATTTCGAACCACCAAGGTTCCGGCAGCATTTCCGCTCTTGATCCATCCGCAGAGGAACAGCACGGCAGACGACCCGCCGTTCTTTCGAATTTTGACTTTGAATGCGCCGCCAGAATAGGACACTTTCCCCAGCGGTGCAATTTCGTAGCCGGGCTCACTGTCGTTTATATCCTTGGGGAAGCGGTCGGTACGGCAGGCAAACTGAATAATCGTCCCATCCGGCAGTTCCGAACTTGGCCACTGGTTCCCGTCGAAGTCCAGATTGACTTCATCGACCCGCCGTCCCTCTTTTCGAATGACACGCAGCATCTCCTTTTCCACTGGCGTATACGAGAAATCGGGGACGATGCGCTTTCCATATTTTCCGCTGCGATCCACCGCAAAGACGCAGATCTGGTAGGGCTGGTCATACTGGAGATTCCGTGCCTGAAAGGAAATGCTATTTCCGCTGACTGTTCCCATAAGTCTCATGCCGTCTTTCGGACTTTGGATTCTCGCTGTTCCCGCTTTGACGCAAGCGATATACTGGAACTGCGTCATCTGGCTTTGATTGGCAAACTCAACGGTCAAACGCAGAGAACGATCGGACTGCATCTTCTGGACGGACTTTACATCCGGCCAGTTGATTCCCGGAGTTACTGCCGGCAAATCGCCCAGCTTCACCACATCGTCGTCATCGTTCATCTCCCACAGGCTGGCGTAGTACGTCTTTCCCATTTGCAGATTATCCGCCCGAAAGCCCTGAATGCCAACATCTTTGATCAGCTTCGCAGTCTGGCGATAATCCTTGGCATAGCCGTTGGTGTCCAGCGTTGCCCAGAGCTGCCGGCCGGTAAAGCCCTCCACAGAATACCGGAAAATCGCACTGGTTCCCTCAAATCTGGAAACGCTCTTTTTCGGCACCAAAGCGGCAGTGTGCACTTTCATATAGTGCAGCGCATCGTTGAGCAGATTTTCGTCGATCTGGTCGGCAAAATAGCGGTACGCTGCCGAACTAATGCAGCGCACGGTGGACTTTCCAAACCAGCGTCCCATGACCTGAATCATCTTGAAATCCCGATAGCGCTCGTACTCTGCGAAAAGGTCCCCCGGAATCTTCTGGATCTCGTCCACGGACAGACGAATTCCCAGCACATCGTGATCCTTACAGCCTTGCAGCAGCTGAATCAGCTCCTGTTTGTTCGGAATTTTATTGCAGCCCAGATGGTATTTTAAAAAGTCGTAGATCGTGATATAGTGCAGCCGCTTTTTGGTTTTGACGTAGTCGCAGGATTCCAGATGAGTTTCAATGCTTTTGAATTCCATGTGGATCTTCAGAGCAGCTGCCAGACTGCGCAGATAGTCCTCCGTCTTTTCATAGAGGTAGTCCCCCGGAATTGGCGGAACGATTTGCAGTGAGATGCCGTGTTTGCTGAGAATCTGCTTCAGGAATTTTTCCGTTGTCTCCCGCTTCTGCGCCGGTGTTCCCGTGGCGCCGATGACCGGATTCATAGGCGTTCCCAGCTGGAGGACAATGTTCTGGAACATATAGTTTCCCTTTTTCACATTGTCAACGATAAAGTCCCACTCCTCCTGCGTCACACCGCCTTTTCCGCTCAGCAGCCGATAAACCTGACACACATCCTCTTCCAACAGTCGAAGCGCCTCGTGGTAATTGTCGTTCAGCATACGCTCCGTGATTTCCGGCGTGACACCATCAGCGAGCTTCATGGCGATCTGCCGATATGCCGTCACCTTTACCGGTGCCGGAGGAGAACATTTTTCCATAGGAGAACGAGTTTCCACGTACAAATTTGCGTCTTCACTATACTTGATCATTTACACTTTTCCTTTCCCCGATACTTTTCTGAATCTTTATGCAGGACTGCTCCCGCATACTCAGTGGGAGGAATTCAGCACCTGTGCAATGTTGGTCATTGCACAGCCCAGATTGGACAGATTTCCAACGCCGGACAGATCGGTTCGGGTCGCCAGATTTTTGATAAACTTCTCGTTTGCATCGCCAAAACCCTGCGCAACGATTTCAAAACCGCTTGCCACATATTTCTTTTTGTCCGAAATAGCATCCCGTGCAGCATCCGATGTCCACTCACCGTCTGTGAGAACGATGGTATAGGCATATTTCAGTGTTTTACGGCTTGCCTCCGCTTTCAGCATCTGATATGCATGATCCATGGGGTTGGCGCTCGTGCCGTAGCCCAAAGTATCGCCGACCTCCATCTTCCGCACCAGACTGCGGAACTGGTTTCGGTCATTGGTCAGGTCACAGATTTTCTTTTCCCGAGAGGCAAAGCCAACCATGCCGATGGAAACAGCGTCCGACGAGAACTTCTTGACGAAGTCGTAGATGAAATCCTTCGCCTGATCCAAGACACTGCTCATACTGCCGGACAGGTCAATGGCAATGACGATCGCACCATGAGATGGCATCTGGATTTTCTCCGGCTCGAAGGTACGGTCGGCGCACTCCAGCACCTTTTGTACCCGCAGCTGATTTCCGGACTGCTCTGCTGTGATGTTGACCGTGCCGTCCGGATTGTGGAAGTAAGTCACCGAAAACGGCTGATTTGGGGTAATGCCCATAGTCTGATACTTGCCGATGATGGCACTCTCCTCCGGCAGCGACTCGCTCTCCCACTGAGTCAGGTAGATATCCTGTGTGTTGGAGTTCAGCCGGAACTGTTTGGTCATCGTTGCCTGCTGCGTGGAGGTGTTTCTTGGAATCATGATCTCGTTATAGAATGTCCGATAGAGCACATCGCCCTGATTTTCCTCCCGTGCTGCGATCAATCCCAGCGAATGGGAGATGACATCCTTGACCGTCTTATTTCCGGCGGAAATCTCAAATCCAACCTGACCGTCCAACGAGAAGTTCTGAATGGACTGCGCAATGGAATCGGCTGTGATGGCTGCGCCAAGGGCAACTGCCTCATCCGCATTGACACCACGAAGCGCCGGCTTCCCTTGCAGCTCCGTGATGTAGTCCTCGATCATGGTCATACGGGTAGAACCGCCCACCAGAATCACATCATCAATATCATTCCAAGACAGTCCGGTTTCCGCAAACATGTCCCGAATCAGCTTTCCGGTGTGCTCCACCAGAGGACGGGTGCGCTTCCGGAATTCGGCTTCGGTGAGCGTATACTTTCCCCGTGAGCCATTGTAATTGACACGGATATCTGCCTGACTCTTATTGGTGAGGTTGCGCTTCAGCGTTTCCGCATCTACCATCAGCGCATCCATCTGTTCCTTGTCGTAGGAAAAGTCCTCGCCATACTCCTCGGCGAACTGCTCTGCTGCCCACTTGCAAATGGCGATGTCCCAGTCCTTGCCGCCCAGCTGATGGTCGCCCATGGTGGCGATGATCTGAATGGCGTCCTTGGTGATCTGCGCCACAGAAACGTCGAACGTACCGCCGCCCAGATCGTAAACCAGAATCTTTTTGTTGTCCGATTTGTCCAGACCGTAGGCAATTGCTGCGGCGGTCGGCTCATTGATCATGTGCAGCACGTGGATTCCGGCACGCTCTGCTGCCTTACGGGTGTTGGAACGCTCGTGGTCGGTGAAGTATGCCGGCACAGTGATAACGGCGCCGTCCACTTTCTGGTGCATCTTCTCCTCTACCCGCTTCACCAGTTCTTTCAGAAAAATCGAGGACAAATCAATGGCGGAGTACGACTGACCGTTTTCCAGATCGTAGTCCTTGGAATCGCTGCCGATGTTCCGCTTATAGAACGTGGCAACCTGCCCGTGATACTTCTGCTCTTGTTTTGCCTCCTGGCCAATGGTCAGCGTGCCGTCCTCCTCCAGATACACAGCCGAGGCTGTGGTCACGCTGTCCTGACTGGTCTGGATGATCTTTGCACTGCCGTTGTCCACATATGCCACAACAGAATACGTGGTACCAAGGTCAATTCCGATATTCAGTCCCATTTCGCATCCACCATCTTTCTAAGTATGACATAATACCGACAGACGCTCCATCGGTATCATGCTTGTCATTGATTCTATTTTTCCAGAGTTCACCAGATAAAGAGCCGACAACTCTTATGCCTGAAATCCGTCTGAGATCACCTGTGCAATGTTGGACATGCTTGTGCTCAGATTTGACAGCTCGCCAACGCCGGACAGATCCTGTCTGGTTGCCAGCTTCTGGATGAATGTTTCGTTTGCCTCGCCGAAGCCCTGTGCAATGACCTCAAAGCCAGCCGAGACGAACTTCTGTTTTGCACGCAGTGCTGCATTGGAAGCATCGTCATCCCACTCGCCATCCGTCAGAATCACCGCATAGCCAAAGTCCAGCCCGTTCTGATTCTTGTACTGCGTCAGCATATTATAGATCAGATCCATCGGCTGTTCTGTGTTCTCATTTCCCACTTCCGGCGATATCTGAATGTCATCCACGGCGTTTCGCAGCTGCCGCTCGTTGTTGCTGATTACGGAGAAAATCTTGTTTTTCTCCGCAAAGCCGATAACCCCAAACGAAACCGTAGACAGCGGCATCTGGTCGATAAATCCATGGATGGCTTTCTTTGCCATACCAATGGCAGTATACCACATCTTGGAGGCAAGGGCTCGAATCTCCCAGAAGTGCTGATCCTCGGACATCTCGTCAAATTTCACACAAAACTGTGCCTGTTCGATTTCCGCATCGGTCAGCGGTTTGTCAGCCTCGATCTTGTTCGCCAAGTCGGTGATTCCATCCTCATCTGCAATATTAGCCATACTGCCGGACAGATCAATGGCGATGATCACAGCACCCTTTGCCGGCATCTGTGCCTGCTCCGGCTCGAAGGTACGGTCGGCACACTCCAGCACCTTTTGTACCCGCAGCTGCTTTCCGGACTGCTCTGCTGTGATGTTGACTGTTCCGTCCGGATTGTGGAAATAAGTCACCGAAAACGGCTGGTTCGGGGTGATGCCCATTGCCTGATACTTGCCAATGATGGCGCTCTCCTCCGGCAGCGACTCGCTCTCCCACTGGGTCAGGTAAATGTCCTGTGTGTTGGAATTCAGCTGGAAGTGTTTCGTCACCGTTGCATTTTTCACAGAGGTGTTCTTCGGAATCATGATCTCGTTGTAGAACACACGAAGCCGTTCTTTCCCACGGGTTTCCTCACGTGCTACGATCAGTCCCAGCGAATGGGAGATGACATCCTCAACCCGCTTATTTCCGGCGGAAATCTCAAATCCAACCTGACCGTCCAGCGAGAAGTTCTGAATGGACTGCGCAATGGAATCGGCTGTGATGGCTGCGCCAAGGGCAACTGCCTCATCCGCATTGACACCACGAAGCGCCGGCTTCCCTTGCAGCTCCGTGATGTAGTCCTCGATCATGGTCATACGGGTAGAACCGCCCACCAGAATCACATCATCAATATCATTCCAAGACAGTCCGGTTTCCGCAAACATGTCCCGAATCAGCTTTCCGGTGTGCTCCACCAGAGGACGGGTGCGCTTCCGGAATTCGGCTTCGGTGAGCGTATACTTTCCCCGTGAGCCATTGTAATTGACACGGATATCTGCCTGACTCTTATTGGTGAGGTTGCGCTTCAGCGTTTCCGCATCTACCATCAGCGCATCCATCTGTTCCTTGTCGTAGGAAAAGTCCTCGCCATACTCCTCGGCGAACTGCTCTGCTGCCCACTTGCAAATGGCGATGTCCCAGTCCTTGCCGCCCAGCTGATGGTCGCCCATGGTGGCGATGATCTGAATGGCGTCCTTGGTGATCTGCGCCACAGAAACGTCGAACGTACCGCCGCCCAGATCGTAAACCAGAATCTTTTTGTTGTCCGATTTGTCCAGACCGTAGGCAATTGCTGCGGCGGTCGGCTCATTGATCATGTGCAGCACGTGGATTCCGGCACGCTCTGCTGCCTTACGGGTGTTGGAACGCTCGTGGTCGGTGAAGTATGCCGGCACAGTGATAACGGCGCCGTCCACTTTCTGGTGCATCTTCTCCTCTACCCGCTTCACCAGTTCTTTCAGAAAAATCGAGGACAAATCAATGGCGGAGTACGACTGACCGTTTTCCAGATCGTAGTCCTTGGAATCGCTGCCGATGTTCCGCTTATAGAACGTGGCAACCTGCCCGTGATACTTCTGCTCTTGTTTTGCCTCCTGGCCAATGGTCAGCGTGCCGTCCTCCTCCAGATACACAGCCGAGGCTGTGGTCACGCTGTCCTGACTGGTCTGGATGATCTTTGCACTGCCGTTGTCCACATATGCCACAACAGAATACGTGGTACCAAGGTCAATTCCGATATTCAGTCCCATACTACACCTACCTGTTTAGTTTGCGCTCTTGGCTTCAGCGGTTGCTTCCAGTTCAACAGTCTTGCCGTTGGGGTCGGTAGCAGTCAGCTTCAGCAGACCCTCTTCGTTGATTTCCAGATGCACATGCATCTTCGAACCAGCCGGCAGATTCGGGGTAATGTCACCGCTCTTCTCCTGCATCTCTTTCAGTCCGGCGGAAGTATCCTCCGGCGATACCAGCTGGTCTGTCAGACGGTGCTCATACAGCGACAGGGAAACGTTGTTAGAGAGCAATGCTGTATCGGACAGCGGAATCTCCTGATCCTTGGAAACCGGCAGCGTATCGCCAGCTTTCAGCAGGGTCAGGATCATGGGCTTTCCGCCGACCTGTCCCTTGATGCCGATGGAGCTGACGGAAACCTTTTTGATGTCGATGATTTCATCTTCAGCAACATCCTTGTCATCTGTCAGCACAAACAACTCTTCCGGAGTCAGCACGAAAGTGTCGTCTACAATACCCTCCAGTGCAACCTCCCCGATGCTCTTTCCGGCTTCTTTTGCACGTTTTTCAATTTCCTTTCTCCATGCAATCCACTTGCTCAGCAATGTCTTACCGAAATAAGCAGCACCCTTGGAAACCGCCTTGTTCGGATCCATGGGGTTAGGCACTTCGATGTTCGGGAACTCCTCAGTCAGACGCTGCTGTACCTGCGGCATATAGCTGGAACCGCCGACCAGCAAAATCTTGGTAATGGTCTTTCCCTTGGCGCTGGCATCCTCTGCCACCTTTTTCGTCAGCTCGATGGTCTTGTCCAGCAGCGGTCTGGTACGGTCCTCGAATTCCTGCCGTGTGACCTCGATCTTTGCCTTGCCGACTTCCAGACGCAGATTTGCCTGTGCGGACTCCTGTGCGGTAAGCTTGATCTTCAGATCTTCCGCAGCACGGCGAACTTCTGCCTCGTCCTCCGGACTCAGACCGCAGCAATCGCAGTCCTGTTCCTCCAGCTTTTCCTTGATGATCTTGACCATCTCGGTATCCCAGTCCTTACCGCCAAGCTGATAGTCACCCTCTACGGCGAAGCAGTCGTACTTGAAGCCGTCGATGTCCACTGCAACGATATCAAACGTACCGCCGCCGAGGTCGTATACCAGAACGGTTTCGTTCTTGTCGCCCTTATAGCCATAGTAAACCGCTGCTGCAGTCGGCTCTTCCAGCAGAGTGACTTCTGTGAAGCCTGCCAGCTGTGCAGCTTTCTTGGTAGCTTCCTTCTGCTCTACGCCAAAATACGCCGGAACAGTGATAACCACTGCCTTTACCGCAGAATCAGTGGCATCCTCGGCATAGCGTGCCAGATACTTCAGAACCTCCGCAGAGAGCTGGATCGGCGTTGTCTGATGTTCCCCGCTCTCACCGTAGAAAATCACACCATCGCCCTTCTCCATCTCACGTTTGAAGAAATCGAGCACACTGTGGGGATAGAACGTCTTGTTGTCCTTTGCCACCTGACCAACTACCGGATTTTCCGGATCGCTCAGATCGACAACAGACGGCGTGATATCGCTGCCCTCCTGATTGCTGCATGTCTGAATCATCATGTTATCGTCCAGATAGGAAATCACGCTATAGGTGGTTCCAAGGTCGATGCCGAAAATATATTTGGTCTGTTTTTCGTCTGCCATTTTCTTTTTCTCCTCTTATCGTTTTTTGTTCGCCAAACATCGGCGAGTGGTTTTTTCCTATGGTATCAGAAGTCAGCAGATTTTAAGATTCTGCCGGCTTGGGTGCCTTATACTGGTAGACATGCACACGTGCACGTTCCTCTACCTTGCCGTCAATGGAGTGCACCAGCGCTTTTCTGGTCTTGGCAATGGTCTTGTCCAGTTCCGGACGGTCAGTTTCCACCGCCTTGACGGGCTGGTGAATGCGGGGATCGTAGGCATCGCCCACATTGACCTGCTCGATCTGCACGCCGTAGTGCTTGAACGTCCGTGACATCATGTCCACATAATCTCCCAGCATCTCTGCGGTCTTTTCGTCTGCGGTCAGAAGATCCTGCTGAATCTCCTCCTGAATGTCAAAGAACTCCACCAGAATCGGATTGACAATACGCCGATAGAAGTTATTCTTGTAATCATTCAGCTGGTTATTCAAATTGGTTTCCACTTCCTCGTGCATATCCGCCAACTTCCGCAGCTTGGAAACACGTGCGAGCAAGTCGTTGAGAGTGGTATGGATGGACTGAACCTCCTGCAATACCGACGCATTTCCGGCATCCAGCATCTGCGACAGCTCCTCCGGAGAGACACCCACAGTGTTCTGCGGTTCTGCTGCCGGCAGCGGTTCCAGTACAGGCTCCGGAGTCGGCTCCAAAATCGGTGCCGGTTCTGGAGCCGGTTCCGGCTGTGCCTCTTGTACCGATTCAGGCTGCGGTTCCGGTGCGGCTTCCGGTGAAACAGGTAGTTCCGGCTCTGCGGGTGCCACCGGTGTCGGTTCAGCAACCGGCGCAGGCTCCGGTTCTTCTGTTTCCTGCGGAATCGGCGGGACATCCAGATTCGGAATCTCATCCAAATTCGGCGGTGTCGCAGTGCCGGTTGACGGCCAATCCGGATCTGAGGTATTGTCGCAACTGTTCAGAATACTTCCGTATTCCCGATCGAAGTTCTCATCTGTCATTTTTCTGCCTCCCAATCATGTGATTTATCATCGAAGCACACCTCACCGCTACGGTGAAACGTACAGCATATGCAAATTATTTCAGTTTCCCACGCACCTGCGGCAATGCGCCGGACAAAGGCCATACCTTAGAAAGTGCCGGCACGGCATCGTAGAACATCGCCTGTGCGCCGGGGACTACATTGTAAATTTTTTCGGTCGTTCCGGTTCGGTAGAGAAAATAGTGCAGGTGTTCGATTTTCATTTCTAACCGCTGCACGGCGTCCTCGTTGCCGGAATCCATCAAAAACATACGGCATTTCTTTTCCATCTCCGCCGGATTATCTCCCAAAGATGTGATCCACGTCTGCGCCTCTTCCATACGGTCGGCGCAAATCCCCACCAGCACCGGATTTTTCCAGACGGCGTGCGCTACATTCACCTCCTGCAAATCCAGCAGGAACGCATCGATCACAGCATCCCGTTCTCCTGCACCAGCTGCACCGTCCAGCAGCAGCATGGTTTCTTCACTGCTCCGGAGCTTTCGCTCCGTTCCCTTGACCGCAAAGTGCAGCCGAAATTCCGCACGCCGAACATCACGATTCTTCGTCTGAAATCCAAACATCAGTTCAGACGGGAGCGAAGTGCTCGCTGCAAGGTTCACACCGCTTCCGGTCAGATTGACGCTGCCAAAGCCCTGCGCCAAGAAATTGCGGCAATAGTTCATTGCCAGCTGCTCTGTACCGCTATACCACGAGAGGTTTATGATGTTCCCCATGTTGATTTCGTTTCCGCAGACACCGCAGAGAAAACTCTGCCGTCTGCGATTCCCTGCGCCATAGGGAAACAAACGGGAAAAGCGGGTTCTGGCGTTACCGCCATAACTGATGGTCTTTCTCTCCAAACAGGTATGACTGGGGCACTTACACGCCAAAGTTCCCAATGGTGTCAGAAATCTGGGACGGCGTTTTCCGTTACAGCTGTTACATTTTGCCAGTAGTTCCTGCGGTCGGATATATCTGCCGCATGTTTCACAGTAGAACGTCCTGCGGCGCTGCGGAATCTGAATCAGCATCAGCACCAATGCCACCAGTACCGGCACTCGCGGAACCATCCACGATTTTCCAAGGGGAATCGCATCCAAAAAGCTGAAGATGCAAATCAGAACATCTGCCAGCATCAAAAGCAAAAGAATTTTTCCAATCATGCGTTACCCCCTGCTCCGCTGCATTGCTTTTGACAAAAACTGTATCACCTGCTGCACGCCATTCCAAAAGCCCTCCGGACGGAGGAAAAGTGCCAGAAACGGCCGGCGCATCCAGATGCTCCAAACCGCAGCAATTCCCACCATCAGGACAATGCTGCAAACTGCCAGTCCCCGCAGCAGCGTCATCAGAAAAATAGAGAGCGCCGGCTTTCGCAAGCTGGAGTCGATGCGATAGAGAATGAACGCCAGATATGCTACATACAGCACCGCCCCGATCACAATTGCAATGGGATGACCGCTTCCTGCACCCCATTGTATCAGTTCAGACGGTACGACCAGCATTACCAGAAAGATCACAATGATGCCGAAAAACTCCACCCCGAAAAGCCCCCTTTTTCCGCCAAATGCCTGCATTTCTATCTGGTGCAGGCTTCTTAGACAGCATTGCACGTCACCTGCTGCAAAGCCGTTCCAAAATAATCGATTTTTCTCCGGATTATGACTGTTTTTATTTTACCATATCTCATGAATCATGTCAAGGTTTTTATGCCTTTTTCCGGCAAAAGGGACAAAAGAAGGCACAGAATTTTGGCAAAAAAACTGCTGCGCCGATTTTCACAGCGCAGCAGAAAAAATGTCTTTCTCTATGGTATGTCCTATTCCCAAAAAATCTGATCGTCTTTCCGCGGAATCGGCTGCGGTAGTGCGCCGTCTGCATAACCCAGAATGCAGAAGCCGATGCCACGGTACTGCGCCGGAATGTTCCATTCCTCCAACAGTGCCTTGCCGGATTCGCTGTCAAATGTCTCCCGTGCCCGATGAATCCAGCAGCTGCCGAGTCCCACCGCATAGGCGGCATTCAGCATTGCACCCATGGCAAGACTGCCGTCCTCCACCCATGTGTGCACAGTAGAATCTGCCAGCACCAGAATTGCCACCGGTGCGCCATAGAACGGATCTGCCTCCGGCGCACCCATGATCTCCGCATTCTGTTTGGAAAGACGGTGCAGCAGGTCGGGATTCTGAATGACCACAAACTTCGTGGACATCCGGTTCCGTCCGGTGGGCGCATACTGTCCTGCCGTCAGAACTGCCTGAATCTTTTCCGGCTCTACCTGCCGTGCGGTATCATATTTCCGCACGCTTCTGCGAGTGCAGAGGGCGTGCAGGACTTCGTTTTCTTCGTACATATTCCTTACCTCCGATTCCATTTGGCGCAAAGTTCTCCCAGCTGATCCGCCATTTTTGCCAGCTCCTTGTTGGACATGCCACGGCTGCTCTGTACCAGTGCCGTCAGACGTTCCAGCGTCTGATTCAGGCGCTCATAGGTGGATTCGTTCCGCTTCGGCTTCTGCGCAATGGGCACCGGCGGTGCATCGTATGTGATCTTTCCGGCAGCAATGTCAAATTCCGCACCGCTATAGGGGGCATAGGCATCCAGCCCTTCGCCGTACCACAGCTTATCCCGAAAGGCATCTGCCGAATCCGATGCGCCGTGGATGACGAACACCTTCTGCACACCGTGAATGGCACGAATCCAATCCAGCAGGCCCCGCTGATCTGCGTGACCGCTCATACCCTCCAGCTGGACGATCTGCGCCTTGACCTGAACACTCTCGCCGAAGAGCGTCACCAGCTTTGCGCCCTCCACGATTTTTCTGCCCAGAGAGCCCTCCGCCTGATATCCCACAAACAGAATGGTATTCTCCGGCTTCCAGAGGTTGTGTTTCAGGTGGTGCTTGATTCGGCCAGCCTCACACATACCGCTGGCGGAGAGGATCACCTTGGGACGCTTGTCGGCGTTGATCGCCTTGGAGGCATCGCTGGTTACCGCCGGAATCAGTCCGGAAACCCCGATGGGATTTTCTCCACGACGAACATAGGAGAGCGCCTCTTCATCGAAGCAGCTGTTCTGGTTGCGCAGAAAGACATCTGTTGCCTCAATGGCGAGAGGACTGTCCATATAGATTGGAAAATCGCCGAATTCCGGCAGGAGGTTCTGGTCTTTGATTTTCTTAAAGTAGTACAGCATCTCCTGCGTTCTGCCCACTGCAAAGGACGGAATAATAACGCTGCCCTTGCGGGAGAATGTATCCCGCAATATCTGCACCAGTGCCGGCAAATAGCCCTTTGGCTTTTCGTGCAGGCGGTTGCCGTAGGTGGATTCCATGATCACATAGTCTGCCTCCTCCGGCACCTGCGGATCACGGATCAACGGCTGGTTGTAGTTGCCGATGTCGCCGGAAAAAACCAGCTTTTTCGTAGTTTCGCCCTCGGTCAGCCACAGTTCGATGCTGGACGATCCCAACAGGTGTCCGGCATCCCGAAAGCGCACTTCCACACCATCGCAGAGCGAAAAGCGCTGGTCATAGGGGTGCGGAACAAACAGCTTCAGCGTTTCCAATGCCTCTTCTGTTGTATACAGCGGTACATAAGGATCACCGCCCTTTCGCATCGCCTTTCGATTGCGCCACTCCGCCTCGAATTCCTGAATGTGGGCGCTGTCCCGCAGCATGATCTCGCAGAGAGAACAGGTCGCCGAAGTGGCGTGAATCTCGCCGGTAAATCCGCCGGCATACAGAAGCGGCAGCAACCCGGAATGGTCGATGTGAGCATGCGTCAGCAGCACGTAGTCGATTTGTGCCGGCGCACAGGGAATACGGATGTTCTCATAGGTGTCCCGTCCCTGCTCCATGCCAAAATCCACCAGAATCCGCTTTCCGGCAGCCTCCAGATAGGTACAGCTTCCGGTGACCTCGTGGGTTGCACCAATAAACGTCATTTTCATTGTACTTCACTCCTTTCAGGATTCTCCAACACAAGCAACGATGGCGTATACCAACACCGCATGCAGACAAAACAAGAACGTCAACCCCTGCACGCCCAGCACACAAATTCGGCGCAATCGTCCGGCACACTTCGCCCAGTTCCGGCAGAGCATTCCCAATGCAAGAGCACCAATGGGAATCAGCGGTACGACATAGCGGATATTCTGCGTGCAGGTGTGCGGATACACCAGACAGAAAATCAGATAGTTCAAAAACAGCCCCATACCCAGCAGCAGAAGTGCCAGACGCTGCCAGCGCTGTGCTTTGGCCGGCGTTCCCAGAAACCGCAGCGCCGCCGCAGTTCCAGCCAGGGAGAGAAGCACCGACGACCAGAACAGCACAATTGCCGGAACATGAATCTGCGGATAAAAGACATCTGTGACCAATTCGTCAAAGACCGCCGTTTTCCACAGTCCTATCGTGGGATTCCACTCGAAATAGTCGCCGCCGTACCACACGAACTGCATACCCACGTGGCGAAACTGTTTCCAAGAGAAATCCAACAGCCGCTTCCACGGGGCGATATTCCCCACGTACTGCTCCGAATCCAGTGAAAGCTCCGGCACATAGGCGATGGGCACGCCGAATTTTACGGCGTTTCGCACCTCCCACCAGAGCGCAAGGGGCGCACAGAGCACCAGAAACAATGCCGCCTGCCCCACAAGCCGGCGATGTCCGCCCTTTTGCATCTGACAGAAGCGTGCCAGAAACAGCACTGCCAGCGGAACAGCCGCCATCCAGACGGAAAGCTTCGTCATCATCCCCAGCCCCATACACAGCGCTGCGGCAACCATTCGCCACAGGCACGGCTTCCGATACCAGCTCAGCCCTGCTACCAGCGTTCCCAAAAAGAACAGGACAGAGAGCATATCATTGTTGACACTTCCCGCCAGCAAAAAGAACGTGGGATGCAGTGCCACAAGGGCAAGGGCAGTCAGGAACGCCCTGCCATGCAGGTGAAAATAGCGGAAGAGCCATGCCATGAGCAGCAGCGCAATCCAGCTGTCGCAGAGCGTCAGCATTTGCAGACTCTCGCAGGCAGCATCATGCGCCATACCGAGAAATTCCCACACATGCAGCCAAATCGCACAACGAATGTGGTGCAGAGGCGGGTGGTAGTACTGCCACACCTCCCGCACATCGAAATCCGGCAGGTGTCCGTGCTGATAGAGATAGAGAATGTAACCGGCGTGCCCTTTGTTTCCCACAAAGTCGCCCACATCATGCTGTCGCTGAGTGACGCTGGTGCAGAGCACATAACAAAACCGCATCCAGCCCCCCAGCAGCAAGAGCCATATCGTTCCCCTATTGCCGGCGGAAAAACGCTTTCCCGCCAGCAGCGCCAGACCGCCGGCGCCCAGCAGTCCCAAACCGCCCAGCGTCAGCACCGTTGTGGCAGGAAAATGCAGCGTCAGCAGCAGTCCGGCAATTCCCACCGGAAGCGCCATGCCATACCCCAGCAAATTCGTTCTCACGGAACGCCCACGCCATCCGGCAATCAGTGCTGCAAGTCCGGCATACATCAGGGCAAGCAGCAGTCCCGCCGCCCAAGGCGGTGTCTGTGTGCCGTCTCCAAAGGTCATAGGCGTCAGGCAGACGCACAGCACACAGCAGCAGACAATCCCCCGCCAGAGCCATCCCGATCTCCAGAAACGACGTTCCCCAACTCCCGTTTCTGCCGTGGTCAAGCCTCGTCTTTCTTGCTGTAGATCAGATACTTCCGTGCGAAGAAGTTCCACAGGAACGCCACGGCTGTGGATACTACCTTACTGATGATCTGGTACGCACTGGTCACATCTGCCATGGTGATCTCAAACAGCTTGGTAATGCCGATGGTCAGCAGCAGTCCCACCACGCCAATGGCAGCGAATGCCAGGAACTCCGCCAGACGGGATTTGATCTTCGAGCTGCGGAATACCCAGAACGTACTGAGAAAATAGTTGGCGAGCAGACCTGCCACAAAGGACAGTCCGTTGGCGATTACGGCGTGGTTCTGATGAAATGCGAAGTAGAACAGCAGCGAGGAAAGCCCCCAGTCCACGATTGTTGCCGCACCGCCCACAAAGCAGTAGCGGAAGAACTGGATCAAGGTGTTCTCCGTTGCGCCGGCGAACAGCCGTCCCAGCTGTCCCTTCCGGAAAATTTCCACAATTTCCTGAAAATTTCCGCCGTTCTTGGTGGATGTTTCTTCTGCAATAGCGCCGTCATGTTTCTTCATAGGTCTTTGTTTCCTTCCTTGGAGTTTGTCAGTTCGGCAATGCTCCTCTTATCTTGGGATATGCGGGACAGCCGTTCTTTGGAATGGTACTTCCCGCCATGTCAATTTTTTTGATTGGGTTTACGCACTGGGGCCCAACCGGTTGGTCAGGTGTACCAGGAACCGCAGCAGCTCCATGCTGTCATTGGCATCGGTGACCTGATCGTACTTGCAGTCGGCACAGAGCTTCTGGAGATCCGAAAGTTCTACCGCACCTGCCACCGCCTTATTCAGCAGCACGGCATCTGCCAAGTCCACATCGCCATCCAGATTCACATCGCCATAGAGCACATCCGCCGGTGTTTCTGTGGTTTCCCCATTGCCGGAAGTTGCAGTTGTCGTCGTGGTAGTTGCCTGTGTGGTCTGTGTGGTATTGTCTGCACTGGAATCCGTGGTTTCCTCCGTGGATACAGTCGAAGCAGAAGTTGTCGTTGTGGTGGTCGTCGCCTGTGTCGTAGTCGTGGTCGGTGTTGTGGTAGTTGTGGTTTCCTCCGTCTGCTCCGGCTTCTTTCCGTTCGGTTCAATACCGCCTACCAGCACGCCGTCCGAGTAAACGCAGATGTGGTCATTTCGCTCCTCCGAGCCGTCCTGATAGGTATCTGCTGCCTTGGCGATGCCCTCATAGCTCCAGTCGTTGGAGGGATCCCAGTTGTCGCCGTAGTACAGCCCGATGGCGAACTGATATTTCTTGTTGGAGTTGGCAATTTTATAGCCATCCCACTTGACTTCTACATAATAGATATCCGGATCATAGGAAGCATCATACTGATACGGGCCGGAGAGCACGCCGTCTGCCGGCGCTGCCTCTGTGCTCGCCTGATCGTACAGTTCGCTGATGTTAAGGGTGCTGAGGTTGGACTTGTTTTCCATCTCGGCAATGCTAAAGAAGTAGCGCATAGACAGATCAGTCTTCGGCTTGACGGAATCGGTACGCATGAGCGCAGTGATCTTGGTCACGCCCTCGCCGGTTTTTCTCAGGTCGTCTACCGCATAGGCATCCACCCAGAAGTCATTGCCGCCCTGATCGGCACCACCGGTTTTCGGCGGGAAATCCGGCGTTACATGCATGTCATCGGTGCCGTAATATGCGTACAGTCCGGCGCATGCGCCCACAAAAGCTGCGTTATAGTCGATGGTAACCTCATTATAAATATAATCGGCAGTGGTGTCCACGTGCTTATCCTGTCCGTCCGGTCCGCCGACCAGTGCGCCATAAAGCACATACCGATGCTTTCCGGTATCCTCACATTTGGTCAGACCAGAGGCAGCACGGTGGTGGGGATACTGTGCGGACTTTTCGTTATAGCCCACGATATAGCAGCGATCCATGGGATTGTCGCCCATGAGGTACTCCATCTGTCCCTTTGCCCAGTCGCTGTAAGCGGAAGGCTTGTTGTTGTTCTTATACTTATCATATACCAGTGTGACATACTGCATCGCCGTATTATACCGTGCAGAACCCCACTGGTTCAGAAATGCATAACCGCCGGGAGTGGTATAGGCAGTCATCCACTTGTCAATTGCCTTTTCGATCTGGAGCCAGAAATCCGCATCCTCGTACTGCGTCTTTCCCTGCACGGTACGGTACATGTTCTGGAGATCCAGTTCCGGATGTGCCAGATCGATCTCGCCCAGCAGCGTCAGCGCACCGCTCCACACATCGTTCCAGCAGTATGCCCAGCCGCTGGGAGCGTAGTAATCCACGTAGGGCATAGCATCGGTGAGGTAGCTTTTGTCTTCCGTTGCGATGTACAGCCATGCTGCTGCCCAGACATAGTCATCCTGCCACTTTTCCGAACGGTAATAGCCCTTGGGGCCGTCGGCGTTGTCACTCAGCTGCTTTTCATGGCTCTGTGCAAAGGAGAAGAGCGCTTTCGCATAATCCAGCGATTTTGCCGCATAGTCCGGATCAGTATCCTTGAAATTCAGGTAATTCACTGCCAGCGAAGCTGCTGCCGATACCACATAGTCGGTCTGGGGCTTGTCGCCAGTGAGGAAGAATGCCGGGCGATCCATGTCGTCGATCTCCGGCGAATTCCAGTAGGCGTGGTCGATGTCGCCATCTCCCACCTGATAGCAGTGTGCGATGACCTCACCGTTTTCATCCCGGAATGTGCAGCGCATGAGGTAGTCGTTGAAATAGCGGAGAATGGTTTCGATGTGGGAATCCTGTCCCAGTTTCACATAGGAATCCCGAAACTCATAGTAACCCCATCCCAGCGTCGAGGCAGCGTAATTCTCCGGCATGCCAAACTTTACGTGGTCGCCGGCATCGTGAAAACCGCCCTCCACGTTGACGCAGCCGTCTCCGTCAGGATCGAGAATCGCCTTGTACTGGGTGATAAAACTCTCCGACAAATTGGTATGGGTGCTGTCCAGCGGCACTTCTGCATCGTAGGTATGGCAGTTGCCACGCCAGTCATAGCGGTTGTTTTCCAACACATCTGTACCGCACATGTTGGCATCGTAGAAATAGATCGAGTATTGCAGCGCACGGGCAAAATCCACGTCTGTTGCTTCTGCCGAAGCCGACTCCGGCGCAAATCCGCCCAGCATTCCGGCGAGCATCACGCCGCCGACCGCAGCTGCCGCAAAGCGCATGCTGCCCTTCTTTCCAATTTTTTTCATAGTTAACCTTCCCTTCTGAAAATCACGCCGGTGGTCGATTCTCCGGCAATTCGATACATGCAACCAGTTTTATTATAAAGCATCTCTTCGAAAAAGTCAACAGTTTTTCCACATGATTTTCCCTGTTTTTATACGGATGCAACAAACAGCGTATGAGACGCTGTAACTGCCGCAATATTTGCGATGCTGTTAGAACAAATACATATTATTTTTTCATTTTACCCCTTGACGAATCCGGGAAAACATGCTATACTAAAGAAGTTGACAAAAGCCGTTTTACGGTGCTGTCAAGAGGTCTGGGTGTGGCGCAGTTGGTAGCGTGCTACCTTGGGGTGGTAGAGGCCGCCCGTTCAAGTCGGGTCACTCAGACCAAAGAAAAACCACGCAGTTTTGGGAGAATTCCTGAGGCTGCGTGGTTTTGTTTTTTATAGAGATAGATTGTCAAGTCAAGTGCAACACAATCATTTTATGCGCCTGTGCCTTGGGTGTCAAGTTTTATTATACAGGATCAAGGCCTAATTATCTTTTAATCTTTGTCAACAGCTTACAAACTACTTTTTTTATACTTATATGTTGTAAAAAAACTAATATCATTAAACAGATTATTTGAAGTGACATCGTAATGACATTTGAGTTTAAAGCAAAAAACACCTGAACAAATAAAATAACAATACATACCACTTGCTTGACCCAATTAACTTTCATTCGAATTATTTTCTGTAGAGAAACGGTTCTGACAATCCATACAGTAAAATAACCAATCATTGTAGCAAAAGCTGCACCAACAGAAGAAAAAAATGGTATGAGAGCAAAATTAGCTATTGTATTAACTATTGCACCCACAATTGTTGTTCGTGAAACTTCCTTTGTCTTTTTTACTGCTGTAAAAAGACACCCTTCAAATAAAGCAATACCATTAAATGCAACACCCAATAGCAAGAAAGGAACGCACCGCCAAGCATCATAAAAATCCTTTGCATATAGCATATTGGCAAGAACCTTATTAAATATCAGAATCGCGGAGCAACCAACGGTTGAAACACACATATATAGGGAGTAGACGTTTCCGATAAATCCATCTTTGTCGTCCTTATCAAATTCTGTAATTGCTGATACAGACCATGCATTATAAAATATCGTTTGAAATGTAGAGAGAATGGTAGGGATTTTATATGCAACGGAATAAATACCATTAATTGCTGCACCACAAAAAAATGTAATGATATACTTGTCGCTCGCCGTATTGATCCACCACGCAACAGAATTGATTGCAAGTGGTGCACTGTAGACAAACATCTCTTTGATTAGCTTAGTGTCAGTTGTAAAACGCACATCTTGATATATTTTCCCAAAGAAAAACATTATAAAAATCGCAACAAACTGCCCAACTAAACTAGAAATCAAATATCCGAGAATACCGACTTTAAAAACAAGCAGTAACAAGAGGTTTGACACACATGAAAATAATGTGCTTGCCAAACCACTATATACCAGAACCTTAACATTATCTACTGCTTTCATATACATCTGTAATGAGTTCTGTATACCACCAAAAGCAAATGAAAAGAACAGAAAAATAATATATTCCTTCCCAAAGGAGAGAATCTCGAAATGTGAAAGCAGGAAGAGAGTGATACCCAACAAGCACATTGCAATAGAGTTAATTGTACATCCTACTGAAATAATCTTCTTAGGATCTTTTGTTTTATCAAGACTAAATCGTAAAACTGCATCCTGAATATTGAGTGTGAGCAAAGGAATCAACAGCTGTGCTGTCGATGTCATCAAATCTGCTGTTCCATAGTCATTGGTTGATAAAACATTTGTGTACAGGGGAACAAGCAAAAAAGTAATGAGCTTAGAACCAAAGCTGTTAATAGTGAATAACAAAGTGTTTTTAGACAAATCACCATACTTACTGTTCTTTTTCATGTGGCTTTAACCAACACCTCCAGTGCTTATTTTATAATTTTTAGATTGGGTTTCATTTCTTTTTAATTGCGTCTGATATTGGTGACTTTCTCCACAACTTTCGTTGCCATTGATATAATTGCATTATAAAGAAATATTCTCTTGTATCTTTTTTCTATTCCCTTGATCCCATTTGCCTTGTATTGTTCTTTCACATCAAGCCGTAAGCGTCCATATGTAGAAGGCTTACACAAATTTGAGTGACTAAGCTGTACACGTTTACGTGAAACAGGGTGCATTCTAAGCTGTTTGCCATAAACCTTCAGCAGTTCATGTCCCTTAATAGAGTTCACCAGCAAACAATTCAAATAATCCGAATCAGACAATATGCCCCCCGTTTGAAACAACTCAGGATAATCTTGTCTTGCCTCAAAATAATCACCAATAGTAATATCACCCGGCTTGTGATCGTTCGCATATTCACAGTGATAGCATTGGTCTCTATATGAATCACTGTGTAAAAACAAATCATAATAACTTGAATGTGATGCTGGTATGTTCATATCACCGAGGTTATCAGTTTTTCCTGAAAACTGATAACTGATAACCCCATTATTTTTTGTTCTGAACTTCAAGTCAGAACTATTTTCAAATTTAAAACTCGTTTCACCAAGATAGTCTCTCAATAGTTTAATACCGGGAACTCCATGGCATATTAGATCTATTGTATACAGAGCATTCGTATTGATATGCCGAATCTCCAGATAACAATAGAGTGCTTTTACCTGACAAGACGTTCCACAGAATAATACAGCTATACCTTTTTTCAAATAATCTTCAATTGGGCGGTATACAGAACTGCAATCACTTTCCACATATTTCGAACCAAGCAGCAATTGCAAATTTTCTTTCTGTGTTACAATTATATGTTTCGCTGTAACTACGCCATCTTCAAATGACAAATTTGCCCCAGCAACGACACCACCTTGTTCAAGAATTGCATTTGCCAAACAAGAGAAAACGCCGCCAGATGCAGATTTCAAACGCATATCATCATTGGTATTATAAGCAATATAGGTATCACTTGTAGAAGAGTTTTTGGGTGTTAAAGTCGCTCTACATACTTTTACACATAATCCACACTGGACGCATTTACTATTATCGACCATAGGGATTCTATAACCAAATTCCGAATAGGTTGTAGAAATCGCCTCTTTCGGACAGATTGCTACACAAGCCATGCACCCTGTGCATTTCTTTTCACTTTTTATTTCATTTTCGGCCTTAACATGAGTGACTTGAGGGAGTGAAGACAATAAATACTCTTGTATCCTTTTTGTTTTGATTTCTTTAATCGCATCAAAATTTGGAGTAACCTTCAATAACTCCTCGGGAATTGCTGCATCATTAATAAAGCGTTCACTGCACTCATACGTTGAGAACAGATTATGAATTCGTGTACTCTGCTTATTATAGTGACCGTAGTTGCGCTCAAAAGTAAAAAAATTTCTATTGAAGATTATTGAAAAATGTGATGTGTGAAAAGAGTCTGTGCAAACAAAGGAAGCATTTTCAATCAAAGAAACGTAGTCATAAGGTGAACCATCGACAAATGTATGTTCTTTTAACGAATCGTATGTACTGTAGTTATTGGCAAAGCATATAATATTAGAGTTTAGAGTCTCCGCAATTTGATTAATGGACTGAATTGTACTTGCACTTGGCATGTCAAGAAAATGTACAAAAACATAATTCTGATGCCTAATTGAGCTGTTCTCTGCAAATTCGTGCCACTCATCAATATTAAGCAACATAACTGGATCAGATAGAATAGGTACTTGACGTCCTGTCAAGTCTGCAATTATGCGTTGCCCGGATTTTTCTCTTACAGAAAGCTTTTTAAATTTCTTAATCGATTTTTTAAATGGTCGGACATTAAACTTCTTGATAGTTTCTACACCAAAGCTTGGACATAGTGCAATCTTCTTTTCATTAGGAGCGAATTCCAAAAACATAAACGGTCGAACCAAATAACCGCCGCCCCATATTTGATCACTGCCTGCTATGAAAAAATCGTATACATCAGCAAACTGTTTATCATTCAACAGGCTATACTCTAAACCTTTCGGCTGCAGAACAGTCTCGCAAAACCAATCAATAAGAAACTTAGATTCTTTTGAGAGAGCGGCTTTCCTTTCACTCCTCTTGATTTCTTTTCTGTTTTTTGCGAAATCTCGATATAAAAGTGAACATAAAGCAATCTTTGAGAGGTATTTGATGCGGTTCTTAAGCTTTTCATAACCATAGCTATATTCATACAACACATCACATTCATAGTCATTTTTCTGTAAAAACTTCTTTGTTGCATAGCACTGTAACGCTGAACCAAAGTTATCACGAAAAAACGTTATTAACGCTACCCGATTGCTCATTATAATCTCTCCTTGTGTGCACCCTTACTTTTTTCTCCCCAAGACTTTTCGGATTTTATCGGCTTTTTCTGTGCCGAATGTTTTATAAAACCACTTTGCTATTTTACCACGGAAGCGATCTTTCTTATTCACCCAACTTGCTGCATAGTGATGAATTGAAACAGTATTATCTGTAATGTGCAGTTTCCCTGTCTCCATGTCCATAGGGTTGAAAAATTCTGATGGATAAACTGTTGTTCCGGAGATATCTTGAAGTGAATTATCTCTTTTCAGCCCCAAAGAGCACAATATTTCTGTTTCACGATCGCAGACTGTCAATAAATCAAGTGTGCCATCTTTTTTACGGAAATGAGACTTAGAATAGGACTCCAACATATGTTTACATATTAAATCTCCAGACTTTGCGCCTCTTATCAAACCACTATTTACCCTGTTAGGACTTTCAAAGCCAACAAAATTCTCATTAAGCTGTTCAAGCGTCTTTAATAGCTCCACATCGGTATCTAAATAGATGCCACCGTATTGGAATAATACAAAAAATCTACAATAATCAGATACGAATGCCCACTTTTTCGCCTCGTATGCTTCACGAACATAATCACAACAATTTACATCGAAATTATCTTCGTTCCATTCAATGATTTCGTAATCTGGGCAAAACGTCTTCCAGCTTTCTATACATTTTAATATCAATGCTGGTTTAGGAGTTTTTCCAAACCAACAATAATGAATTGTTTTCTTATTTCTCATATGCAATTTTCTCCATTATAGCCATTGGCAATAGAATACATAAAGTATTTGTCATAGTTATTTCAATATTATACATTATAATTCCCATACTAAACGTAAAAATAGTGTACATAAGCCTTGCGAATTGAAAAGGGTTGTCAAAATCTTTGCATCTGATCTTTTCACCAGCTCTAAACGCTACTAAAGAAAATAAAACTGAGTATACTGGTGCAAGTAAAGATCCAAAATAGTAATATCCCATAGCAATAGTTGGTGGTATTTGCCCTTGAGAATCATTATACATATTGAAAAACGGCTGAACAGTCGTTTCGCCAGCGGTACCAAAAATTGTATTTCCGAATGGCAAAGTAGTTATATAATCAAAAATAAAGTATCTAAATCTATACTCAATATTTCTTGGCAAATTATATACCCCTGAAACAATGTTTACGCTTGAAAAATATGAGCTGAATCTCTTTGACATTCCTGTATAATCAAAACCATTTTCCAAGTCCCTGGTAGTCCAATATACTATTATCGCAATAAATCCTAACATAGCAACAAACACTATATGCTTATTAAGTGATTTAGGATTATATAATGAATCTCTAAGTAGAATTAAGCATATAGTATATATTAAACTACGTCCTATCGCCCCGCCAATATATAAGAAAGGGAAAAATGAAATAATTAAAGTGAGATATTTAGTTACCCTATTATTCTTAAAATTATGAATTAGCACAATGAGAGTAGCGGGAACAATTAACAATGCAATTCTCATGATATAATTCCCGATTACTAGAGATAATTTAAGAGAAAATGATGTTCCATATTTTTTTACGATATAGCTATCCTCCATATTAGCAAAGTGTTGATCATTAATCTCGGTTATAGGTCTGTACGTTATCATCAGTTGAGGGGTATAACGAATACAAATGGTTAATACTATAAGGATAGTTATTACAAGGATAACATATATTCGTTTTCCTTTTTTTGTTATTTCTTTATAGTTAGGCAACTCGTAGACTTTACTATTTGCATTATTTATAACACAGAAATATAAACACGCAAAAACAATCAGATTTTCGTATACAACTAAAAAAATTGCATATATTGTGTTTTCATTAATACCGACACTAATTGTTGAGTTATAATCTCCCATATACATAACTAATGGACTAAGTACATCCCTAACGAAATAAAGTATAACAATTAACGATATACCCATGTTACTTGGAATCACAAAATAAATCTTATAAAAAATCCACGAAAAGATTGTAAATGATAACGGAAGAATACAAAGACCTTCATAACATACTGGCCTATTATTATCAGTTATCAATAGTAGAAAACAGAATACTGATAGAAAGGAGAAAATAAATAAGAGCAATAGATTTCCTAAATGACTGCTTCTATTTATATAATGCATTTACAGTCCCTCCTCCTTTTCTTTCAAATAAATATTTGATTCTTCTCCAATTAAGGATTTAGATTATAATACGGAGAATGATTTTTCCTCACAGCTATTTACAAAATAACCATTTTTCCAATTATCGTATTTTTTTATAACGATAAATAATACTCTTCCAATTCTTTTGCTGTGCTTTGAATATCATACCCATAATCAATCATTTTTTTGTATTTTATTAATCTACCATCAAACCCAGTATTCATTTTGATTTTTCTTGCCCAAAATTCAGGTGGCATATTTAGGGATAAGTATTCACAATCAGTTGCATTTATGCTTTTGGTAATTGTATCACTTAATAAACAAGGAAGCCCCGCAAACTGTGCTTCAATTACACTAACAGGCGCTCCTTCAAAAAGTGATGGTAATATGAACACATCAAAAGCAGATAGTAATTGTGGAATATTAGAACGCCTTCCAAGAAAAATGATTGAACCATCCTTCACTTTTGACGCTGCGTACTCTTCCATCTCTTTTTTTAACGGACCGTCACCAACTAATAGCAAAATAGAATTTTCATTATTGTTATGGTACGAAGCATAAATGTCAATGACCATTTTATGGTTTTTCTGAGCAACGAATCTTCCAACATGACCTATCACTTCTTTAGAGCCATCTATACCAAGTTCTTCTCTTATATTCTTTCTTTCCTCTAGAGAAAATCTATATTTCTCCCCCTCAATCGAGTTCCTTAATATTTTAACATCCCGCTTGCCATATAATTTGGCTGCTTCTGGAGAACAAGCCATATAGTCAGTTGCACAAAAGCCCACAAACAGATTAATAAAATAGTTACGTATTGCACTCAATTTATTATCGCTATATTTTGTTGAATGCGAATGCGCGATAACATGCTTAATGCCATTCTTCTTTGCTACATGAGAAAAAATCTCAGGTGCAAAAATCGGATGACAATGTATTGCCGCAAATTCCATTTTATGCTGCTTCAGAAACTGATTATACTTAACTTGAAACCCGTACTTAAAAGACGGCTTACCAAGAGTAAAAATTCTTCCACCTAGAGAGATTATCTCATCTTTATAAGTTTGATCCATTTCAAAAAAATACAAAAAATCAAATTGTACTTTATTACGATCAATGTGTCTATAGTAATTCATAACGACACTCATCATACCAGCGTTTATATTTAAGCTGGGGACTATTTGTAATATTCTTTTCATACGCTTCAATTCAAATCCTATTCGATTTTCTTTTATATATTAGCTTCAATAAATTGGTTTTCAATCTAATTGGTATAAGGCTTTTTCCTCGTCCAATTATAATATCTTTCCAAAACCTTTTATGAAAATATTGATTAATTTCATTTGCGCTAAGCGATTGATACTGCTCTATTAGTATATCCCTGTAATTGGGTCTAATTGACGGGCTTTTCAACTGTGTGTTGTTTGTAATCGCATACTCAACGCTTATCGATGCCTTTTTCAGCTTCAGTCTTTTAAGTATCCGTTTCGCTTGGATTGAATTGACCAATACTAACGAACAGCCATTCCTGACGTCAAAAGGTAAGCCTAAACCCTCTGCTCCCCACAAGTCTCCCAATGTAAAATCGCCTTGACGTTGCATATTTGCGTATTTGCACGAATAACAACTATTTCTATAAATACCACCTTTTAGGAAATAATAATAGTAGTAACTATTATAATAGAATAAATTCATCTTTATAATTCTATTATGCGTCATATCCTTAGCTATGAAATTACCAGAGAGCCCCCATTGATTATTTTCTTTCGATCTAAAATTCACTGTTTTCAACTGAATGTTCCTGGTGATTTCTAACCAATCTATATATTTTTTAAAGTAAGCATATGACGGAACGCCATGACATATTATATCTACTGTAATTAAATTTTTATATTCTTTTCCTAAATAAGATTTCAATCCAGCGATTTGGCAAGGCGTTCCCGAATACAGAACCAATGTTCCCGCCTCCAAATCTTCTTTTGCTGTTTGAAAAGTGTTCAGTGTATCGCTTTGTATGTATTTCGATCCATTTAACAGATGTAACTGGTCCCATTTATTTATTCTAATATGAATCGGCTTAAGATGCTTACTGTATGCGCATCCGTATACTATGCCATCATTTCTTAATACATATTCTACGATTGCAGAAAAAGCACCACCTGATGTACTATTCATTAAAGTTTTATGATCATCATACACTACTCCATATGCTTCACTGTCATTGTCTGATTCACTATTGTGGTCAATAGGACAAGTCTTTTCACATTTATGACAATCTACGCATTTAGATTTATCAACACTTGGGTAAATGAAACCATCTTTTGCTTCTACCATTGAAATGCAATCTAAAGGGCAAGCTGCTATGCAAGAACCACACCCTGTACACTTTTCAAAATCAATCTTTAGCATCTTTCACCTGCTCAATAAATTCTTTCAAAACTCTAAATGATCTTTCGCGGATTTGTTGAACTGTGATTTCAACTATTGTATAATCTATCGGACTATTAGCCTTCTCCTCAATTTTGGCAAAGTCATTGACGATTCTTTCAGCCACACCATATTGCTTTAATAAAAATGCAAGTTTATTCTGGTTATTTCTTATCAGCGAAATGAACTGTGCCTCCGTTGAGAGAGATATAACAGAACCATGGAATGTATCTGTAAATACCATATCGGCGCATCTAAACCACAGGAACAGTTCTAATGGTGATACATTCGGATTCTTGTCGCACCATTTATGAAAATACCCCAAGCTATACACTTTCAGTCCTCTTTTTACAGCATATTTCCGAATAGCAGAAACTGTTGTATCATCGTTCATATTATAATCATAAGAATAAACAATGCAATACTTCTCAGGGTGCGCTTGCCTAAATCTTTCAACTTTTTCTTTAGAAAACAATCTTGAAAAGTCATGTAATAACACTGGATCACATACAATCGGAACATTCTTTCCCGAAAAATGTTTAACGATATCAGCAGAATTCTGATCTCTAACTGTAATCGCCTTTATATTGCTGATTCCAGCAGCTACCATAGCATCCATATTGTGCTCATTAATCATTTCCAATGTTGTAGGTCCAAAACTCGCAGCATAAGATACTTGATTCTTGCAGGGCACACCTATTCCGTAATACCACGGATTTGGTCCTGCCTCTATACTAAAAATTTCGTCACTACCAATAATAACCAAATCGATGTCAGTTGCTTCAGAATAATACGCTCCAACAACATCGTTTTTTTTACGGAAATCAGATAAGATTTCACGCTTTTTAATATTGTATGCAGTTCTGTCCACCCCATTTTGAACCGTATACTTTAAATATGTAGGAATTGAGCGAAGCGAAATATTATATTTTTTTCCCGCAGCTGCACCACCCATAAAATCGTAGTTTTTCTGAAATTGAAGGGCTTGTGCGTTATAGCCTAATTTCTTCAATTCTTGTATTAATGCGAATAATTGTAAATGTGCACCATGGTTATGAACGTTATAGTGCGTTATAATTCCAGCCTTTTTCAATTCTCATTCTCCTATTATCATTATTTTCTCAATAATTTCTCGTACAGAACCTTCTTAACACCTAAAGGAGTATTCACAAATGCTCTGATATAGAGCATATTCATCATAGCCTCTTTTTTATTAATCATTCCATGTTCAAGCATAAAGTCCTGAAGCGTTTTCCAGCCTGTAATGCGCTCTTTTGAGCCTCTTTTAGAATCGAATCCATTTCCTACACGAACATATACAAGAGACTCGTGGATATTCGCAAGCTTGCATCCAGCAGCTATCATGTTAAGCCACAGGTAGTAATCCTCTAAAAGAAGCAGAGTTTTATAGCCACCACATTTTTCAAGCGCCTCTTTCTTCATGCAAACCGAGACATGGTTCATAGGGTTACGCTTCTTACCCATCTGAACGATATCATCATGTTTTTCAGGGCAGGAACGAACACGCATATTTTCATCAATAGACTCGTTAAACTCAGCAATATCAGTACCGAGAACATCAACTTCAGGATTATTTTCCACATAAAGAATTTGTTTTTCAAATCTTTTAGGGTCACTTATGTCATCTGAATCCATTCGAAAAATGTAATCACCGGTACATAATTCCGAACCTATTCTTAAAGCTTCTCCAAGACCTCTATTAACGCTTTGAGGATAGTATTTCACGATTTCTTCTTTTCCCTCTTTAAACAAGCTTAATACATCGTACAATTCATCAGTTAAAGGACCATCGAAAACAATAACTATTTCATCAGGTTTAACAGTTTGGTTGTCGTAAATGCTTTCCAAAGCTAATTTTAAAAAAGAAGGATCATCATTTTTATATACAGACATCAAAACTGAATACTTATTTTTTCGTTCTTCAATTTTAATTTCATAACCATCGATGCTCTTCCTCATTTCACCAGTACCGCCTTCAACCACAGAATCATCCTTACCAAAGACATGAAGTGAACCCAAGAACACCTTGGCGTCCATTATAGGACCTAATTTCTGAACATACTCTCCATCAAGTTTTGCCTTATCAGGAATTTCAAGTTCATCACGACCATTGATCTGTGCCCAACCTGTAAGACCCGGTTTTACATCATTCGCACCATACCTGTCACGTTCAGCAGTCAATAAATCTTGATTCCACAAGCCCGGGCGAGGTCCGATAACAGACATATTACCAACAAAAATATCCCAAATCTGAGGAAGCTCATCAAGGCTATGTGCTCTGATGAATTTCCCCACCTTTGTTATGTACTGATCAGGGTTATCAAGCATATGTGTTGGTACATCATGAGGTGTACACATCTTCATGGATCTAAATTTATGCAACTTGAAATACTGCTTATTCTGCCCAAGTCTTTTCTGCGTAAATAGTACAGGGCCCGGATCTTCAATTTTAATTGCCAATGCTGTTATAGCAAAAACAGGACTGAGAATGACCAATCCTCCGAAAGAGAGAATGATATCCATTCCTCTTTTTACATATTTACTATAGAAATTCGGTTTGTAATCTGAATCTCCAACTGCTTCAAGGTGACCTTTTACCCCATCAGCATTTTCTTTATCATTTTCATCCTCAACAAAGACCACCTTTTTACCTTCAAGAGGATTTTTCTGCTCCGGTTCATTATCATAAACAGTATCAGGCTTTTTCTTCTTTGCTATAGCTTTAAGAGCGACAAATGCTGTACCTGCTGCAATGGCTGTTACTCCTAATATCTTACCCATTTTCTTCTTGTCTAATGACATAGCCAAATCTCCTTAAACTGTTTTATTTGAAATAATCTCACCGGCATCTATCTTTATGCCTTTATCAACACTTCTTGCATCACATACAATGGAGCCAGAATTTACATGAACATAGTCACCTATCACGACATCATGGTCAATGATTGCCCCTACGGAAATAATACAACCTGTGCCAATCTTAGCATTTGCATTGACGATTGCTTTTGGTTCAATTACAGTACCTTTACTGATTTTAGCTGATTTACTCACGTACGCTGTTGGATGAATTAAAACAGGTATTGTATAACCAATATGCTCAAGTTCGGTTATCAACTTTTCTCGGTGAATATTATTTCCTATCCCAACAAAAGCTGAATCGTACTCTGAATGAAGTTTTTCAATATCACTCACTTTGCCTACTACATTTTCGAATTTGTCATCAACAAAATCGATTGCTTCATATTCACCAATTGCTTCTGCAATCTCTTTGACAACCTGTCCATGTCCCCCTGCACCAATTATGAGTAGTTTCAAGCTTTCACTTCTCCCTATAAATCACTTATTGACCAAAATACCATTTATAAAACGCCAGCAACACCTGCTGTTGTGATACAATTTTAAAATGGTTTCATCATACCATTTATAATTCGCCCTCAACACCAGCTGTTGTGATCCAGTTCTTTTCAAATGGTTTCATTTTTACACAACCTCCACTCCGAAAAACACATTCTTTCACCCCGTCGGCAGCAGCATCTTCCGATTAAACTCCTCTGGCGTTACGAAAGTTGGCACCATATCGTGCAGCGCCATCACTGCGAGTTCCTCGTTGTTTTCCTCTGCTGCATTCCGAAGTTCATGAAGCTTTGCCAAAAACGGCTTTGCGTCAATGTCAATCTGCTTACCGATAAAAATCAGCTTATTCGAAGTTTTCTGCAAGCCCTCTTCATCCATCAGCAGCTCCTCCCGAATCTTCTCTCCCGGACGAAGTCCGGTAAAGACGATGGGCACATCCTCATAGGGCTTTTTGCCATACATCCGAATCAAATTTTCTGCCAGCGTCAGGATCCGTACCGGCTTTCCCATATCCAGTACAAAAATCTCACCGCCATGGGCAATTGCCGCAGCTTCCATTACAAGGCTCACTGCCTCCGGAATGGTCATAAAATAGCGGATAATATCCCGGTGTGTCACAGTCACCGGTCTGCCGCTCTCAATCTGCCGTTTAAACAGCGGAATGACAGAGCCATTGGAACCAAGCACATTGCCAAAACGTGTGGTCACAAATTCCGTTTTCCCGTCGTGCGTCTGAGAGAGATACTGGATGATCATTTCGCAGCAGCGCTTAGAGGCACCCATCACATTGGTGGGATTGACTGCCTTGTCTGTGGAGATCATCACAAATTTCTCCGCATCATAAAATTGCGCCAAAGTCGCTGTGTTAAAAGTTCCGATGATATTATTTTTAATTGCCTCCATGGGCGAATCCTCCATGAGCGGCACATGTTTATGCGCTGCCGCATGGAACACAATATCCGGCAAATACCTCTTGAAAATCTGATCCATGCGGTGATAATCCCGCACCGATGCAATCAGTGTCACCAGATTCAAGGTATCCTCATACTCCATCCGCAATTCCTGCTGGATGTCGTAAGCATTATTTTCATAGATATCCACGATAATGATCTGCTTCGGTGCATACCGTGCGATCTGCCGCACCAGCTCAGAGCCGATGCTTCCGCCACCGCCAGTCACCATACAAATCTTTCCGCTGATGAAATTCTTGATGTCCTGATTGTCAAACCGAATGGGATCCCGCCCCAGCAGGTCTTCCACATTGATGTCATGAATCTTCTTCAGGAGTGTACTCTGATTGGTGTCGTTTTCAAAAATCAGATCGCTGAGAAACGGCATCACCTTAATGGGCAGATCCGTTTTGGAACATGCATTCAAAATCCGCTTCCGCTCGTCCTCCAGACAGGACGGAATGGAAAAAATGATCTGTTCGATCTTCATTTGCTTTGCATACTTGTGAATCTCGCTGGTATTTCCCACAACAGGAACACCGCGAAGTTTGGTGCCGATCTTGTTGGGATCGTCATCAATGATGCAAACCGGCTTGTAGGGCGCATCGTTCTGATTGGGAGAGGTATGCGCATGTTCGATCTCTCCCAGCAGGAGCCCGGTGGCTCTTCCGCCGCCCACAATCATGGTTCGCTTGTTCTTTGCATCACTTCTGCCGCATTCAACCAGTTCTATAAATGTCTGCTTAAACAGCACGCGGAACAGGCAAACCCCGAGAATGGTCATGATGCAATGTAAAATCGGATAGAGCATGGGGATGTGTCCACGGATGACATAGACAAAAATACAGGATGCTGCCATGCCAACGACGATACCATAAACGCAGGACAGATAGTCTTTCCAGCTGAAATAACGCCACATTTTGTTGTATGCCCCAAACATAAACAGGCTCATAATACAGCAAAAGACGCTGACCGTAATGGAAATAACCATGATGTGCTGCGAAACGCCGTGATTCCACAGAGAAAGAACAAAATTCGAAATCAGCGCCGCAACAACAACGATAAAGGCATCTGCAATTGCCAAAATAATTTTTCGGAATCTGAATTTTTGAACCAATTCTTTCATCGACAATCCTTCCTCTCAATTCTTCCAAACAATCCCTATTTTCTTTGCTTTATCTGCGTATAGAGCAAATACCCCACTGCTGTTCCCAGCGTGTTATGAAAGACATCGTCCACCTCACAAAGTCCACGCCCTGTGAGATATTGTGTCAATTCAATGCACACGGAAAACAGCGCTCCCACACAGATCATCCGCCATGGTTTCCGAAACCATCGGAACAGATACGGCAGGAAACCACCCAGCGGTAACAGCATCACCAGGTTGCCGCCGATTTGTCCCAGCCAGTACCCTGTGCGTGCACCAGAGAACAGTTCCCGCCATTCCCACAGCGGCACAAGCATACAGCGCCGTGTCTCGGAAGTCCGATCAATCAGCGTCAGCCAGAGAACCGCTGCCACATAGAGCACAAACAAGCCCAAGGCGACTCGCCGCATTCTCATTCCACGGTAACGCTTTTTGCCAGATTTCGCGGCTTGTCCACGTCATACCCCTTGGCAACGGAAACATAGTAGCCCATCAGCTGGAGGGGAACCACTGCAAGACTGCCGGCAAACAGCTGGTGGATTTTCGGGATATACACCGTAAAATCTGCGGTATCCTCCATCTCATAATTGCCGTATGTGGTCAGTCCCATCAGGTGTGCCCCACGGCTCTTGACCTCCACCATGTTGCTCACAGTCTTTTCGTACAGGTTCTGCTGCGTCACCACACTGAATACAATGGTTCCGTCCTCGATCAGACTGATCGGACCGTGCTTCAATTCACCGGCAGCATATGCCTCCGAGTGAATGTAGCTGATCTCTTTCATTTTCAGGCTGCCCTCCATGCCAATGGCATAATCGATGCCTCTTCCAATGAAGAAAGCGTCTTTCACGCCCACCAGCTTATTGGCAAACCACTGGATGCGCTCCTTGTCCTCCAGGATGCGCTCCACCTTTTCCGGAATGGTATCGATCTCCGCCAAAAGTGTCTGATACATCTCGTCGGCGATCTCATTCCGTGCCTTGGCAAACTGCAGTGCCAGCAGATATGCCGCCACCAGCTGACAGCTATACGCTTTCGTTGTTGCCACGGAAATTTCCGGCCCAGCAAGAGTATAGAACACACTGTCCGCCTCCCTGGCAATGGAAGAGCCAACCACATTGACGATTCCCAACGTGCGAACGCCCTTTTCTTTTGCCAGACGCAGGGCCTCCAGACTATCCGCCGTCTCTCCGGACTGGCTGATGATAATCACCAGACTCTCCGGCACCAGCGTCATCTTCCGATAGCGGAACTCCGACGCCAGTTCCACACGAACCGGCAAACTGGTCAGTTCCTCAATCACATACTGTGCTGCCATTCCCACATGATACGCCGAACCGCAAGCCACAATATACACCTGCTTCAGATTTCGAATCAGGTCATCATCAATACCATCAAAGTGAATCTCGCCGTCCTTGACAACCGCATGAATGGTATCCCGAATCACCTTGGGCTGTTCGTGGATTTCCTTGAGCATAAAGTGCTCGTAACCGCCCTTTTCCGCTGCAGCCGCATCCCACTTGATCTCAGTTAATTCTTTCTGAATTTCTTCCTGTTCGATGTTATAAAACGTTGCTGTCCCCTTGGTCAGGTGTGCGATTTCCTGATTGCCGATATAATAGACATTCCGTGTGTACTTCAAAATTGCCGGAACATCAGATGCCACATAGGTTTCGCCGTCCGCCACGCCGATAATCATCGGACTGTCTTTTCTGGCAGCGAAAATCTCGCCGGGATAATCCTGAAACATCAGTTCCAGCGCATAAGAACCACGGATGCGCAGCATTGCCCGCACCATGGCATCCACCGGACCCTCCTGATATTTCTTATAGTAATAGTCCACCAGCTTTACCGCCACTTCCGTGTCTGTCTGCGAATGAAACGTATAGCCAACCTTGGTCAGCTTTTCTTTCAGCTGCTGGAAGTTCTCGATAATTCCATTATGTACGCCGATGACATTTTTATCATCACTGGCATGGGGATGTGCATTCTGTGCGGAAGGCTCTCCGTGAGTCGCCCAGCGAGTGTGCCCGATACCGCAGTTGCCCCGGACAGCGTTGCCGTTGTCCGTCATCTCCTGAAGCACCTTGAGCTTGCCCTTTTCCTTGAGGATTTCCGTCTCTCCGTCCCCATCCCGCACAGCAATGCCGGCGGAGTCATAGCCCCGATATTCCAGTTTTGACAAACCGTCCAACAAAATCGGCGCAGCTGGATGATTTCCTGTAAATCCTACAATTCCACACATATTCTCGTTTCCCTTCTTTCCAATTATTGCATATGGCATTCCAACAGACGGTTGGATTTCTCAATAATCTCCGGTCTCACTTTCTTTTGCAAGATCTCAAAGTTCGGTTTTCGATCTGTTAGATTATGACAATCAGAGCCGAACAAAAAAGGAAGTTCACGCTTGATGACCTCCTTGGCGATCCGCTTTTGAGAAAAGCTTTGAAACGCCTCTACATTGATTTGCAAAACTGCATCGAGCTGCAACAAATGTGCTGTCTGTTCCCTGTTGTACCAGTTCAGATACCGATGGACATGGGCAATCACAGGTGTCAGGCGGTATGTTATGGCGATATTGTCGATTTCCTCTTCCATCCACTCCTGATACGGGGCATAAGGCAGTTCCAGCAAAATCAAGTCTGTACCCTGAATCGCCAGCTTTTCAATATCCGGCGTATCACTCAGACCTTTTTCGATTGCCACTTCTGCGCCCAGGAAGATATTCTGCACTGCTGGGTTTGCCGCTTTCAGCTTTGCAAACTGCCGCTGCCGTTTTTCCAGATATGCTGCGACACTCTTCTCCCGATGCCGGTAAAAATGCGGCGTTGCAATGCTGCGTTCCACGCCCTGCTGCCGCAGCAGCTCCAGCATCGAACATGACATTTCTATGCTGTCGCTTCCGTCGTCCATTTCCGGAAGAATATGGCTGTGGCAATCTGTCATCATGCTTGCTTCTCTCCCTCGATATGCTTCGCATCTGCTTCCGCCGCAGCGGTTTCTGTAGATTCCGTTTCCGACGGTTCGGTGCGGTACTGATAGTCGTATTTATATTTATATTTATACTTATACTTGTAATTGGAATAATATCCGGCACCGTGCTTGTGCACCACTTCGTTCAGCACAAAGCCCAGAACATTGCAGTTTGCCAGTTCCAGCTGCTTCACTGCGTCCTCTGCCTCCGCATAGGTCGTAGTTCCATAGTGCACTACCATGACCACGCCAGCGATCGAATTAGCCATGCCAGCCACATCCGATACCACGTTGACCGGTGCGCAGTCAATGAGGATTATGTCATACTTTTCTTTCAGCTTGTCCAACAGCTCCGCCATCTGCTTCGAAGCCAGCAGTTCCGACGGGTTCGGCGGAATTGTGCCGGCGGTCAACAGATCCAGCGTACCAGTGACATTCTGATGCAGTGCCTCATCCAGCAAGCTGGCGTCGGTGATGACATTAGAAAGCCCGAGCTTATTGGAAACCTGAAAATTCTTGTGCTGTACCGGTTTGCGCATGTCAGCGTCAATCAGCAGCACTGTCTTATCAGTTTCCGAAATTGCCATTGCCAGATTGGCAACAGTTACGGATTTTCCCTCGTTCGGATTGGCACTCGTCACAGCAACGATTTTATTCTCGCTGGTGGACACCAAGAAATTCAGGGAGGAGCGGAGCGTTTTATATGTTTCCAGAATGCTGAACGGCAAATCGGAGTTGTGATAGATCAGCTTCCGCTTTCTGTCTGCCGAAGTGCCCCGGTCTTTCTTTTTGACCTTGCCGCCAATGCTCTGAATCTCGCCGATCATCGGCTTCTGGAAGTGTTCGCCCAGTTCCGACGAATCCTTAATGGTATTATCGAAGAAGTCAATCACCAGAATCACAAGAATCGCCAGCATTGCACCAGCTGCAAATCCGATTGCGGTATTCTTGGTGACATTGGGAGAAACCGGCGTATCATAAATCTTTGCATCACCGATCTTCTCCACCGATCCTGCCCCGACCACACGGATCAGAAACTCCGGTGCAACATCTGCCATGATGTTGCACAGCGATGCGGAAAGCTCAGCGTTCTGTGTGGTTGCAGTGATCTTTAAGACTTCGGTTTCATCAACCGCAGTCATTGAAAAGCAAGCCTTCAGACTTGTATCCGTCACCTTGCCGTTTTTTAATGTGAAATAGCGGGACAGCTCTTCCTCGGTGTATTCCTTTGCGAGCTGATTTCCCACCTCATCCATGACCACATCATTGTTCAGGATGACAATATATGTGCTTACCAGTGATTTGGAAACCGTCAGGTCGTTGTTGTTAATGCCCTGCTGTTCCTGATTTTGCTTCTCGCTGTTTTTGACATACATCGAAATATTCGACTGAAACTGTTGGGGAATCACGTAGCTGGATACCAAAAACGTACCAGCTGCGCCAACCACTGCGGCGCAAATAATCCACCAAATGTGTCCCAGAAACAAGAAAATCAAATCTTTTATGGTATAGCTTTTTTTCATTTGTCAGTCCAATCCTTACTTTTCAGCAGACTGCATTCTTTCTCAACGCTTCATCGTTCAAATTTTGACTAATATATATTCAAAAAAAAAAAAACGCAGTACAATTCGTTGATATCTTTTCAATTCTTTATTTTTATACATTTTACCACGTTTTCCTCGAAATGTCAATCGTTTCGCCGAAACTTCTTGATATTTTGTGAAAAGCAGTATATTTTGCGATACAGCTTTTATGAAAACTGTCCATTATGTACACCTTTCCAAAAAAGCGGATGCATTTTTACATGCTCCGCCGAAAAAAATTCGATAAAAACCGCAATTTTTCGACAAAATCCGCAAATTTCAGACAAGATTCCATATCTTCCAAAAAAGATTTTCTGAAGTTTCAAAAAAATGGAAAAAGCACTGACATCTTCGAATTTCAGGAAGTTTCAAGTTCTGATCTCCTCTAAAAACTGTAAAATTTGAAACAGGCACAAAAAAATCGCATCCCAAAGCTTCTGAAATACGATTTCTCTATGATTCTGAAAACGGTACACCGTCACGCAGTGTTTTCCAACAAATTCCATCCTCGGTCATCTGAATCTCACGGTCACATATGGAGAGCACCTGACTACGATGCGTCACAATCATCACCGTCTTGTCTGTCATCGCCTTGAGATTTTCCAGCAATTTCCGCTCTGTTGGCACATCCAGAGAACTGGTGGACTCATCCAGCAGCAGAATCGGGCTGTCCGCATAGATAGCTCTGGCGACTGCAAGCCGCTGCATTTGCCCCTCCGAAAGCCCTGTGCCGTTTTCTCCAAGCAGCGTATCCATGCCGTGTTCCAGCTTGTCCACAAACTCATCGGCACAGGCGATTTGCAGCGCCTTGCGGAACTTCTCCTCTTGGAATGCGCCGCCGGATGTAAATGTGACGACCTCCCGAATGGTGCCGCTCATCAGCTGATTTCCCTGCGGCACATAGGCAAACAGCCTGTGCCAGCGGGCATCCATGGGATGCTGTGTTCCGTCTGTGTCCTGTAAGAAAAGCCTGCCGCTGTCCGGATGATAGAGGCACATCAAAAGCTTGAGCAGCGTGGACTTTCCGCATCCGCTGTGCCCCGTCACCGCCACATAGTCGCCCTTCTGAATGGCAAGGCTCACATCTTTCAGCACCACAGGCATGTTTTTCTTTTCCAGATTCGAAAGCTCCTGCGATGCCGGATAATAGGTGTAATTCACATGTTCCAGCACAACGCTGCAAAACGACTGCTCATAGAATTGCTGCACATGCGCCAGGGAGTACGGCGATTCGGTTGACTCGTCCGCAAACTGTTCCACCTCCATCAGACGCTCCGCACTGGAGAGCATGGCAAAAAACTGCGGAAAATAGCCAGTGATGTTGGCGAACGGCTGCTGAATCTGTGCGATCAGCTGGGTGATGCCAACCAGCGTGCCGTAAGACATGGTATCTGTCAGAATCCCATAGCCGCAATAGCACGCCCCCAACACGTACATACCATTCATCGCCGCACCGAATCCAATGTTGCAGAAGTTGGAGAAGCGATTTTTCCGGAGCCTTGCCGCCTTGTGCGCCTGCATTTTTTCCGCTGCTGCCTCTTCCGCCTGCGACTCTGCCGCAAAGGAGCGGAGCATCATCATACACCCCAGATGCTCCTGTAAAAAGATGCGCAGTTTTCCGTCCTTTTCCTGCGTATTCCGATGCAGGCGCTTGATGACACGCCGAAAGGCATAGGTGAAGAGAATCAGGATTGCACCGCACGGCACCAGCATAGCGGCAAACCGCACATCGTAAATCAGGATCATAGTCAGCGCACTGACCAGCTTCACGCACATTCCCGCCAGTCCCGGCAAAATCGCTACACAGCTGTTGGCGACCAGAGCGGTGTCATTGGTAAGACGGTTCAGCCACTCGCCGGAGTGCACAGCGTTGACAGACGCATAGTCCTTATATAACAGATGGTGGAACAGCCTGCTCTTGAACAGATTTTCCAGTGTCGCACGGGATAGCTCCTCCAGCCAGCGAATCAGCCCACGGATGGCAATCTGTCCGGCGACCAGCAGCAGAAGCAGACCGGCAAAGAGCAGAAAACCGTTTCGGTCGTGCCCTACCGCACGATCTACCATCTGCTGCAACAGCAGCGCATACAGAACACCAGAACCGCCGTTGATGCCCTGCACCAGAATCAGCAGGGCGATGTACCACTTCTTTTTTCCCGTGATACGCCAGAGCCATTTGAATGTACTATTTTTCATGCTGCGGTTTCCTCATTCTCTTGAGTTTCCGGAGAAGGCGCAGGAGAAACGCCCGCACAGGAAAGCAGTCGCACCAGAGATGCACATAGAGCCGATATTTCGGACACTCCATAGAGAGCGCTTTTCCATCTCGTATCACACTGTGCAGAACACCGATGATCTGCCCGTCTGTGACACCGTATTCCCGTGTCCATCGGTTGTCCCCGCAAAGCACATAATCCTGCGGGCGCACCTTGAGAATGCGGTGCAGCACATATTGTCCGCTGCTGCGCCGATACAGCGGAATGTCATACCGGTGCAGTCTTCCCGCCGGTTTGGGCACGATCTCCAACAGATCCCGTCCCTGCCGAATCAGAGGCAGCATACTGTCCCCCACATTATAATAGATGAGCTTCCCGTTCTTCGCCAGTTCCTGTTCAAAAGTAGAGCGTTCAGGCATCGACAGCACCGTACTTCTTCAGTTCTTCCAGCACCTTCTCCACATCCTTGGCAATTACCTCCCGTGGCGCATCGTACTTTTCCGCCATCTTGTCCACAATCTCCTCCTCGGTGGTTTCCTGCGTCAGACAGTGCACCAGAAAACTTGCTGTGGGATTGCTGCGGAAAAATCCGGAAAATTCGGTATTTCCAGCAGAAATCACGATAGTTTCTGTGCCGGTGTCGTGGACAATAAATCGATCATTGAGTTTCATGATATTCTCCTTTGCTTGTGTAAATTCGTTTAAACTTCAAATCTGAGTTTTAGACAAACTCAATCACTTTTCCAAGAAAGCTTTCATCGCTTTCAATTGCAATACAATTTTTCGCATCGTAAATCGGCACAGGCGAATATTTTTTGCCATCAATTAAAAAAAGACGGTATGCTTTTTTCGGCATTTCATCCAGCTTTAACACAACATAACTTTTTATGTGAAATTCATAGACAACTCTGCTCATCGTTTTCTTCTCCGTGCATGCGATTCCTCTCTCAATTATACGGCAAAATGCAATTTTTGTCAACAGTCCTGTAAAATAAATCACGCAATCCCACGCCCGATTTCCGTCTTGACGAATTCCCTCTTTCCATGCTATAATGATCATAGAACATCCATTGCACAAGGGAGGCGGTATCCATGACACAGCAGCAGGAAGTGCTCGCTCTTTTCTATCTCTGCTATTGCAAGCTAAACCACATCTCTCCTGACCGGCAGCGAACAAAAGGACTCAATATCTCTCAGCTCTATCAAATATCCGTATATCACGATATTGGCGCAATTGTCTGCATGGCGCTGGAAGCTGCCGGCATTCTCGACACTGCCGATCCGCAAACAGCGCAAGCATTTCGGAACATCAGGAACAAGAGTCTCCGCAAAGTGCTCTTGCTGGACAACGGCAGAGCGGAAATCTTCCGCTTTCTGGACGAAAACAAGATCTGGCACATGCCCCTGAAAGGTGTCATTCTGAAAGACTACTATCCGGAACTCGGCATGCGGCAAATGTCTGACAACGACATTCTATACGATGCCGCTTTCCGAAAAACAATGCAGCAATACATGCTCTCTCAGGGCTACACACTGGGCGCAAAAAAAGCCTATGAGGACGACTACTTCAAGCCGCCGGTGTACAACTATGAGATGCACCTCTCTCTCTTCGGGAACAATGATTCTGATTTCAGCCAATACTTCCAAAATATTGAGGAACGGCTGATCCGAAACGGCTATCTATGCTGCTTTACAGACGAGGACTTCTACCTCTACTTCATGGCGCACGCTGCCAAGCACTACCGTTCCGGCGGAACAGGGTTGCGGCATCTGCTGGACTGTTATGTTTTTCTGTCGAAAAAGCAGGACACTATGGACTGGAACTATCTGCACTGCGAGCTGGAAAAGCTCGGGCTGGTTGATTTTGAGCGGGACAGCCGTCTGCTGGCGGAAAAAGTCCTGACCGATCAGCCGGTGACGCTGACTGAACCGGAATCCAAGATGCTGGACTTTCTCACACGTTCCGGCACCTATGGCACACTGGGGACCTACGCCCAAAACGAATTTCAGAAAACCATGCAGAAGGTCCAGCAGAACGACGCACATCCCAGCAAGCTGAAATACGTCTGGCACCGCCTGTTTCCCGACGATGACTTCTATCAGAACTACAGCATGTTCTGCTATCGGCACAAGTGGGTACGGCCGTTTTATACCGTCTACCGTCTGGTACGGCTTTGTCTGACCAAAAGCCGGCGAAAGAAAGTGCGCCTTGAAGCCAAACTTCTCCAGAAAAAATAAATATTGTTTCTGAAAGAATCAGAAAAAGCGTTTCCATTGGAGGAAACGCTTTTTTGATTGGCTAAGCAGAACGGAAAACCGGCATCACTGCTGAAATTCCATGTCCTCCCCGCTGTGCTCCTTGTCATCCTGCCAGTATATTATACCGTCCTGGAACGAAAAACTGCCACTGCCATCGGTATAACAGACAGTTTCCTCCGGTTCAACTCCCTCTTCTGTAAATGTGTAGCGGGTCTTGGTTGCACCGCCGCTGCACACCATGGTCTGGGTTGCGTCCTCAAAGATCAGCGGATAAATCCATTCATCGTAAACAAAAGCGCTTTCCGCCCAAGAGATACGTCCCTGATATGTGCCGTCTCCCATTTCTGCAATTTGCAGTGTCGCACGGCCGCATCCCCAGATGCCAAGGTAAGCTTCTGAAGCGAAGATTTCATCTATCCCCCGTCCGTCATCTGCAATCCCGCCAGTGCCGTCCAGACGAACGTAACGGGGATCGGCGCCATTTCCAACAAAAAGCTCCAGCTTGTATGCACTGCCGTCGTCCCGAAATCCCAGATAAAATTCGCCGTCATCGGTATACAGCAGATACCAGTAGCTCAGCATGCCGTCAATTTCTTCCGTCTCATATTGGATGTATCCCGTATTCTCCACATTTCCGGTGGCATAGTATGCCGTGAATGTTCCCGTTGGCTGAATCGAGAGATGCGCAGTATCCGGATCGCCGTCCAGATACCATTCGCCGGCAATGCTGCGAAATGGGTCGTCTTCCAACGCTGTCGCCGTTTCCGCAGAAGTCGAAGCACTCGTGGTTTCTGTCGTCACAAGCGGCGCAGCAGTTTCCGTTTCCGTTTCCGTTTCAGCAGTTGCCATTTTTGTTTCGGCGGCAGTTATCTGCTCTGTTGTCGGATGTTCCGGCGTATTCCCTGCAGTTTCACCGCATCCAGCCAGCAAGGCAGTTACCAAAAACAGCACGGACAGTGCCCTATTCCTTAGAATTTGTCTCATTTGCAAGTCCTCCATTTCCTGTTGTTTTCTTTTATCATACCAGATATTGTCCAGTTTGGCAAGTGGTTTTTTAAATTTTTATACTTTTTTGAGAACATACAAAGTTCGCATATGAACAAAAAGAAAATTTTCAAAAGCCCCACTTGACTTAGAGTCAACTCAAAGTGCTATAATAAACCTGTCCAAACCGCTGAGAGTCCACCGACTCTCAGCTTACATGAACCAAAATGACACGCAATCAGGAGGGAACGACAATGTATTTGGAAAAAATCAATGCGCCAGAGGATGTCAGGCAGCTGAACACCGAGGAACTGCGGGCGCTCGCCGAGGAAATGCGGCAGGCACTGCTGTTCCGGCTGAGCCGCCACGGCGGACACTTCGGCCCGAACTTTGGCATGGTGGAAGCGACCATCGCACTGCACTATGTATTCGATTCGCCCAGGGACAAGATCGTCTATGACGTTTCGCACCAGAGCTATCCCCACAAGATGCTGACCGGCAGAAAGGATGCCTATCTGTCCGAGGAGCATTTTGAGGACGTTTCCGGCTATACCAATCCGGAGGAAAGCGAACACGACTTCTTCAATGTCGGTCATACCTCGACTTCTGTCAGCCTTGCCAGCGGTCTGGCAAAAGCCCGTGATCTGAAGGGTGAGGACGGCAATGTCATCGCTGTCATCGGCGACGGCTCTCTCAGCGGCGGCGAGGCTCTTGAAGGGCTGGACTTTGCCGGTGAGATGCACTCCAACTTCATTGTTGTCATCAACGACAACGACATGTCCATTGCGGAAAACCACGGCGGTCTGTATCGGAATTTGAAGCTGCTGCGGGATACGGACGGCAAGGCAGAGTGCAATCTGTTCCGTGCCATGGGGCTGGATTATGTGTTCGTCAAGGATGGAAATGACATCGAGGCACTGATTGCCGCTTTCCGGCAGGTAAAGGACAGCAAGACGCCGGTTGCCGTGCACATCGTCACCCAAAAGGGAAAGGGCTATGCACTGGCAGAGCAGCACAAGGAAGAATGGCACTGGCATCTTCCGTTTGACATCGCCACCGGCAAGACAACCATTCCCGCTGGCGGCGAAAAAGACTATGGCACCGTTACCGCAGAATATCTCCTGAAAAAAATGCAGGAGGACGCAAGCGTCTGTGCCATCACCTCTGCCACTCCCACAGTATTCGGCTTTACCAAGGAGCTGCGGGAACGGGCCGGAAAACAGTTCATCGACGTGGGCATTGCAGAGGAACACGCTGCTGCGATGGCATCCGGCATTGCCAAAAACGGCGGAAAGCCGTTCTGGGGCGTGTACAGCTCTTTCCTCCAGAGAACCTATGATCAGATCTCGCAGGACATCTGCATCAACAAGAATGCTGTGACCATTGCGGTTTACACAGCATCCGTCTACGGTATGAACGATGTCACACACCTTGGCATTTATGACATTCCTATGATCTCCAACATCCCGAATCTGGTATATCTGGCACCGGTCACAGCAGAGGACTATTTTGCAATGCTGGACTGGTCGCTGGAGCAGACTGAGCACCCCGTTGCCATTCGTGTGCCGATTCAGTATATCTCCGACGGAAAGCCGGTGACCAAGGATTTCGGCGACCTGAACCGCTATGAAATGACACAGGAGGGCAGCGAAATCGCCATTGTGGCGCTTGGCTCTTTCTACCCGCTGGGCGTTGCAGCAGCAGAGAAGATTGCCCGGAAAACCGGCATCACGCCCACCATCATCAATCCGTATTATATCACCGGACTGGATACCGATTGTCTGGAGCAGCTGAAAAAGAACCACCGTGTGGTTCTCACGCTGGAGGACGGCGTTCTGGACGGCGGATTTGGCGAGAAGATCGCCAGATTCTACGGCGATTCTGAAGTACGCACCAAGTGCTTCGGTCTGAAGAAAGAATTTCTGGATCGTTATGAGGTTTCGGAGGTGCTCCGTGAAAACCACCTGACCGCTGAGCAGATCGCAGAGGACGCTGCTGCGATGCTGGCACAGTAACAATTTCGCACAAAGAATCAAAATACCAAACGGCACGCCGGATTCTCTCCGACGTGCCGTTTCTTTGTCCCGCTGCTTTTCCGCAGAAACGGGATAAATTGCAGTGTTAAACCGAACTCCACCGCCAAAAGTTTTTTCTGCGAAAATCCCAAGCGCCTCTTACGAGGCAAAATCATAAATTTTTCAGAATGAAGTCATCCACCGAAAACCCTGAACAGAAACCGTACATTCTCAATCAAAATAACGGATAACGGATCACAAAAACATCGAACATCTTCCAGGCATTCATATTCATAAAAAACAAGGCGGGATTTTTCGCAGACGGAAAACTTCTCACAGTTCGATTTCCATCTCTACGGTGTTGTTGATATAATCCAGCGCAGTCTGCGCTCTGGAAAGCTCCTCCATCACAGCGCTGTGGTCGGCGCTTACCCTGGCAATGTCATAGTTGGCATAGCGATAGTCGATGACGGACGAACTGCTACGCGAAAAAGTATTCTCCCGTGCTTTCGGCAAAACGTCTTTCATGGCGGAGAGTTTTTCCATGCGCCGGGTCAGCTGGGGCAGATAGATCAGCATTTCGTCAATGGTCATGTTAAATTCCGGAATCACCGTGGACGCATTGAAACAGTTCAGAGCATGCTTCAAGTGACGAATCTTGGCTTCCACCTGATTCTGTGCCTCCTGCATTGCCGCATAGTCGTATTCCGGACGAACCGACTCCACGTCCTCTCCCAGCGATGCGCAAAATGAACGGGTATTGTCCTCCCGTTTTTGAAGTGTCCGAAGTTCCTCATTCAGCTGGCGGAGTAATTTCGCCGCCTGCGCAGATGTCATCTTCATTGCAAGTACCTCCTTTTTTCTGATTATACCAGATAACGTGTTCCAAATCAAGTCATTCTGAAAATTTTTTACCCGACCAGCAGTTTTTCCCGCAGCAAGCACAGATCAAAACCATTGAGCATCCCATCGGCATTCAGATCTCCCGCCTGCCAATTGGCAAGCTTCGTTTCCGATGTCCCCAGCAGCCACTTTTGCAGCAGCACGAGATCCGCCAGATTTGTCTTGCCGTCTGCGTTGACATCGCCGGACATCACAGACGGTTCCGCAGTAGTTGCTGTGGTTGCTTTTGTCGTAGCAGTCGTTTTGACTGTGGTTGTGGTGGTTGTTGTTGTCGTGGTGGTAGTCGTCACTTTCGTGGTTGTAGTAGTGGTTTCTGTCTTTGCCTGCCATCTCTGACAATCGTTGTTGGTCGGCTCCCACTGCTGCACATTGGCACCGTTTGCAGTTGCTGCACCGGCGACTTCCACATAACAGGAGTCACTAGAGGCATGGGTCAAAATGCTGTAAGAGCCATCCAGATTCTTGGTAAAGCGGAACAGCTGGGCGCTGTCCTTATTAGACCACGCAGCAATCGCCAGATTTCCGCCGTTTTTGCTGCCGTCCGCTTTCAGCGCATAGCCGCTGTCCTGCTGCGAGCGAATCCAATAGTAATTGCCGGAACCAAAGGCTCGAAGTGTCCACTTCTGGCAATCCAGTCCATTGGAAGCCCACTGCTGGACGTTGGTGTTATCTGCCATTTTTCCGTCTGCAATGTCCATCACCAGACCGGAGCCGGCGTTTTCAAAGGTATAGATCACGCTGGTATCCATCGCACAGCCGGGATCTGCCACGGGTTCCAGCGTCCAATTCTGACAGGTTGCCCCGTTGCACTCCCACTGCTGTACGTTTGCACCGGAGGTTGTGGAGGCATCCGCCACCTCTACCGCAGAATTTCCGCCGGAGATGCCGGTTCGAATGAGATAGCTGCCGTCCCCGTTTTTCGTCAGCATGAACTGCTGATTGGAACCGCCATTGTAAGGATAGATGTCGAGATTCGTCCCGTTGGCAGTCTTTTTTCCGGCGACATCCAGCACATAGGTTCCGCCGTCACCAACCGCCGAGGCAAGATAGTAGTACCCCTCTCCGGCACTGCAAAGCTTCCAGATATCGTGAACGGAAGTGCCGTCTGTTCCCCACTGCTGGACATTGGCACCGCTCTGTGCAGCAGCGCCTGCCACCTGCAAGTACAGTCCGGAGTTGACGTTCCGGATGCGATACGTGGAGCCCTCTGCAAATGTCTCCGCCTGCGGTGCGCTGGGTGCTTCTGTATAGCCTGCGCTTGGCACACCGGCAGCAGCATACCGCAGATACATCATGCTGTTCCGATTGTCCTGACAGCCGCTGTAGTTCTGACAATAGGTCTTTGCCTCGTCAGCGGTGCGGGAAACGGTATTGTAGTTGGAAGTCGGCCGCCATGTGCAGTCCTGTGCATAGCCCTCAATGGTCGTCCGCTTGCAGTTCACCGATTTGGAACCGGATTCCGCATAGGATCCGGGATAGGTCACGGTGTTCCAGTCGCAGATGACATTTCCGCCATCCTCATAGTAGCAGTTTTCTGCAAAGATTTTCGACGCTGTGTGTACTGTGTATGCCATGCTGAACGTCTTGACATAGTTGTTCAGCGAATGGAAATAACCGTAGCGCATCAGTCCCGGTCCACGGGTCAGCGTCTTTTCAAAGCGGTTGCTGATGATGGACATCCGGGGATAATTGTTGTAAGTCTGATAGGAGTTCTCATCGTCCGCCGGATAGCCTAGAATCACGCCATACTCGTGAAGTCCGAACGAGCAGTCCGAAACGGTAGTATAATCGGCATCATAGCAGCACGCCAGAAATTTGTCCCAGTCCGGCAGACCGGTAGAAGCCGTATTATAATCGCTGTGTCCCACAAAGGTGCAGTGATCCACCCAGAGATTCTGACCGGAACCGAGATAGACGACAATGGAGTCGTTGCCATTGGACTCTGCATCGTGCTGCAGCTCAAAATTTTTCAGAATCAGGTTGTTGCCCGTTCCGCTGTTGGAGGACGTACAGAACTGTACATTGTACATGGTGTGTGCCGCATAGCTTCCGATGATGGTCTTATTGCTGTGAACATAGATGCGTCCGTCCGGACAGTAGTTGCGTCCGGAGGAGTCCTTTTGCAGCGTGGTGACACTGAGATTTGCTGTGACTACGATGATATAGGGCGTGTCGGAAGTAGCGTATTTTTTCAGGTCGGCAAAGGTGGAAACCTCCACGACCTCGCCGAACAGACCGCCAATGTCCCCCGCCTTGATGTTGCCGGTGTTGTCATCAAAGCAATATCCGGCAAAGCCCTGCAATCCGTCGGCATTGAGCAGCCAGAGCTGGCTGTCTGCGCCGGTGTACTTGGCAAGAGTCATGCCGGAAGCACCTGCGGTCAGAGCAAGAGCAGTGTCCGAATAGTTCACGATCTTGTAGTACAAATCATTGCCCAGATGATCCTGCGCCACAGGGATGACGTACCAATGCTGGGACTGCGCCGACTCACTGCCGTACAGAATCACGTCAGTTCCGACAGATACACGATAATTCCGCGGGGTCAGCAGCCGTCCGGACTGCGCATTGACCAGCTTGAAAAAGGTACCGTTTCCGTCCTTTCCCACACGGTCAAACCGCCACGATGCAGACAGGTCGCTGCCCTGTGCCTGCAGCGAAATCGCTGCGCCATCGGACGTTCCGGTTTCTGTCAAAACTTTGGCGTTGGTTTTATCGGCGAGCTGCATCAGCTGTGCAGGATAATCCGTGGAAACCGCCGACGCCGAGAGAACTGCCCCGTCCCATCGAAACAGCGGCAGCATCCAGGCTGTCAGCAAAACCAGCGACAGGAGCAGCGCCTGCCGCACACGAACCCAATGTTTCATTTCTCCATACCTCCTTGAAATTGGCGTGCATTTCAGCGCACGCTGTTAATGTAAGTGAAACTATCAACGATATCATAACATATTTTGTTGAAAGTGTCAACATTCAAAAAGAAAAACTTGCAAAAGTCCGCTCATTTTCTTCCGAAAAGCGCAATTTTGCAAGCAGATGGCGTGCAAAGTCGCCAGACGCTCTTTGTGCGGTATTGCCTTTTATCTTCTGCAAATCAAAGCGCCCCTGCTTCCGTGAAATTGGAAACAGGGGCACTTTGTGCTCATATGCTTAAACCTGCAAGTTCCTGCAACAGATGTTCTGTCACCAGCTGTCCCGCTGGCTTCTGGCACTGATTCAGATAGAAGTGACCGCCGGAAAATTCCGTAGCGTCTACTCCCTCGGAAAATGCGCCCCACTGGGCAATCAGGCCGGTATCCTGAAACATGGGATCCTGATTGCCGTAGAGCACATGCACCCTGGTGTGCATTTTTTCATACGGCACACGAGGACGATATTGCAAATGCATCGCCAGATCCTGCTGCATCAGCGGCAGGAAATAGCTGCGAAACATGGGATTTTCGGCAAATGACGCATCGATCATGCCGTTATCCAGCAGGTAGCGTGTCATGTCCTCCGGCGTGAGCTGCATGTCCGGAAAGAAGTTTTTGCAGGAGGGTGCCGGCGCCGATGAGGCGAAAAACAGCACCGGCTTCACACTGTATTGTTTCTGCGCTGCGATTGCAGCTTCATACGCCACCAGCGAACCGGTACAGTGCCCGAAAAACGCCACCGGCTTCTGAAACAGCTGCGGATTTTCTGTCACAAATGCCTTTGCGCAAGCCTCCAGTGTATCGAAATTAGGAATGCCGGCGTTGCGTTCCCTGCCGGGATAGAGCACCGGACAGAGGTTGATACGGCTGTCAATTTCCGCTTTCAGCGGTGAGAAGTACGCTGCACTTCCGCCGGCATAGGAAAAACAGAGCAGATTGACCGCTGCATCCTCGGCATACCGGGCGTGTGCGATCCATGTCATTTTCTTTGCCATGATTGCCTCCTGTTATTCCCGATTGCCCTTCAGGCTGACCACCATATCGATCCTGCTGACCTTTCTCCGCAGCAGCAGCAGTGAGAAGAAGTAGCTGATGAGAATGATGACACCGCAGATGAGGACAGACGAAGTCTTGACGGTGGGTTCCAGTACCACGTGCATTACAGAAACCATGGCAGAAGAAACACCGCCCAGCATGGAAACGCATGCCGGAACTGCCAGCAGGAAGCCAAGCACCACGAGAATGTGGTTGACGTTCAGCACAATGCCGTTGATCTCCCGATCCCGGTAACCCAGCACCTTCAGCATGGAGATGCTGCTCTTGTTCTCCTCGATCAGCATGTTGACAATCAGGTAAACAGAGATGACACTCATCAGACAGCCCATGAACATCATGCCATTGATAAAGGCACTGAATGCCGTCATCGCATTTTCAAAGGTGTCCAGCATGGATTCGTTGTCGCTCAGATATGCCAGGTCCTCGCTGTCGATGTCGATCTTTTCGTTGGAATATACGATGTTGTAGTAGTCGCCGTCCAGACCCATGACATCCTTGGCGTTTTCATAAGAGGTGTAAATTACCTGCTGGGTGTTGTCCGCAACTACGCCATCGATCTTCACTTCAGTCTCTTCCAGTGTCACCGTATTGGCAATGGTGAGGGTATCACCATTGTGCAGATCACGTTCCACGGAAACAGCATTGGAGATATAGTATCCGCCCTTCGAAGAGAATATGCCCTCTTTCATTGCGATGTCATCGAATGCGCTGTCTGCCGGAACGCCTGTCAGCGTAATGGCTGCGTGATTGTCGGTGGTTTCGAAAGAGGCAGTGATGCCGTGGTATCCCTCGTACTTGTTCTCTGCGTCCATATGGTTCAGATAGTAGGTGTAATCATATACCGATGCGCTCTCTGCGCCCTGATCCACTAGCGCATCCACCATATCCCGCATGGCAAAGCCATCCAGACAGAGGAACGAACTGAGAAACAGACAGAACAGCACCAGCAGCGTCCGTCCCATATGGGAGAACAGCTCCCGAATCCGGAACTTCGAGCGGAAATTCATATTGCTGTTTTTCAGCATGCCCCGGTTCCTGGTCTTGCGGTCGTCCCGTTCGGTCAGCATAGAAACCACGCTTCTGCGGAGCATCCGCACGGTCTTCCAGTATGCCACCAGACCAAACAGCACTGCCGGCAAAAGCAGACAGAGAATTGCAACGACAGGTCGGATGTAGTAGTTGTAGTTGATGCGCTGGTAGTCGATGACAAAGTACATCGCCACACCCTTACCGCAGAACAGCGCCAGAATCAGTCCCAGCACACTGCCCAGCACGCCGGGGATCATGGCGTAGATCATATAGTGCACGCCGATTTCCCGCTTGCGGTAGCCCAGCGCCGTCATCGTTCCCACATACTTCTGTTCCCGTTCCAGCATCCTGCCGATGACAATGGAAACCAGCAGCAGAATGACAATGACCAGAATCGGAATCAAAACAAAGGCTTCCGTAGTAATGGTCTTTCCCGCATTGGCAGGCTGTTGGATACGGCTGTTGGCGTTGGCTGCGGTGTAAACATAGGCGCTGTAATCGTGGTAGATGGTATCCCGAAAATCATCCGAGAGGGATTCCTTCTCATATTCCACAGAATAGTAGGTGGTTTCCTCCCATGTGTGCGCCTCCCGCAGCTTGTCGTATGCCTCCGGTGTCACCTGTACCATGGCGAAGTTTTCCTTGTCCACCCACGGATCGCTCTCGCTCTTTTTGGAATAGAGGTAATCCGGACGAACGGCAAGTCCGCTGATGCGGAAATCCTCGCCGTCGATACGGTAGATGTCGCCGATTTCCAGTTCATTGGCATTGGCGAAATCACGGTCCAGCAGGATGTCGTTGTTTGCTTTGACATCCTCGCCCTCCAGCAGGCTGTACTGGTTGACCTTTTCCATGGGATGAAAGAACCGGAACGTCTTATCGCCGTCCTCCGCATCCATATAGGCATCCTGTTCCACCCGTGTCTGATATTTCTCCTCCAAATTTGCAATGTCATCCTCCGACAGCGGAAGTGCCGTCAGGAACTGCGCATCCTCCACATGGCAGGTATCCATCAGACTGCTGACATCCTCTGTAATCATGATGGCATCGGTAAATCCCACCGCCGACAGGAAAACGGTAAACATCGTCAGCAAACCAATGGAAATGTAAAAGGAGAGATTCTTTCGAAAATCCCTTTTAAATGTATGTTGATATGATTTCAAAGCCGTGCACCTCTCTTTCCAACGCCCTTACAGTTCCAGCTCGGAAACAGGAACCTTGTGCGGATTCTTCTCCTGCTTCGTCACTTTTCCGTCCCTGACGTGGATGATCACATCTGCAAAGCCCTGGATCGCCTCATTGTGTGTGATAATCAGAACCGTGGTGTGGTACATCTGGTTGACCTTTTCCACAAAGGAGAGCACTTCCCGTGCCGACTTGGAATCCAGTGCACCCGTCAGCTCATCGCAAAGCAGCAGCGCCGGATTCTTGGCGATGGCTCTTGCAATTGCCACACGCTGCTGCTGACCGCCGGAAAGCTCGCTGGGATAGCGGTTGGCAAACGGCGTGATGTCCAGCCGATCCATCAGCTCTTTCTTGTCGATTGCCGGATTGACTGCAATGTCAATGGTGGTTTCAATGTTTTCCCGTGCCGTGAGGCTGGGAATCAGATTGTAGAACTGAAAGACAAAGCCGATCTTCTCCCGCCGGTACTCCACCAGCTGTTTTTTCCGATAGCCGCTGATCTCCACGCCGTCCACGATAATCGTACCGCTGTCCAGTGTGTCGATTCCGCCCAGCATATTCATGAGCGTACTTTTTCCGGAGCCGGATGCGCCGAGAATAACGCCGATCTCCCCTTTTTCCATGGAGAAGCTTGCGCCATCCAGTGCGTGGACGGCGGCATCTCCCTTTCCATACTGCTTGACTGCATTTTTCACTTCAATAAACACAATGATCTCTCCTATTTCTGCGTGTTATAATTTTGCAATATCATACCTGCCATGGTTCCCTGCGCCGACACAGAGCAAAACAGCACCTGTTCCGTTCCGGCAGCAAGACGGGCATACGCCGCCTGCAGAGCACGGATCCCGCCCATTCCGCCATCCAGCGGAGGAATCTCCTCGTCTGCGCCAAGTTCCGGCGTGTCGGAGATCATCCAGGGGCGCTGAGAAAGCCCTGCATCCTGACAGAGCTGTTCCAAAAACTGCGCTGTCATCTGCTGCTTCTGCGCCATGTCATAGAGGAAACCTGTCCGAACAGCGAGCAGCGTGGCTGCCGGTTCAGTTTTGCCAAGAAGCACTGCACCGCCCTGCGCCGTATCGCCGTACATATCCCCTGCCGTCAGAAGCACCGTTTCCGCCATGCCGTCCGACAGTGCATCTGCTGCCAGAGCAAGTCCTTGTATGCCCGCCAGCTTGTCGCCGATGACGGACATCTGAAAGCCTTTGATGTGGCAGGTGATTCCCGTCTGACACGCCGGCTCACAGAGAATGGAGTGGATGGCTTTCTGCGGGCGCATACCACGGATGCCCCGTTCGCAAAGCTTTCCGCCGTTGAACCGGTAGATATCCGCCGGTCCCTGTGCATAGGCACCGATGATGCCGATTTTCTCCGCCGATTCCGGCGGATTCTGTGCCAGCACTTCTTGCGCTGCTGCTTGTATAGCTGTTGCAGTTGTACTCTCTTTCGCCTTTTCCCGATAGGGTGCAGACGCTTCTGCAATTCTACCGATTCCAATGTTCATGCCGGTGCCTCCCCTCTCCACTTTTTCAGCAGGACACAGCTGTTGCTTCCGCCAAAGGCGTATGCGCTGTTCAGCACAACCTCCGGTTCCAGCTTCTCCGGCTGTGTCACCAGCCGGAACGTGCAATGCTCATCCAGATTCTGCACATTGCAGTTGGGCGGAACTACACCGGTATCCAGCGTCATAGCACATGCTGCAAGCTCCAATGCTGCGGCAGCACCCAAAGCGTGTCCCAGTGTTCCCTTGATGGAGGAGGCGGAAATTCTGCCGGCATCTGCACCAAAAAATTCCGAAACTGCTTTCATTTCGCAGGCATCGTTGGTCACAGTTCCAGTGCCGTGCAGGCAGATGTAATCGATGGCATCTCTGGCAATGTGCGCATCGTTTGCGGCACGTTCCATTGCTGCAAGAATCCCCGTTGCCTCCGGATCCATCGCCGCCATGTGGTAGGCGTCGCTGCTCTGTCCCTGCCCGATGATCTCGCCGTAGATGTGTGCTTTTCGTGCCAGCGCTGTTTCCAGCTCCTCCAGCACCAGAACTGCGGCACCTTCGCTGAGAATAATGCCGTTTCGATCCCGATCGAACGGGCGAAGCTTTTCCTTTGCCAGCGCCCGAAGAATGGAGAACGTTCCCTCGGAGATCATGGAATACAGATCCACACCGCCGGTAATCACCCGCTTCAATCTGCCGGAGCGAATCATCTGAAAGGCATGCGATGCTGCAATGTTTCCCGATGCGCAGGCATCTGTGTGCAGCAGCACATCCCCGGAACAGTGCAGCCGTCGGGCAATGGCAGCTGCAATCTCTCCATGGGGCATTGCTGCCATCGCCTCCTCCATGGACAAGTCCGGATGTTCCTTCAGAAGCTGTTCCAGACAGTGCAGCTCCCCGTGAGTCGTTCCAATGGAAACACCGCACGCCAGCGGAGAAACATCTGCCGAAGTCTCCGGCAATCCGGCATCCTCCGCTGCTTCCACAGCTGCGGCAAGGGTCAGACGGCAGCAAGGCGCATACTCCTTTTCCTGCGGTGTCAGGTACCGATCCTCATACAATTTTAGTTCTGCTGCATCCAGCAGTCCGTACTGTCCCTGAAACTCCTCTCCATATATCCCGCCTTGCAGCGGTGTCATATGGCTCTCTCCCTTCCAGACATTTCGGAAAAAAGCATCCTTGCCAAATCCGCTGACGGAGGCAACGCCGATCCCCGTAATTACAACACGATGTCTCATGGCTCAAAGTGCCTCCAGATAATCCACGATCTGTTCCACACAGGTCAGGCTGCGGATGTCTGTCTTAGGAATCCGCACATCCAGCTGATCTTCGATCTCTGCCACGCAGTCCAGCATTTGCAGCGAATTCATCGCCAGATCCTGTACGAAATGATCCCGATCCCCGATCTGCTCCGGCTCGATCTCAAGCGCGTCTGCGGCAATCTCCCGAATCTGTTCCTTGTTTACGATCATAATAATACACTCCTCTTTTCATCTTTCTGACGGTTCCCAATAATGTTTCCAGATACTGTTCGGATTCCAGCACAAAGAAATGCCCGCCCTCGAACACGGTTTCCTCAAACGCCCCGTTGGTCACCATGCTCCAATGAGACATCTGCTCCGGCGATGTCTCCACATCCTGCATGGCGCAGTGGGCACAGATGGGGGCATGAATGCAGCCCTTGTCATAACAATAGTTCTCGAACAGCGCATAGTCGCTGAGAATGATGGGGGCAAAGTAGTCCATGAAGCCCTGATCTTCCAGAATCCGGTCATCCATGCCGCCCAGCCGGCGCATCTCCTCCAGCAGTGCCTCTCTTCCCATGCAGCTGCGGAAGGAACTGCAGTCCCGATCAAAGGGTGCGCCCCGTCCGGCGACCACTAAGCCCTGTACCGGCACGTGCCATTTTTCCAGACATTTGACCGTTTCAAAGGCAATCAGCGAGCCAAGGCTGTGGCCGTAGAGATAGACCTTTTTTCCAAGGCATTCTGCGGCAATTTTACCGGCAAGCTCCTCGGCAATCTCGCAGAGTCCGCTGGAGAATTTCTCCCCCATCCGGCAGCCGTGGCCGGCGTACTCCACCGGTACCACGGCGATGTCGTTCTTCACACTGCACCAGCTGCGCAGCTGTCCGGCATTTCCGCCGGCGTGGTGAAAACAGAACAGCAATGTGTCTGCCTCCGGCGGAATGCCAAACGGAAAGCACTTGTCTTTCACTTTCACGATTCAGATGCCTCCTCTTGTACCAGTGCTGCCATACCGGAAACCGTTGGGTCGGTAAACAGCTCGGTGATCTCAATCTCTCTTCCGGCAAGGTCAGACAGCATGGTGCGCACCTTGACAATGTCCAGAGAGTCGCCGCCGAAATCGAAGAAATCTTCGTCGGCCTCCGGAATCTCCTGCGTATTCAAAACGCTCTGCCAGATTGCTGCGATCTGCTGTTCTGCTGCGCTCAGCACCGTTTCTGCCGTGCCGTTGTGCTGCTTCAGCGTTTCCACGCCCTGTGCCACCAGTGCCTTGCGGTCGATCTTGCTGTTGGCAGTGAGCGGAAGTGAATCCACCTGGAACAGGACGGACGGCACCATATAGCCGGGCAGCCGTTCCCTGGCGGATTCCAGCAGCGCTTCGGTCATGTCACCACCTGCGGGATTTTCTGCAACCACCGCTGCTGCCAGATGTGTTCTGCCGTTGTGTGCAATGGTAAAGGCGCATGCCTCACGCAGCAGACCGCTGTGCAGCAGTGCCGCTTCGATCTCGCCCAGTTCGATGCGGTGTCCACGGATTTTCACCTGGAAGTCCTCCCGTCCGAAGAATTCCATCGTGCCGTCCTCCCAGTACATGCCGAGATCTCCGGTGTCATAGAGCCGCTGTCCGGTGCGCTGGTCTGTGAGGAACCGCTCTGCGGTCAGAACCGGATCGTGCAGATAGCCCATGGCAACGCCGGTTCCCGTGATGTATAGCTTTCCGATGACGTTCGGCGGACAATCCTGCATGTTCTCGTTGAGAATGCGGAAGCCCTGTCCGGACAGCGGATAGCCGTAGGGAATGCTGCGCCAGGACGATTCGACTTTCGTCACCGGATAATAGTTGGACCAGATGGATGCCTCGGTCGCACCGCCCAAGCTGTAGACCGCAGTATTCGGAAGTGCTGCCAAAAGTTTTTCCGGCAGCGCCAGCGGAATCCAGTCGCCGCTCATCATGACCACCCGAAGTGATGCCGCATCGGTTTTCAGTGTCACATTCTCCGCAAAGAGCTGCATGAATGCCGGAACGCTGTTCCAAACGGTGACGTGCTGTGCACGCACCAGCTCCGCCAGACGTTTCGGGTCTTTTCGGTCTGCTTCGCTGGGCACGACCACTGCACCGCCGCAGCTGAGCATGCCAAAAATGTCATAGACCGAGAGGTCAAAGTTCAACGCAGAAACGGCAATGGTACGGTCGGTGCTGCCGATGCCAAACCGCTGGTTGACATCCAAAATTGTATTGACAGCGCCACGGTGAGAGATCATTACGCCCTTTGGTTTGCCGGTACTGCCGGAGGTAAAGATGATATAGGCGAGGTCATCCGGCTGGCACACCGGTGTGTATGCCGGAAGTTCTGCTGCCGGCGCCTGTGCCTCCACGAAGATCGGACGCACGGAAAGTCCTGCGGCACGGTCTGCCAGTTCCTGCTCTGTGAGCAAAAGATCTGTCTCCGCCTTTTGCAGGATCTCCGTGATACGCATATCCGGATTGCCCACATCCAGTGGCAGATAAGCAGCCCCTGCCATGAGAATTCCCAGAACAGCCGCCACCTGCCGCCACGATTTTTTCAGCAGCACGGCAGCGATTTTCTGACCGGACTGCTGCACGGCACGGCTCAGTTGATATGCCTCGTAAAACAGCTGTCCATAGGTGATCTCCCGTTCTGCGTCAGCCACAGCAATCGCATTGGGATTGCGCTTTACCTGTTCCACGAAGAGCCGTTCCAAGGTCATTCCGCCGTCCACTGGCGGAATGGCGGAAAGCTTCTCCCGCTGAGGCAGTGTGGGAATCATGGCGTTGCGGTAGAGCACCTCGGTCATATTCACATTCCACAGTTCCGGGGACTCTGCCAGATGCAGCAGCAGATTGCGGTAAAACTCCGCCATCTCCTGCACAGTCTGTTCCCGGAACAGTTCCCGCACCGCTTCAAAGCTGACATAAAGTCCGCCATTCAATTCGGTCACCTGACAATCCAGCCATACCTGCGGGGTTTCCGTGGAAATGCGTGCAACGTTTCCGAACATGCGCTCTGTCTTTCCAGCAGTCATGCCAACAGTTACAGTGAATACGACCGGAAAGATCACGCCCTCCCGCTGGTTGGCACGGGCATAGTCCCGCTGCACCTCTACACCGCCGTAATAGGGGTGGGACATATGCGATGCCAGATCGGTCTGGATTCTCTGCGCTGCCTGCGCAAAGTTCTCGCTGCCCCTGACCTCCATGGACATCATGGAGAGCAGCGTGAAGTCGCCCACCAGTTTCTGAATCTCCGGATGCGAAAACAGACGGTTGTACTGTGTCAGATTGACAGTGAATGCCGGACGGCGGCTCCAGAGCGCCAGCATCTGTGCGTATGCCGCCAGCAGAACGGAGGAGAGCGTCAGTCCGTTGTTCCGGCAATTTTCCTGAAGCTTCTGCCATACTGCCGGCTCCAGCGTTTTCTGGATGTGCAGGATGCTCTGGGTTTCCAGCGTGTCCGGAGAGGTCTCCGTGAACAGCTCCGGTGCCGGATGCATCTTGGCGATCTGCTCCTGCCAATACGCTTTATCCTCAGCATACCGCTTGGTCTCTTGCAGCGCATACAGCGCCTGCACATAATCCCGGAACGAGAGCTGCCGTTTTTCCACGGATTTCTGCGGATTCTCGTAAAATGCGTTCCACTCACGGAACAGCAGCTGCACACTGAAGCCGTCGAAAATCAGATTGTCCAGATCGAGGAACAGTCTGGTCTGCGTTCCGCTAGTCACCGCAGCCACACGGAACAGCGGCCACCGATCCGGCTGGAATCGCTCGTGCTCCATCTCCTGCCGCAGAGCTGCGCAGGCATCCTCAAATGCTGCGCCGTCTGTCTGCTGCACAGCAAAAGTATAGTACGGCACCTCCGGCAAAATCACCTGCATGCCATCGCCACGTACTACGGCACGCATCATTCCCTGCTGGGCGATCACATGATTGAACGCCTGCTCTGCACGGGAAATGTCCAGATTCCCGCACTGCACCTCGCAGAATGCATGGGTGGTAACACCGCTCATTTTCAGCATACCCTGTGCACCCATCCAGTAGGAACGCTGTACGGCAGTCAGCGGGAACGGCTCGTTTTCCAGTTCCGGCTCCGGCTGAATTTGCGGCAGTTCCTCCTGATGCGCCGTCTGTTTCTCTGCCAGCGTCTGACAGAACGCCTGCAATACCGGCGCATTAAACAGTTCTGCGATTTCCACTGAGATGCCCAGCTTCTGTTGAATCTGGCTGGTCACACGAAGTCCGGTCATGGAGTCGCCGCCGAGGTAGAAAAAGTTGTCGCTGCGTCCAACGGCTTCCTCGGAGAGCTCCTGCTGCCAGATCTCCGCCACCGCCTGTTCCAGTTCGGTCTGCGGTGCCTCGTAGCCCGATTCCTCCAACGTGGGAACGGGAAGTGCCTTTCGGTCTACTTTGCCGTTGGGTGTCAGCGGGAAAGCATCCAGCTGCACCAGGAAGGACGGCACCATGTATTCCGGCACACGCTCCGCAATGGAGTGGAGCAGCGCTTCCTCGGAATAGGGCACGCCCTCTTTCGGCACAACATAGGCAGTGAGAAAGCTTGCACCGCTTTCACTTCTTGTGATGACTGCCAGCGCCTTTTCCACTGCCTCGGTTTTCAGCAGAGCGGATTCGATTTCACCCAGCTCAATGCGGAAGCCGTGCAGCTTGACCTGCTGGTCGATTCTTCCACAGAAGATGACATATCCCGCCTCGGCAAATTTCCCGTAGTCCCCGGTGCGGTACAGCCGACCGAACTGCGGATGCTGGAAATAGTGCGCCTCGGTTTCCTTGGGATTGGCGCAGTACTCCTTGGCAACGCCTCTTCCGCCAATGCAAATCTCTCCCTGCACGCCAACCGGACAAATCTCTCCGGCAGCATTCAGCACATAGATGGTCTGGTTCGCCAGCGGATAGCCATAGGGGATGCTGTTCCATGCGGGCTGTACCTCGTCAATGGGGTAATAGATCGACCAGATGGACGCCTCCGTTGCGCCGCCCAGGCTGCAAACCTTTGCTGCCGGAAAACAATTCCGAATCTTCCGGGGCAGTTCCAGCGGAATCCAGTCACCGCTGAGCAGCACATTCCGCAGCGGTGAACCGGCAAACGATTCGCCGGAATCCGCCAGCAGTTCCATGATTGCCGGAACGGTATTCCAGAAGCTCACCGGATAGCGGTGCATTAGACCAGAAATGGTGTCAATGTCTACCCGTTCGCAGAGCACCAGATGGGCGCCGGTGGAAAATGCGCCGAAAATGTCGTAGACGGAGAGATCAAACCAAAAGGCGGAAATGCCGATGATGCAGTCCTCCTCGGTCACGCCAAAGCGGCTGTTGATGTCCTGAATGGTGTTGCACACAGCATCCTGCGTGATAACAACGCCCTTGGGAACGCCGGTACTGCCGGAGGTGAAGATGATATACGCCACGTCTTCCGGATTTCCCAGAAGCGGCATTGCACCATCGGGATTTTCTGCGGTCAGCGTCTGCACCATGTCCGCAGTCAGAATTGCCGCAGCATCGCAGCTCTCCCGAATGGCATCAATCCGCTTTTGCGGATAGGCAAGATCAAAGGGCACGTAGGCGTTTCCGGAACGAAGAATCCCCAGCATGAGGAGAATGGTTTCCCCGCAGCGCTTTCCGTCCACCATAATGCATCTGCCGCTCCCGTACTTCCGGCGGAGCGTTCCGGCAATGGTGCCGGCTGTGTCCCACAATTCCCGATATGTGTAACGCTTTTCTCCCGCCGTCAGCGCAATGCGGTTCGGGGTGCGATTCACCTGCGCTGCAATCAGATTTTGCAGCGTTGCCGCAGGAATCTCTGTTTCCGTGGCATTGTACGCTTCCACTTCCTGCACCGGAATTCCGGCAGATGCCGGACGATTCTCCCAAGCGCCCTCGATGGTATCCAGAAAATGCAGGAACATATTCTGCACAAACGACTCCGGCAGCACACCGGTCAGGTAATCCCAGCGCACCTCCAGTTCGCCGCAGTGCTCGGAAATCTGACAGTCCACTGCCAGCTGCGGTGTCCGGCTGATGCGGTACACCATCTCGCCCAGAAAATCCCAGTAGCTCTCGTCGCCGGCAGTCAGACGGCTGGTAAAGGCAAAGGGAAATGCTGCCTTACCTCCCAGCTGTTCCCGCCGTGCGATCTCTTTCATGACATCCAGACCATCAAAGGCAGTGTGTTTGAGATACGTCCGGATCTTCTTTTGCAGCTTGCGGCAAACCTCTGTCCACGGCTGTGTGCCGCCGCTCTCCAGATCTACCAGCAGCAGCTTTGTGAAATCTCCGATAACATCGGAAAAGACGTGCTGCATGGGGCTTCGTTCCGAAACGGTCATGCTGACAGAGAGGGCATCGGTTCCGCTGAATCGGCACAGACACTTGCCATAGCAGTAGAGCAAATAAACCGAGGGAAGAATCCGGTTCTCGTAGAGCACATCCTGCAGCTTCTGGTAAAATTCTGCCGAATACCGTTTTACCTTGGTGTCAAAGCGTCCGCCGCTGTGTTCGCCGGCCTCCAGCGCAATGGCAGGTGCCAGCGGCATCTCCGGAATCTGTTTCTCCCAGAAGGCACGATCCTGCTCCAGCTTCCGGCTGCGTTCTTCCGCCAGAAGTTCCACATACTGCCGATAATCATGGAGCAGCGGTTCTGGTGTCAATTCCGGATTCTCATAGCAGTCGTGCAGCTCCTTGACGAGAATCTCAATGCTGAACCGGTCTACCAGCATCATGTCGAACGAGAATACCACACGGCTCCGGTTCTGCGGAAGCTGGTAAAATGAGATGCGGAACATGGGCCACTGTCCCACAGGAAAGATCTCGTGGGACTGCTCCTCCCGCAGTTTCCGGAAAAACGCCTCGATTTCCTCTTCCGAACTATGGGAGAGATCAATCACCGGCATGTGATAAACAGGAATCTCTGTCAGCTCCGCCTGTGTGCCGTTCGGAAAAATTACGGTGCGGAGCATGGGCTGATGCACGATTACCTTTTGAATCGCCTGTGCCAGCCGTTCCCTGTCGCATGTGCCCTCACACTCAAAGTAAAATCCTGTAGCATTGCCGCCCAGATCAGCGGCGGGATCCCGCCCCATCAGATACGCCAGCGCTACCCCGGTCAATGAAAATGATGTTTGATGTTCCATAGTACCCCCTGTTTACACATTCATTCCGCCGTCTACCCGCAGAATCTGTCCTGTGATATAGGACGCTGCCGGAGAAGCGAGGAAATAGACCGCTTCCGCCACCTCTGCCGGTGTGCCGAACCGCTTCATTGCAGAGGACTGGGCAGAGCGTGCTTTGATCTCTTCGCTGAGCAGATTCGTCATACCGCCATCGATCATCCCCGGTGCCACAGCATTGACACGAATCCCGTAGGCAGCCAGTTCCGCTGCTGCCGTCATGGTCAGGGCATTGATTGCGCCCTTGGATGCCGCATAGGCAGAAGAGCCGATACAGCCTTTCAGTCCGGCAACGGAGGACGTATTGACGATGCTGCCGCTGCGCTGCTTTTTCATCACCGCACCAGCCTCCTGCATCAAAAAGAATGTGCCGTCCTGATTGGCGGAAATGACAGCACGGTATTCCTCCTCCCGCTCCCGAATCAGCAGGGCGTAGTCAATGATGCCGGCATTGTTGACCAGAACATCCAGACCGCCCATCGCAGCCACTGCCTGTTTTACCGCCTCTTTGCACTGCGCCTTATCAGAAACATCAAACAGCCATGTGATCACATTCACACTGTATTTATCCGACAGCTTCTGTGCGCAAGCTTTCAGCGACTCCAATTTTTTTGGCGACCGGCAGCACAGGCAGAGCTGACAGCCGTTTCCGGCAAAGACCTCGGCAATGGCTGCACCGATCTCACCGGAAGCCCCTGTTATCATAACACTTTGTGATTTCAATCCAATCCCCCGTTCTCTTCTCCCATATAACTGCGCAGTGGCAGATTCTCCATCAGGTGTTCATCCTCCAAGAACCGCCGTGTGATGTCAATGATACGTGCAACCTCGTCCCGCTGATAAAGCGTCAGATCGCATTGCACGTCAAATTCGATGGTATCCCTGGTATTGTTGATGTCCAGCATCAGACAGTCATCGTACTTCCGCTTCACATAGGGGATTACCGGTGTGATACCGCCGCCCTCCCCCATGTTTCCGGTGTTGGCATAGGAAACCATGAACTGTGCTGTGATCTGTGTTTCAATGGGAATATACGCTGCGTACTTCATGTTCTCATAAATCTTATTGGTCACACGGCGAATGAAGTCCAGTGCACCCTCCTCCGGATCAAATGTGATTCGATTGGGCGATGCCACCACCAACGGTCCAATGGTATCCTTATACTTAGGGTCGGTGCGCTCCACAAAGGAAAATCCAACAACCGTGTCCTTTCTCTGGAACACAGTGTCCAGTCCCAGATGATATGCTGCCATCATCAGTCCGAACGGAGAAACTTTCATCTTTCTCGCAGTTTTCTCCAGCTTCGCCTTGGGCAGGGAGATGTGGAAAAGCAGCTGGGAATCTGCACTCAGTTTTTTCTCCGGCGGTGTGACAGCCTGCCGTTCATAACCGGCGATCTCTTTTCCCCAGTAACCATGATAATACTCGCCCTTGGTTCGTTTTAGTTCGTCCATGTCCTGATAGTATTGCAGCAGATTGTTCTTCTGTCCCACAGAGCGCTGAAATACTCCGGGTGTCATATAGTTGGTAATCAGCTTCTGAATGGTCAGGAACAGCGATGCGCTGTCAAAAATGACATGATGGGCATTCACATAGATGATATGGTCTTTCTCCCCGATGCGGAAGCAGCGGAACCGCACGCCCAGTTCATGCAGCAGGTCAATGGGGTTCTGTGCGTCTACGTCGATCTTTGCCTTGGCATCGGCAAAGCGTGCCTCTTCGGTATCACCCTCGGTTTCTGTGATTTCCAGATGATAGGTGTACTCGTTCAAAATGGAATACTCATATCCCGTTTCGGTCTGATAGAACATCATCCGAAATGCATCGTTGCAATCGTACAGGCGCTGGATCGCCTTTTCCAGCTTTTCCGGATTCAGCCTTCCCTGAAACCGTATCCCCAGCGCAATGTTCATGTTGTTTCCCGTCTTGTAATGCAGATCCATCATGATTGCGGACAAATCCTCCAACGGGAACCGACTCACGCCATTTTTGTCCTGATAAAACTTCTGCTCCATCCTCACACCGTTCCTTTCTGTGTTTCCATGCGTGCTGCAAGCTCTCTCACCGTTTCACAGTCGTAGAAATCGGCGAGTTTCAGTGTCAATCCCTGCTCCTCCAGATCATCGATCACCATCATCATCGACATAGAGTTGATACCGGCATCAAACAGGGAGTCGTCCTCTGTCAAGGTGTCGTCATCCAGTCCGCTGCGGCAAGCCTCCAGGAGTACCTGCACCAGATCCTGTAATTCTGTCGTTTCCTCCGCAGGCGCCGGAACTTCTTCCGATGCTGCATCCGCAGCCGGCTGTCCGGATTCCAGATACTCTGCCAGCTTTGCTGCACTGTCATACTGGTAGAACTCCGCCAGTTCCAGTGTGATTCCCGCATCCTTGAGATCGTCGATCAGCGTCAGAATCGTCATGGAATTTGCGCCGGCATCGAAAATGGAGTCCTCTGCCTGAAGGGTGTCATCCTCCAGTCCGCTCCGGAAAATCTGAAGCAGATGTTCTTCCATGGACTGGGGTGCTTTCGATTCTTCCGGTGCTGCCGGAATTGCCGGAGCTTCTGCCAGCTTCTCGATCTCGACAGCAACAGGTGCTGCCGGTGCAGGTTCTGCGATTTCTTCGGTTCCTTTTGTCTTATGCCAGAACAGCTTCTTTGTCATGTTGTCGCACGGCAGGGAAACCCGATGGAACGAAACGCCGGCGAAATACCGCTTCCAATCCACTTCTGCGCCGCCGCAATAGCACGAAGCGAAAAGCTGTGCCACGCTCTTTCCATCTGCTGCGATCTGTACTTCCGCCTGCTCCGGCTTTACCAGAACAACCCCGCAATTTGCAAGGCGTGCTGTCATCTCCTCTGCGTTTTCTCCGCAGAGCGCAACGCCGCCATGTTTCGGGCAGCGATGTACCGCACAGCTGCACAGCTTTTGCAGGCACTCCTCTTTGGTGCGGAATGTCACAGCACCACGGCAGGCGAAATCATCCCGCCCAAGATTCAGGGTTGCCACACAGTCCATGAAATCTTCACGGGTATCCCGCAGTGTTTTATAAATCTCCTGCAAATACAGTTCCAGCGCAGATTCTTCCTTTGCACTGATTTTCAGCACATACTCCTGCGATGTATTCCAATTGGATTTCGTTTCCTGCGGCAGCTGATTCTCCACCACCACATGCACATTGGTGCCGTTAAATGCAAACGCACTGATTCCGGCAATACGCTTTTCCTCCGGTGTATAGAGTACCGGTTCTTTCACAAACTCCAAGCCATCTGCTGAGATCGCCGGATTCAGCGTCTGCAATCCGGCAATGGGATAGCACACGTGATGTTCAAAACCGGTGAGCACCTTGACCAGCGCAGCAAACCCAGCCATATTTCCAAGATGTCCCACATTGGATTTCAGCGCAGAGACATACAGCGGGTGCTCCCGATGATTTCCCGTCATGCAGCGCCGAATGCCCTCTGCCTCAATGGGGTCACCGACGATCGTTCCTGTGCCGTGGGCTTCAATTTCCGTGATATCATCCGAAGTCAAGTCCGCAGCTTCCCAGGCACGCCGAACGACCTCTGCTTCAGCCTCGGCACTTGGCGCTGTGGGATTGCCGGAGCGTGCGCCGTTGCCGTTCATAGCGGAGGAGAGAATGCAGCCGTAAATATGGTCGCCGTCCCGCACGGCATCCTCGTAGCGCTTCAGCAGCAGAAAGCCTGCGCCGTCGCCGGAGATCATGCCATCTGCACACTGGTCAAAGGCGTGGCAGCAATTGGTGTTCGACACGATGCCGGAGGCACGAACCTCCTCCACAGATCCACGGTCGATCTGTGCCAGCTCTGCACCGCCCACCAGCATCCAGTCTGCCTCATGGAGCCGAAGCTTCCAGACTGCTTCGTGCACGCTTGCCAGGGTGGACGCACACGCACTGGACAGCGTGAGATTCGGGCCACGCAAATCCAGATAATAGGCGATGTTTCCGGCAGTCATCGCCGGAAGATTTCCGGTAAAAGTAAAGCCGTCCCGCTGCGTCTCTCCCAGCTGATAGTTGGAATCGCTCTGCGAAACAATGACACCGCAGACGCTTCCCCGAAATGCCGAGAGCGCATAGCCGGCATCCAGAATTGCCTTGGCTGCATGTGTCAGCGAAAGACGTGCTTCCGGACACATGGCACGAGCCTCACGGTTGGAGATCTCGAAAAAGCTGTTGTCAAACAGCGCCAGATCCTCCACAGCTGCCAGCTGCAGCGCATCCGGTACTGCTCCGCTTGCGAGCTGCTTTCTGGCATCGCTCACGTCCCGCACAGAAACTTTTTTTCGCATCAGATTCCAGTGCAGCTGTTCCCGTGTTTCCGCCTCCGGAAGCTGGAAGCTCATCCCGATCACTGCAATTTTTTCCTTCATGTTCTATCATCCTTCCTCATCCGATTGCAATGCGCAAATGGCATCGCATCCTTTTCGTCAATCTCTCGGATGTAAAAATATTCGCTTTTGTCCAACTCTCCCCGCAGCCGTTCCAAGTAGTCCTCCCGCAAAAGCGCATCAGCCGGATGCACACCGGGTTCCGGCGGATTTTCCAGAACCGAAATGGCTGTTTCCGCCACGGCATAGCCGCAGAGCCGGCTGGAATCCGTGAGAAAGAGTCCGCTTCGAATCCACTTCTTTCTGCCGTTTTGCATCCCCTGCAATTCCATTCCAAGCACAGAATATACGCTGGCTTTCGAAATCTGCGGTGCATATTTTTGCATGGTTTTGCGGATATTTTCCTCTGCGTGCGTGCGGTCTGTCTTCATACACCGATACGCCTGAAACAGCATTTGCAAAAACTGCATGTTCTCATAGGCGTTGTACCAGCACATCCGTTTCCACCCCACACGCTCCCGCATTTCCAGCAGCGAACGGGTGAGATACGGTTTCAGCAGTACCGGATGCGGAAAATCCGGCAGCTGATGAAATGCTTTAAGATTTCCGTGCAGCGAACAGATCTTTTCCGCATAGCAGGCATCGGCATACCCCGAAGCAGTTCCGCTCATGACAATGTCCACAAAAGCAGACTCCGAACAAAGCTCTGTCCCGCCCTGATACAAAATGATCTGTTCCGGAATGTCCAGTTCTGTCCGTGCAATCTGCGCCGCAAGATACTCTGCAATTCCCGGCACATAACCGCTTCCGACAACATACGTTCCCTCTGGGGGAAGTTCTTTCTCCTGCAACAAGAAATCCGCACCGTCAATGTAAATCGCACCAGATGCACCGGCAGCCCGTGCGACCTTTGCGCCATAGCGTGAAAACGGCGCTGTACAGTTGACAACCGCTGAACACGCCTGACAGAATGCCAGCAGCTGCGCCGGATTTTCCATGTCCATCCGGCAAAACTGAAATCCCGTCCGTGTGAGAAACGGACAGTTCCCGCTGCGCTGTCCTCCGAGAACGGCATAGCCTTGCCGCAGCAGCTTCTCCGTCACATTTTTCCCCACAGTTCCGGAACATCCCAACACACCGATCGGTTTCCCCATTTTTTCTACCTCCTTGTCATCTCTTCCAGCACTTGCTCCTCCGTCCAATCCTGCCAGGTCATTGCCTGTTTTGTGTGCCGACTGCAAACTGTCACCATTGTCCCCCGATGCTCCGCAGAACGCCAGCCGTATTCCTCCGGCTGTGTGCATATGTCGAAGCTGTCAAACGGCGTGTGCAGCCCGGTCCCCAGCCGTTTGACATATGCCTCTTTCGCCGTCCAAATCGTCAAAAAGCATTTTGCCGGATTCCGGCTGTTTTGCAGCAGCAGATTTTCCGCCGGCGTAAAGTGGCGCTCTGCCAGCTTCTCCCAGCCGGAAATATTTCGCTCCAGTTCCTCTGCATCCACGCCAATCGGCGCAGCATCGCAGACTAGTACCACCGTTTTTCTGGTGTGGGAGAGCGAGAAGTTCAGAGGTCGTGCTGCCTGCACCGCTGGCTTCCCATAAGTTCCCCGTGTGAATTGCAGCGCATGCTGCGAAATCCCAAGCTCGGACGAAATGACCAGCCGTGTCAGAAGTCCGGCAAACAGTGCAGCTTTCCGATCTGCTGCCACCCGCAAACGCTGGATTCGTATCCGCCGTTCCGGAGAGATCAGCGGGAGAAACAGTTCCATTTCCGCCGCATTCCAATCGTCGGAGAGTCGGAGAAAGTGCACATTCTTTGCCATTTACCTGCACCTCACTTTTATTTTCAACATTTTTGCTATATCTGTCGATTATCAAACATATACTCATAGTTAGGTTGAACTAACTCTCAAGCAATGAGGAAGCCCCTCCACTTGGCGGGACTTTTTAAAGTTAGCATTATCTAACTTTTATTTTATCACAAAAGAAAATCCGTGTCAATTTGAATCAAAACTAATTTTGCACAAAGTTTATGCATCGCCACAATTATATTTTTGTTGAAAACGTAATAATTTGTAGATTCTAGCAGGATCAATTCCAAAAGCAGGAATCCTAGACAAAAACAAAAAATCACCTCACAGCATGCTCAAAAGCATCCGTGAGGTGATTAAAAACCGCTTTTTGTTGTTTCACAAGCGCAAAAAGCTGTAGTTATTTCGTGCGCAGATCCACATTCCGCACAGCGTCCCGCACTTTCAGCACGAACGCCGGCGAAACGGAAAGTTCGTCAATGCCCATTCGCAGGAATGTCTCCGTCAGCGCAGTATCCGCAGCCAGTTCGCCGCAGATGCCGATCCACGCACCGTTGGCGTGGGCGTTCTTGGCACTCATTTCGATGAGCCGCAGAATCGCCTCGTGGTGGGTGTCGATAAACGGTTCAATGTCCGGATTCTGCCGGTCGCAGGCAAGGGTGTACTGAGTCAGGTCATTGGTACCGACGCTGAAGAAATCCACCATGGGTGCCAGACGGTCGCTGATGATGGCAGCAGCCGGCGTTTCGATCATGATGCCCAGTTCCATGGTATCGGAATAGATCACGCTCTGCTCCCGCAGTTCCGCCTTAACCTCTTCGCAGATAGCAAGGATTTTTTCCAGTTCGGACACGCTGGTAATCATGGGGAACATAACGCCCAGGTTGCCGTAGATGGATGCCCGGTACAGTGCCCGGAGCTGCGTCTTGAAGATCTCCGGTCTGGTCAGGCAAATGCGAATCGCACGGCAGCCCATTGCCGGATTTTCCTCTTTTTTCAGGTGAAAATAGTCCACCTGCTTGTCTGCGCCGATGTCCAGCGTGCGGATAATGACCTTTTTCCCTGCCATACTCTCCAGCACACGCTTATACGCCAGAAACTGCTGTTCCTCGCTGGGATAATCATTGTTTTCCAGATACAGGAATTCGCTCCGGAACAGTCCGATACCGCCGGCATCGTTGAGCAGCACCGCACCGATATTGTCCACACTGCCGATGTTGGCGTAGATGTTGACCTTGGTGCCGTCTTTGGTGATGTTTTCCTTGCCTTTCAGTTCCAGCAGCAGTCGCTTTTTCTCCTCGTCTGCCTTCTGCTTTTCCAGCAGACGCTGGCGGGTTGTCTCGTCCGGTTCCACAAAAATCTCACCGGTAAAGCCGTCTACGATTGCCTCGGTACCGTCCTGCACCTCTTTCAGAAAATCGCTGCCCACACCAATGACTGCCGGAATGTTCATGTTCCGGGCAAGAATCGCTGTGTGAGAGTTGGACGAGCCGTGTGCTGTCACAAACGCCAGCACCTTGTCCTTGTCCAGAGAAACGGTTTCACTGGGGGCAAGATCGTCGGCGCAGATAATCACCTTTTCCGAGGATGTGTTTTGTGCAGCAGCCGTTCCCGTCAGATTGGCAATGATACGGTCGGAGATGTCCCGCACGTCAGCCGCACGAGCCTGCATATAGGCATCGTCCATGGCGGAGAACATCTCGGCGAAGTTGTCCGCCGTCACGGATACCGCATACTCGGCATTGACTTTCTGAGTGTCGATGATGTTCTGAATGCTCTCGTTATAGTCCTCATCCTCCAGCATCATCATGTGAATCTCAAAGATCTGGGCGTTGGTTTCGCCCACCTCTTTCAGTGCCTTTTCATAGATTGCCTGAAGCTGCTCTGACGATGCAGTTTTGGCTGCCTCTACTCTGGCCTTTTCCGCCTCGGTATCCGTCACAGAGGTGCGCTGAATCACTGTATCCTGCTTCTTGAAAATTGAAATCTTGCCCACGGCAATTGCGCCGTATACGCCTTTTCCTGTATATTCTCTCATCCGTTCCTCGCTTTTCTCTCGTCATTCTGCGGACTTTCCGCAAAACTTTTCCCGATAGTTTTCCATTGCCTTTTCCATAATGTCAACCGCTTCAACAGGCCCGCCGATGGCTTTGACTTCCGTCTGCTTGCCACGTTCCAGCTGCTTGTACACCGAAAAGAAATGCATCAGTTCATCGAAGATATGCTTGGGCAGCTCATTGACATCGGTGTAGCTCATATAGGTGGGATCACCGTAGGGAATGGCGATGATCTTCTCGTCGCCCATACCGCCGTCCTCCATGGTCATAACACCGATGGGATAGCTGCGCACCAGTGTCATGGGCAGGATCGGCTCAGAGCAGAGCAGCAACACGTCCAGCGGATCGTGGTCGTCTGCGTAGGTTCTGGGAATAAAACCATAATTCATGGGGTAATGTGTCGCTGTGAACAGCACTCTGTCCAGGGAAAGCATACCGGTTTTCTTGTCCAGTTCGTACTTCATATTGCTGCCCATGGAGATTTCCACAACAGCCATAAAATCTGTGGGATAGATGCGTTCTTCGTCAATGTCATGCCAGATATTCATAGTGTGTCCCTCCTATATGAATTTTTGCCGGAGAACTCAGAGGTTCTGCTGGAAGAATGTTTGCAGTTCTGCGAAAGCTGTTTCCTCATCTGTGCCGTCAATGGAAACCGTCACGGTGTCGCCGTGCTTTACACCCATACCCATGACTGCCATCAGCTTGGTCAGATTCACGGACTTGCCGTCCTTTTCCAGTGTGATGGCGCTCTGGAATTCCTTTGCCTTCTTTGCCAGCAGTCCTGCCGGTCTTGCGTGGATGCCTACTTCGTCCTGAATGTTGTAAGTGAATGTTTTCATGGATAACTCCTCCTAAAAAATATGATATTTTTGCACAATCCTGTGCTTATTTGGTGATTTGAATTGCTGCATCGCCAGCCGAAACGCTGCCCTGTGCCACTGGTGTCACAGCGGTATACTCGTCTGCGTTGCAGACCAGCAGCGGTGTGGTCAGCTTGTATCCTGCGGCAGTGATCGCATCCATATCAAAGCTTACCAGCAAGTCGCCCTTTTTGACCTGCTGTCCGTCTGTGACGTGGGCTTCGAAATACTTGCCCTCCAGCTTCACGGTGTCAATGCCAATGTGCATCAGCACTTCTGCGCCGTCAGCAGAAACCATGTTTACAGCGTGCTTGGTGTCGAATACGGTTTCGATGGTGCCGTCACAGGGCGCATACAGCTTTCCCTCAGCGGGACGAATCGCAACGCCCTCTCCCAGAATCTTCTGGGAGAACACCTCGTCCTCCACTTCTTCCAGCGGGATAGCCGTACCATTCATGTGTGCCGCCAGCGTCATGATTTCCGCAGATGCGTCTGCCTTTGCCGATGCAGCAGGTTTCTGCTCCGGTTCCGGTTTGGTTTCCTCTGCCGGCGCTTCTGCCTCGGATGCTGCAAACAGGCTGTCCAGCTTCTCTGCCTCCGGTGTTTCCAAAAACGTTTCCAGATTGGACTTGATGACGGAAACCTTGGGGCCATAGATAACCTGCACGCCGTTGCCCTTATGAATGACACCGGATGCACCGCTTGCTTTCAGCATGCCGTCATCCACCAGCGACGAATCCAGAACCGTTACACGCAGACGAGTGGCACAGCAGTCCAAATCAGAGAGATTCTGCTTTCCGCCCAGACCTTTCAGCACCATAGCGCTTACCATGTCCACTGCCTTTCCGCCGGATTTCTTCTCCGCCTTGGCAGCATTTACATCGCTTCTGCGGTAGAGCTTCGGCTCTACGTCATCCGGCTCTCTGCCCGGTGTCTTGAGGTTCAGCTTTGTAATCATGAAGTAGAAGACAAAATAGTAGACAACCGCATAGATCAGACCAACAACCACGATCCAGATCCAGTGAGTCTTGGCATTTCCCTGCAGAATGCCGAACAGCGTCAGGTCAATGGCACCGCCGGAGAATGTCATGCCCACGCCCACATTCAAAATGTGCATCAGCATATAGGACAGACCAGCCAGCACGCAGTGCACCGCATACATCAGCGGAGCGACAAACAGGAAGGTGAATTCCAGCGGTTCGGTAATACCGGTAATCATGGAAGTCAGGGCTGCGGACAGCAGCAGGCTTCCCACAACCTTTTTCTTTTCCGGACGGGCTGCACGATACATGGCGAAAGCAGCTGCCGGCAGACCAAAGATCATGAACGGGAATTTACCGGACATAAAGCGGGTTGCGGAAACGGAAAATTCAGTGGTGGACTTGGATGCCAGTTCTGCAAAGAAAATGTTCTGTGCACCGGAAACCATATGTCCGTCGATCATCATGGAACCGCCCAGTTCTGTCTGCCAGAACGGCATATAGAATACGTGGTGCAGACCGAACGGAATCAGAGCACGCTCCAGAACGCCGTAGATCCATGTGCCGGCGTAACCGGAGTGGAGCACCAGTGTTCCCAGATTGGAGATTCCCAGCTGGACAATAGGCCACAGGTAAAACATGATGATACCGACGATCAGATAGACTACAGTGGAGATAATGGGCACGAACCGTGTTCCGCCAAAGAACGAGAGCACCTGCGGCAGTTCGATCTTATAGAACCGGTTGTGCAGGGCCGCAACGCCCAGTCCCACCAGAATACCGCCGAACACGCCCATCTGCAGTGTGGTGATGCCAAGCACAGAAGTGGTGGAGTTGGCTGCCATGGCTTCTACGCCGCCCTTAGCCGCAATCAGCGCACTCATGGCAGTGTTCATGACCAGATAGGCAATCGCACCGGAGAGCGCAGCAACTTCCTTTTCCTTTTTCGCCATGCCAATGGCAACGCCCATGGCGAACAGCAGTGCCAGATTGTCAAAGACGGCGCTCCCCGCCTTGCTCATGATGTCCAGGATGGTGTAGAGCAATCCGCCCTCATAGATGACGTTTCCCAGATGGTAGGTTTCAATGGTCGTGGCATTGGTAAAGGAACTTCCCAAACCCAGCAGAAGTCCCGCCACCGGCAGCAGTGCAATGGGAAGCATGAACGAGCGTCCCACTCGCTGCAATACGCCAAAAATCTTGTCTTTCATCACAATATCCTCCTAAGTGATTTTCATTACTGTTCTATCAAAACGCTGAAACAAATTGCTTAGGTACCGATTGCAATGTGTTTTTCAGGCGTTTTTACCGAAATTCGCCGATTTTTTTCAGGTGAATCGTCAGCGTCATCATCTCGTCCTCAGAAATGGTCTTGGAAAAATTTTTCAAGATATAATCCTGCATGCACTTGGCGCACCGATAGTGCTTCTGAAATTTCCGGCGCACAAAATCGAGAATCTCCTCATCCCGACTCAGCACGTTTGGCAGCTCCTGCGAATGAAACAGGCGCTTTGCCAGATACTTCAAATGCACCAGAAACCGCTCATAGGCAACCGTGGTCTTGTCCAGCTTGCCCCGATAAAAAGTATCTGCAATTTCTGCGCAGGCATTCACCAGCTTTGTCAAGTCCGGAATCTGTCCCATATTGGTGTGGAGCCGTGCATTGATGATGTGCATGGCGATAAAGCCTGCCTCATCCTCGTGCAGCGCAACGCCCAGCTTCCGCCGTATCTCCTCCACACAATACCGGCCCAGCGCAAGCTCCTCCGGAAAGTAGTCGTGGATGGAATCCATCAGCGGATTGGCAAATGCAATGCCCTGCTTCTGCCGCTCAATGGCGAAACTGATGTGATCCGATAAACTGATCATCAGCGATTCATTCAATGTCTCGGAAATCTGGCTGGAAATATAGTCCACCAGCTCCGAAGTCAGCTGGATGTGTTCGTACGGAATCTCCGACAGACACTCCACCATGCGTTTACGCAGGGCGGAATCTGTAATCATGTAGATTTTCTGAATCTGTGCCGGATCGATAGCCTCTCCACGCTTTTTCCCGAACCCGATCCCCTTGCCGGAAACGATTTGCTCTTTTCCTTTTTCATCCACGGCACAAACAGTATTGTTGTTGATAATTTTCACAATTTTCATAAAACACCTCAAAAATTGTATAAAAAAAGCCAACCCCTATACCGCTCTTCTTCTGTTTCCAGCCTGCGTGTATAAAAGTTGGTGATGCCCAATCGGATTTTTTTCAAATCGAAAGGTAACATTCCAATATCTCTGCAAATATCAAATTTACTATATTCAGTTTACCATGTAGAAGGATATTTGTCAATATGCAACAAGCAATTTGCCGAAGAAATCTCTTTTTTTCACAAAATGAAGCGTCCTGCTTTGTGCGAAATTCACAAAGTAGGACGCTTTTTCAAAAATTTTCATGCTTTTGGAAGAAACAATTTCGACATATCCACATGTTCCAGCGTCAGCAGCTTGATCTTACGTGACAGACCGCCGGCGTAACCGGTCAGGCTGCCGTCTGTCCCCACAACTCTGTGACACGGAATCAGAATGGAAATGGCATTGTGTCCCACAGCACCGCCCACCGCCTGCGCCAATCTGCCGGCACGGTGCGGGTCACCGGAGAGCTGCGCTGCGATCTCCCCGTATGTCATAATGTTTCCATACGGAATTGTCAGGAGAATCTCCCAGACACGTTTCCGAAACGGTGTGGTTTTCATGGAGAGCGGCGGCAGAACCGGCGGATTCT